>Ga0265331_10003205_pt1 | contig 10676 bp, 13 predicted proteins | sample 41923metaG_FD_202088 | JGI IMG/M metagenome (GOLD analysis project Ga0265331, IMG submission 202088) | Rhizosphere microbial communities from Carex aquatilis grown in University of Washington, Seatle, WA, United States - 4-19-23 metaG | ecosystem: Host-associated > Plants > Roots > Rhizosphere...
GATGACGGTTGGAAGTCCGACCACATTCGCAAAAAGGGGAGAGTCGGCTCTGCGGGCATAAATTTGCCGCCATTGCAGCATTGCTGCGGGTCATGACGCTTTTCCCGATTCTCCCGCACGGCGGGGCGCGATGACCATCCGGCTGCATAAGGGCGACTTGCCCGACGGCCTCGATCTCGGCCCCTCCGTCGCCATCGACACCGAAACCCTGGGGCTCAACCCGCATCGCGACCGGCTCTGCCTAGTCCAGCTCTCGCGCGGCGACGGCGACGCCGAGCTCGTCCAGATCGCCCAGGGGCAGACGCGCGCGCCCAATCTGGAGCGGCTGCTCTCAGACCCCAAGGTACTGAAAATTTTCCACTTCGCGCGATTCGACCTCGCCATCCTGAGGGCCGCCTTCGGCGCGACGCCGCAGCCCGTCTATTGCACCAAGATCGCCTCAAAGCTCACGCGCACCTATACGGACCGCCACGGTCTCAAAGACCTCGTGCGCGAGCTTCTGGGCGTCGAAATCTCGAAGCAGCAGCAGTCGTCCGACTGGGGGGCGGAAAAGCTCTCCGAGGCGCAGCTCGCCTATGCCGCCTCGGACGTGCTCTATCTGCACGAGCTCAAGGCGCGGCTCGACGCGATGCTGGCCCGCGAGGGCCGCTCGGCGCTTGCGGCGCAGTGCTTTGCCTTTCTCCCGGCGCGCGCCGAGCTGGATCTCGCCGGCTGGCCCGAGACCGACATTTTCGCCCACAGCTGAGGCCGCCTCGAATTCGCCATCCGGGCGCGCTATCCACCGAGGAATGTGGCGTTTTCCCGCAGAGAGGCGAAATTGACCCAGGCGCAAACTCTCCCGCGCGACCCAAAGCCGCTCGCGCCGCCGCGCGATCGTCTCTCAGGCATCGGCATCCGGCGCGCGAGCCAGATTCCCGTGGCGATGCGGCACACCCAGCGCGTCGCGCGGCTGCGCCGCGGCATCGTCTGGGGCGTCGGCGGCATTGTCGCGATCTGCTCGGTCTTTTTGGCCTATCATTTCATCAGCCATCTGGCCGTCGACCTGCGCTTCGCGGGGATCGGCTTTCAGGGCGCGCGCATCACGATCGACCAGCCGCGTCTCGTCGGCTACCAGAAGGACGGCCGCGCCTATGAGCTGAAGGCGCGAGTGGGCGTGCAGGACATCCACAAGCCCGATATTTTCGAGCTCCAGGGGCTCGAGGCGCGGCTCGACACCGAGAAGGGCCGGCCCGTGCTGCTGACCTCCGACGTGGCGGTCTATGACGGCAAGCAGGATCGCGCCGAGCTTTCGAACGGGGTCCGCATCTCCGACGACAAGAACTACGATCTGAGGCTCGAAAACGCGACGATGGATTTCAAGGCGAGCACGCTGATCTCGAAGCAGCCGGCTACCTTGAAGCTCGAGTGCTGCGACGTCGACGGCAAGTCCGTCGAGCTCGCCCAGGCGGAGAGCCGCGTCACCTTCACCGGCGCAGTGCATTCGGTCTTCCACGGGGAAGCCGAGAGCAAATGATGGTCCCCAATCGCTGGCCAGCCATCGCGGCGCTTCTCGCGGCGCTTCTTCTCCTGGGTTCACCCGCCGCGGGCGCCCCGGCCTCGAAATCCGGCGGCGGCCTATTGCCCGGCGCGACGGCGTCCGACCCCGTCAACATCGATGCCGATAAGCTCGACTATTTCGATAAGGAACAGAAGCTTATCTATTCGGGCGGCGTCGTCGTCGTGAATGGACCCTCGACCCTGAAAAGCACGAGGATGACGATCCTCCTCGACACCAAGAACGCCGCCGGCAAGGACGCCGGCGGGGCAGGGGCCGGCGCGTCGAGCGACAAGGTTCGGCATGTCGATGCCGACGGCCCCGTGACGCTCGTGTCGCCCGATCAGATCGCGACGGGCGATCACCTCACCTATGACCGCGGCGACAACAAGGTGCATCTCACCGGCAATGTGACCTGGACGCAGGGCGAGACCGTCGTGAAGGGCGACCACCTCGTCTATGATCTGACCACGAAGGAAGCCCATGTGCTCGCGAGCGACAGCGCTGGCAAGCCCGGCGGCGCGGGGCAGGGCCAGCGCATCCACAGCATGTTCACGCCCAAGAACAAGTAGCGCGGGCGGGGCGGCGTCGCGCCCCCGGGGAACGCGGAGCGCGACGCCTTTGGGCGAGGCTCGGGAGAAAAGCCTCGGCCCGCAATTTATTCGGCCGCTTCCGCCGGAACGGCGAGCGCGCCGGGCGCTTCCGCGTCCTCATGAGCGATCAGCGAGCCCTTGGCGGAGAAGAAATCTGCGCCGAGACGGCGGCCGTTCTCGTCGTAGCGCCAGGCGATGTAAGCCGCGCCGAGATCGCGCCGCTCCGTCGGCTTCCCGCAGGAGTTGTAATAGGCTTCCTCGATCTGATTGCCGCGCCGGTCGTAACGGCGCGCGATCCGGGCGGCGCCCAGCGTCTTGTGCTTGATCGGGCGTCCCTCCGCGTCGAAGTAGCGCTCGATCACCTCGATCGTCTTGGCGACCGTATCCAGTTTGGGCTCCTGCGGCGGGGCTGCAGGTTTTTGCGCGCGGCCTTTTTTAGCCGACGCCGGCTTCGGCGCCGCTTTAGGTGGCGGAAAATGCTGGTTCATGACCGACTGACCTATGGGAATCCTGACAGGCTCCTCTGGAGCCTGCGCCCTCGGTTGGCTGTATCCACGAAACGGAGTCGGGACGGATTCCGGGGAAAAGAGGCGGGCGCTTCCTTAAAAAGAAGACGCTACGCAGCTGGCGCGGCCTCGAGGCCGCCGTCAGAGGTCGAAGGCTGGCGGCGCGCGCGAGCCCACGGGCAGCGTGGGCCAGAGCGACGCGATTCTGTAAGTCGTCGCGAGCCAATCCGCCGCGACGCCGTGCGGCGCCGGCGGAAGCTTGGCGGCCGCCTCGGGCGGGGCCATGCCGGCGCCCGCGCCGTGGAAGATGCAACAGTGATCGTGAGACTGACCGCCCGACGGTCTCGGCGCGCCGGGGACGCCGGGCGCGCGCTCGTCGGAACTCTGGATGCAGGCGCCGCTCGCGAAGCCGCTGGCCCTTATCGCCGCGACAGGCGAGACAAGGCCGACCGCCAAGCTTTGGAGCACGAACAGATACGCCACGAACAGCGGCGCTGTCCGTAACCCTAAGGCGCGAGTCCCGGGCCTGACGATGCTCATGGAAGCAAATCTATGCGCTGTCGTTATCCCGGTCAATTGAACGCGCCTGCGACAGCCCGGCGCATGGCGCCTTAATTTTAGGCAAATCATCACGGCGGGGAAGATAGGCCGGAGTCCTGGGTCGGGAGGCCTTCGAGCCAGTCGCAGATTTCAGCAAAGACGCCGCTCGCGTCGAGCACGATATGGCCGCCCCCGGGGACGCTGAGGAACCTCTTGGGCCCTTTCGCCAGCTCATAGAGCCGCCGGCCGGAAGTGATCGGGATGATCGGATCCTTTTCTCCGTGGACCACCAGCACGGGCATGCGCACGCCGGGAATCGCCAGATCCGAGCGAAACGGGTCCCGCATCAGCCGGCGCACGGGTGCGAAGGGAAAACGCCTCGCCGCAATCTCCATCGCCGAGAGAAAGGGCGCGAGCAGCACGAGGCCCCTGGCTTCGCAGTTTGCGGCGAGCGCCACGGCGACCCCGGTCCCCAGCGAGACTCCCAAGATGACGAGCCGCCCCGCGCCGTAGCGCGCGCAGGCCTCGCAATAGGCGCATTCGGCGTCGCGCAATAAGCCGGCCTCCGAAGGCGTCCCGGTCGAGCCGCCATAGCCGCGATAGGAGACGACGAGGAGGCCGAACCCGCTCTCCACGAAGAGGCGCAGGCGGGGAACGCGTTTCACGAGAGCGCCGGCGGCGGCGTGGAAATAGAGAATGACGGGCTTATCCGGCCGTGGCGCAAAATGCCATGCGATCAGACTCTCGCCGTCGGATGTCTCCAGGCGCAGCTCCGTTCCGCCGCTCATACCCGCGCGCGCAATGGGCGTATGGCGTCGGTCAGGCCGATACAGAAGCCGGCGTTGGAATAGGGTGACGCCGAGGACGAGAAAGCCATAGGCGGCTGCGAAGCCCGATGCGGCTGTCCCGATCGAGACCATTCCCGCGTTCCGGTCGAAAGGATTTGTTGAAAGCCCGGGGCTCGCCCGCTCCGAGGAGCGGACGAGCCGCACGAAGATTAGTGGGCCAGCGTCGGGTTGTCTTCCGAATCGCTCTCCTCCTCGTCCCCCTCGGAATGAAACTCCGGAGAGACGGGCTTGCGACCAACATGGAGCGGCGACTTGTAGTAGAGCGCGATGTCATGGAAGGGGTCCGTCAGAATCTTGACGGCCCAGACGAGCGCGGTCATCGGGTCCTTCGTCAGCAGAAGCTGCACGATGCGGAACAGGAAGCCGCCGGCGCCCACCAGGAACCAGATGTAGCCGACGTGATGCAGCAGCTCGCCCGTGCTCGCCGCAGGCTTGACGGCGCCGAAGAGCGTCGGATCGACGAGCAGCAGCAAGGGTGAGAGCGCCCAGATAGCCATCAGAATCCGCTTGCGGTGAAGATTATAGCCGACCTTCACCTCTTCCTTGAATTCATGGGTCGCGTGATTGATGGCGTCATAGCCGCGCGGCTCGAAGAAGAAATGTCCGCTCTGCCGCGTGACCATGGACACGAGCCAAGCGATCAAGGCGGCGAGCGCCGGGTCCTTGAAGACGATCGTGTAGCAATAGAGGAAGCTGATGGCGCTGACGAAATGCAGCGTCTGATTGACACGGCTCTGATGGTAGTAGCGGTGGTCATCCCAGCGTTGCTCGCTGAGGGATGAAAAGAACCGATCCATGCGGCGTCTCCAGGCTTCATGACAGTCGGATTTAGCTATTTCGTTTCCGTGAATTGGGAGTGACAGTTTCTCGTCAGAATGATGTGACAAGCGCAGCTGCAGCTTCATGTGTTCAAGACGGCAGGCGCATCAGCGGCTCTCCGACACGAATGCGCGCGCCGGTCTCAATCCCATTGAAAAGTGAAAATCCTTTTGGCGCGAAGACGATGATGGTCGAGCCATGCTCGAACCAGCCCATCAGCTCGCCCTTGCGCAGATCGGCGTCGCAGGGAAAGACCTTCGGTCCCTTGTGATTGACGCCGAGCGTCACATCGAGAAACTCGAAACGCATCGAGGCGACCAGCACCGCCGCGACGGGAGTGAGCGTGATTGCGTGGCCCGTCGCGGCGAGGCGGCTCCGAATCACCGCGCGCTCGTTCTTGCAGAAAAGCTTCTCGACGCGCCGAAGCGCGGTCGGGTTGACGTTCCAGACATCGCCCGAAACATAGGTGACTTGATCGACATGGCAGTCGTGCGGCGCATGGAAGCGATGATACATGCTCGACATCAGCCGCAGGGTCGCATAGCAGCCGTCGCGATGCGCCTCGACGAGCTCTGGGTCTTGCAGGAGCTCGCCGATGTCATAGGGCGAGCCTTTGATCTGCAGCACCTCGCTGCCCTCGACGCGCCCGCAGGCGCCGACGACGGCGTCGCAAGGACTGGCCAATATGTCCGGCCGCATGTCGGTCGGCCGCGCGCCGTCTTTCAGCTCGCGCACGAAACAATCGTGCAGGCTCTTGAACTCCTGCTTCTTCGCGTCGCTCAAATCGAGATCGGCGAACATGCGCCACAAGCCGATGGAGGCGTCGCGCACCCACGGCTGCTCGATCTTGCTGAACCAGCCCATGAAGGCGGTGAGCGCATAGCGCGGGATGCAGTTGGTGAGCAGGAAGTTGATGTCTTCCTGCTCCACGAGATTTTTGAGCGTCATGGAGCGGTCAACTATGATGCTTAGTTAGCCGATATATGACAATCGCAATCCCGTCGCTCCCTCTCATCGCGCTTGGCGGCGCGGCGTTCGTCGCCCTGTTCCCGAGGCTCAAGCGCCGGCTTGAGCTGTCGCGCGCCAAGCACCGCTCGCTTGCCGGACACCCGCGGATCGCGCGGCGCCTCGCCTCTTTTCTTCCCTTCTACGAATATGACGACGCGCGCTTTTTCGATTGCGACGGCGCATCTCCCGAGATCGCCGCGCAGCGGCGCGCCGGCTTCACGCGTCTCGCCGAGATCTATCGCGAGCGCTTTCCCGAGACGAACCGTCTCAGCGCGGAAGCCGCCAAGAGCATATCCGACCTGCAATTCACCGAACGCTATCGCACGCCGTTCCAGTTCAACCGTTATGTCGCACAGCGCTTGCCATCGGGCGCCTTCCTTGCGGCTTCGTCCGGCGTCACGCTGACCGACCTCGACGGCAACATCTTCTACGATCTCGCCGCCTCCTATGGCGTCAATGTCTTCGGCAATGATTTCTACAAGGAGACGATCGCGGAGAGCGAGGCGGACGCGCGCGCGCTCGGGCCCGTGCTCGGCCCCTATCATCCCGCGATCGTCGACGTCGTGCGCCGGCTGAAGGAAATATCGGGCCAGGACGAAATCTCCTTCCACATGTCCGGCACCGAGGCGGTGATGCAGGCGGTTCGCCTTGCGCGCTATCATACGCGCCGTCCGCGCCTGCTGCGCTTCTGCGGCGCCTATCACGGATGGTGGGGCGACGTGCAGCCGGGCATCGGCAATCCGGCGCCGGCGCATGATACCTTCACGCTGAGCGAAATGTCGCCGGAAACGCTGCATGTCCTGCGCACGCGCAGCGACATCGCCTGCGTTCTCGTCAATCCGCTACAGGCGCTTGCGCCCAATGCGCCTGCGCCGGCCGATTCCTCGCTCGTCGACAGGTCGCGCCGCGCGCATTTCGACAGGGCCGCCTACACGCAATGGCTGAAAGAGCTGCGCGCGATCTGCACGGAGCGCGGCATTGTGCTGATCTTCGACGAAGTGCTCGTCGGATTCCGTTTGGCGCGCGGCGGCGCGCAGGAATATTTCGGCGTCAAGGCGGATCTCGTCACCTATGGCAAGACGCTCGGCGGCGGTTTTCCGGTCGGCGTCCTCTGCGGACGCGGCGATCTCATGCGGCGTTATCGCGAGGATCGCCCCGGAGACATTTGCTTCGCGCGCGGCACCTTCAACTCGCATCCTTACGTGATCTGCGCGATGCGGCGCTTTCTGCAGCGGCTCGATGAGCCCTTCTGCCGCGACCTCTATCGCGATCTCGATCGCATTTGGGACGAGCGGGCGCAAAGCCTCAACGCGCGCTTCGAGGCGGAAAACATGCCCGTGCGCGTCGCCAATATGTCGAGCATCATGATGGTCTGCTACAGCGAGCCCTCACGCTACAATTGGATGCTGCAATATTATCTGCGCGCCGAGGGGCTGGCTCTGCCCTGGACGGGGACGGGACGCCTGATCTTCAGCCTGAATTACACGGATGCGGATTTTGCGGCCGTCGCGGAGCGCTTCGTCGCGGCGGCGAAGACCATGCGCGAGGATGGCTGGCAGCTCGCGCCCGCCGGCTTGACGAATAAGGCGATCCGCCGCGGCGTTCTCCAAGAGATGCTGCGCCATCGGCTTTTCGGAAAGCCGGCGGCCGGCGCCGGCTCCGATTCGGCCGCGCCTTAGCCCGAAACCACGGCCGAGCCCGCGAACTTGCTCGGCAGGCGGCGGGCGTCCTGATTGGCGACCTTGTTCATGTGCTCGAGGAACTGGCGGGCGCTGTTCTCCCAGGAATAGCCCAGCGCGAAGTCGCGACAGGCGCTGCGGGAGACGTTCAGCGCCGCAAGGCACGCCGCCCGCAGATCGTCGTTCAACGCGCCGATGGGATTGGCGCCGACCACGTCGAGCGGGCCGGTGACGGGATAGGCCGCGATTGGCAGGCCGCAGGCGAGCGCCTCGAGCTGCACGATGCCGAAAGTGTCCGTCTTGCTCGGGAACACGAAGACGTCCGCCGCCGCGAGATAGCCGGCGAGCGTCTCGTGCTCGAGCTCGCCGAGGAACACGGCTTCCGGGTAACGCTGCTTCAGCTCGTCGAGCTGCGGACCGCCGCCGATGACGAGCTTCGTCCCGGGCAGGTCGAGCGATAGGAAGGCGTCGAGATTCTTCTCCACCGCCACTCTTCCGACCGTGACGAACAGCGGACGCGGGAGATCGAGCGCAACGGCGCGGTCCGGCCGAAACACGTCCGTGTCCACGCCCCGCGTCCACATGCCGAGATTTGCGAAATTGCGCTCGCGCAGCTCGTTATAGAGCGAGGGGGTCGAGACCATCGTGACGGAGGCCGCCGCATGAAACCAGCGCAGCACCGCATAGGACCAGCTTGGCGGGATGGGGTAGCGCGCGGCGATATATTCGGGAAAGCGCGTGGTGTAGCTCGTCGTGAAGCGGCGTCGGCGCCGCACGCAATAGGCGCGGGTCAAGTGGCCGATCGGGCCTTCCGTCGCGATGTGGATCGCGTCGGGTTGCGCAGCCTCGATGCGCGCCGCAATGGCGCCAGGGGAGGGCAAAGCCAGACGAAGCTGTGGATAGCTCGGCATCGGGACCGACCAAAAACCCTCCGGCGAGAGGAAATCGATCTCGGCGCCGAGCCCGCGCGCGGCGCGCGCGAGCGCCGAGAGCGTGCGCACCACCCCATTGACCTGCGGGCGCCAAGCGTCCGTCGCCACCAAAATCCGCATTAGCGTCAAGCGCTCCTCGTCGCGGCGGTCAAGCTGCCGCCAGGGTCAATCGTTTGCAATAGTCGCTACCGAATTTCTCCGTAATGTGACGGCGGGGTCGAGAAGGCCACCGCCGGGCGGAATACAGGTTATCAGACGCGAGTCTTGTTCCAAAACGGGTCTATCCGAGGCGTCTCGATTTTAGGCGCCTGACCGGCTTGTCCTGTGCCGGGACGGCCCTAGCTCATTTTCTACCTCTTTTGCGGCGAGAGGCCTCAGCACGTGGAGGTTACGATGATCTCGACCAAAGAACACGTCACGATGGCGACCGCGGGTGGAATGATAGGCGCGGCGTTGGGGGCCGCAATCGGCGGCTCGTTGTTTGGACTTTCGGGGCTCCTCACGGCCGCGTTGCTTGGGGCCATCGGCGGCACGATCTTCGGGTCCTTCATGTAGGAGCGCCCGCGACGGCCTTTGAGAAGAAAAAGCCCGCTAACCGGCGGGCTTTTGTATAAATAGCCGTGCGACAGATTTTTCGGCGTCGTCAATTTCCACAGACCAAGACGATATTCTATCTTCTGATATCCCTGGACTGCACGCACAACGAGACTACGCCAAGGAGGCGAGCATGAAATCCATGATGGCGACGGCTCTGTGGGCCGCGATGCTGGCAGGAGGGATGGCGACGGCTTCTGCTTCCGCGAGAGCGGGCGTGCGAGGCGAGGCTCTCATCCTGGCTCAAAACTCTTCGTCTCAAGAGTGCGAGACGCTGCAGCGAGAGGAGCTGGAGGCGCGAAGGCGCGGCGATCGCTGGAGGGCCGACCAACTCCAGGACGAATACGAGACCGAATGCAGCGATCGATAGAGAGCGGGCCGCTCTCCGCGCAAGCATTGCGCCGCCGGCGGCGCAATCGGCGTGTCTTGGCGCCTTCAGCTCCACCGCTCCAACCCGCTGTTGCAAATATGTGACGCGTCAGGAATTTTTCACCCCGCGCCCCTCTGAATGTTTACAGCAGTTCCTTTTCATGGTCCGCTTTGACCAGGCCGAAAATGCGCAGGGCGCGCAGCCATTCCGATCATCAATGTTTGCCGCCGTTTGGACGAGAAGGGGAATTTCGATGCCGCGTAAGCTTCCTGCGATCATCGCCGCGCTCATGGTCGCCGCGCTCGCGCCGGCCCCGGCGCAAGCCTACACGGCGATCTACGCCTTCGGCGACAGCCTTTCGGACGTCGGCAATGTTTTTGGCGCGACCGGCGGGGCTATCCCGGGCGCGCCGTATGCGAACGGCCAGTTCTCGAACGGCCCGGTCTGGGTCCAGGACCTGGCCCAGCTAGCGGGGCTCAGCCTGCTCACGCCGTCGGGTCCCCCGGGCCATTCAACGGGCGGCACGGATTACGCCTGGGGCGATGCGACGACGGGATACTCGGGCACCCTCAATTCGCCCAATGTGCCGCCGACCGCCAATCTGCAAGTCGCGCAATTCCTGAGCGACCACGGCGCAGCGCCCAAGGGTGGGCTCTACACGTTCACGCTCGGCGCCAATGACGTGAACAATATTCTCAACGGCCTAAATACGGGGCCTAGCCCGGCAGTCGACTTGGCGGGCGCTGCGTTCGCCGAGGCGACCGAGATCACCCAACTCGCGCAAGCCGGCGCCAGGAATTTCATCGTGGCTCTGGTTCCAGACCTCGGCCTCACCCCCCAAGCCAGAGCGCTAGGCCCCGCCGCGCAGCTGGCGGCGTCCCAGGCGGCTTTCGCATATAACTCCCTGCTGGAACAGGACCTGTCGACCCTCACCGCATCGCTTCACGGCAGTTTGCATTTCCTCGACACCTTTAGCTGGCTCGACAAGGCCGTGGCGGATCCCACATCGGTTGGCCTTCCCTTGGGCGCAAACGTCACCGACCCCTGCTACACCGGTCCCTATACGGGTGGCGGCACGGCTTGCAGCAACCAAAACTCCTATATCTTCTGGGATCAGCTGCATCCGGCGGCGGCGGTGGATGCGCTCCTCGCCGAGCAGGCCTGGGCGTTGGCGCCGTCTCCGAGCCCGGGCGCGGGATTCGCTTCGCTCGGACTGCTGCTGCTGATCGGCCTGACGAGGAAGTGGGTCTGAG
>Ga0265331_10003210_pt1 | contig 10656 bp, 9 predicted proteins | sample 41923metaG_FD_202088 | JGI IMG/M metagenome (GOLD analysis project Ga0265331, IMG submission 202088) | Rhizosphere microbial communities from Carex aquatilis grown in University of Washington, Seatle, WA, United States - 4-19-23 metaG | ecosystem: Host-associated > Plants > Roots > Rhizosphere >...
GCGACTCCCATGACATCCTGATCGCGAACTATCACGGTTATCGTGTGACTCGCACATTGGGTCCGGCGCCGACCGCGGCGCGGCTCTATGGCGTGCATGACATTCATTTCCGCAACGTTCACGTGAACGCAGAGAGCGGCTACGCGACCTGCGACGTTGACGACTGTGCCACCTTCCTGCGAGTCAACAAGTATCCCTACGAGAATGCGATCGAAGACGTGCCGCACGGACTGACCGTGAGGGAACGTGAGTTCGCGCGCCTCGATGTGTCCGCAACTCCTGCACCCGTCACCCCAGCGACCTATCCGAAGGGCGCCGTGGTGAAGAAAGTTGTCGGCGGCTTCGAGGCGCTCGGCGGTGGGGTCATCGACTCCCATGGCACGCTCTATTTCGTCGACAGGATCTTCCAGCGTATCTACGGCTGGTCGCAGGAGCAGGGCCTGAAAGTAGTCAGCAGCCATCCGCTCGATCCTGTCAACCTGGCGGTGGACCGTTCGGACAATCTGTTGGTGCTCTCATCGGCCGGCTTTCAAAGCAGCGTCTATAGTCTGAAGCCGGACGGTCCCGATGGGGCGATCACCAGTATTGACGCCGAGCCGGCAGGAACGCACCCCAACGCCAGTATCGCCATGCCGGCAGTCTGGTGGGTCAATGGCGAGTTCAAGGATCAGTACGATCCTGTCACCGATCATTCCATGACGCTCGCGGAGCTTTTTGCGCGCGACGTTGCCGAGGCGCCGAGCCGCGAATACTCGTCTCCCGATGGCAGCGTGGTGCTGCCGGCTTATCGCGTTTTCCACCAGGGTCCGCCTGACAATCGCGGCTGGCGCTTCTCCCATTCGCTCGACACCTACGGATTCACGATCGCAAAGCCCGGCACCCGCCTTTACGTGAGCAATGCGTCGGAGGCCAAGACCTACGCCTACACGCTAGGGCCGAAGGGTGTGCCGACCGATCTGAAAGTCTTCGCGGAACGCGGGGGCGAGAATGTGACCACGGATGCGTCCGGCCGTGTCTACCTGGCCAATGGGCAGGTTTTTGTCTATGGTGCCAACGGCGACCAGCTGGGAGTCATCGACGTGCCCGATCGCCCCCTGCAGCTGTTGGTGGGCGGCGCAAATCGCCAGACCTTGTTGATTCTGACGCACCATGCGTTGTATTCAGTAAACCTGGCCCAAGCGGGCAATTAACCGGGTTGTAATCTTCAATGGCAGGCGGTGACGCGCGGCTGGTTCTGGCGGCGATCGCGGGCATCGCGCTCGCCATCTTTCTCATCGTGCGGGGGCGCTTGCACCCCTTTGTCGCGCTTCTTTGCGGCGCCTTTGTGATCGGGCCGCTCGGCGGGCTCACGATGGCCAGTACCGCCAAGGCCGTAGAGAAGGGCGCTGGCGACATTCTCGGTAGCATCGGCTTGGTGGTTGCCCTCGGTATGGCGTTGGGAACGATGCTTCAGGTGTCGGACGGGGCCGCCGGCCTGGCCAGGGTGATGATCGGCAGTGCGGATTCGCGCCGAGCACCCTGGATGAGCCTGTTTGTGGCGCTGCTGATCGGCCTGCCCCTGTTCTTCGAGACGGGCCTCGTACTGCTGTTGCCGATCATCGCCAGTGCGGCGGTCTCCGCGGCTGATCCCGCGCGCCGGGATGAGAGACGGTTCGAGCTCATGTTGGTCGCTTTGTGCGGCCTGTCGGTCGTGCATGCGCTGGTGCCGCCACACCCGGGGCCGCTGATCGCCATCGGGGCGCTCGGTGCGAATCTGGGTCGCACTCTCGCTTATGGCTTGCTCGTCGCCGTGCCGACTGCGATCCTCGCGGGGCCGCTGTTTGCAACCGTGGCGTCTCGTAATGTTACGCTCGCGTCGCCCGCGTCCGTTCCGGCGGTTTTTGCGGGCAAAAGAGTGCCCGTCTGGCGGGCGCTCGTCGTTGTCCTGCTGCCTGTCGTGTTGATCGTGGCTGGCCAGGTCGAAGCCTTGTTACCTGTCAGCCTGGCGCCGCGCGTGGCGTGGTTGTCCGTGGCGAGCAACCCGGTGCTCGCGCTGTTGGTTGCATGCCTCGTGGCCTTCCCTCTGTTGTTCGGCCGCAGGATGGTGGAGCCCCCCGTGCAAGAGGCCATCTGGCTCGAGACCATGAAGCCGGTCGGAGCGATCCTGCTGTCGATCGGCGCGGGTGGCGCGCTGAAGCAGGTGTTGGTCAGCACGGGCTTTGCGGACTTGCTGGGCCGGCTCGCGACATCCGGCGCGTTGTCGCCGATCCTGCTCGGCTGGTCGATCGCAGTGGCTATCCGCCTCGCTACCGGTTCCGCGACGGTCGCGACGATCACGGCCTCCGGCATCATGCCCAGCGCAGCGATTGCTGCCTCGGGCATCGCACCCGAATGGACCGTGCTTGCGATCGGGGCCGGGTCTTTGTTCTTCTCGCATGTCAACGATCCGGGCTTCTGGCTCGTGAAGAGTTATGTGGGCATCGACACGCCGACCATGTTCCGCACCTGGTCTGTGATGGAGACGATCATCTCCGTCGCCGGCCTAGTATTCGTGTTCGCCCTGAGCCACGTGCTTTAGAAGCAAACGGTGTCAGCCGAAGCGCTCCAGGAGCCATGCGATGGTTTGCTCACACGAGGTCGCTATCGGAAGGGTCGCATCCATCGCGATCGCCGGCTCATCAGGCCGGGGCCGCTCCAACGTGTCGAGTTGGCTGGTCAGAAGGCTCGCTGGCATGTAGTGGTGGGCTCGCGCGGTCAGCCTGCGCAGCAGCTCATCCCGGTTGGCATCCATCAGGACAAAACCAACTGGTACCGGGATCGCCTCCTTCAGGCGGTCACGGTACGCGCTTTTCAAGGCCGAGCAGGCGGCGACGGCGATTGCATTGCCGGCAACCGTGGCGCCGATCGCATGGCCAAGGCGATCCAGCCAAGGCCAGCGATCGTCGTCTGTCAGGGGGATTCCGGCGCGCATCTTCTCGACCGATTCCGGAGCGTGGAAGTCGTCGCCTTCCAGGAAGGGACAGCCTATTGCGGTAGCGAGCGCCGCGCCCAGTGTCGACTTGCCGCTGCCGGACACGCCCATCACGATAACGGCCAGTGGCCCTACGGAGAGTAAGTCATCGTGCATGTCTATGCGCCTCTAAAATCGTTGGTGCTGTTGCAAGGGGCGCTCGTGAGCGCCACTGCACTGGGCGCGCCCAAAGTGAGCGTCGGCGACTATGGCGTGACTGCGGACGGCAAGGCGGTCCACGTTTATACGCTGAGTAACGATCGCACAGTCAGCGCGAAAATTCTCGACTATGGCGGCATCATCGCCGAGCTCAACGCGCCTGACCGGCGCGGTCAGGTCAAGAACGTGGTTCTGGGTCTTGGGGATCTGAAGAGCTACGAGGCCAACGGCGGGATCAACAGTCTCATCGGCCGCTACGCGAATCGCCTCAAAGGGGGCTTCACCATCGACGGTCATCACTATGATCTGCGGGTCAGCCCCAAGGGCGTCACACTGCACTCCGGCCGTCCGTCTTACAGTGCAATGGTCTGGACGGCGCAAACGGTCCGGGACGCCGACCGGGCGGGAGTTAGTCTGTCGCATGTGAGCCCGGACGGTGAGCAGGGATTCCCGGGCGAGATGCACATAAAGGTGACTTACACCCTCAATGATGCGAATGAGCTGCGGCTCGATTACGAGGCGACCACCGACAAGCCAACAGTGGCGACCCTGACCAATCACGTCTATTTCAACCTTGCCGGTAACGGGTCCGGCGACGTCTATGGCCAGCAGCTCCAGGTGATGGCCGACCAGTACACGCCGACCGATGCGGACCAAGTGCCTACCGGGGAGCTCGCGCCGGTGGCCGGCACCGCGCTCGATTTTCGACAACTGACTCCGATCGGCGCGCACATCCGCTCCAGCGAGCCGCAGATGCTTTATGCCCGGGGATACGACCACAACTTCGTGCTCCGCAAGACCACCGGTGATCCGTTGCCGCTGGTGTTGCGCATGTACGACCCTGCGAGCGGTCGATTGCTCGAGTTACGCACCACCGAGCCCGGTCTCCAGGTCTACTCGGCGCAACACATGAATGGATCACTCGTCGGCGCCGCGGGTACCACGATCCGGCAAAGTGATGGTCTTGCGCTCGAGACCGAGCATTTTCCCAACAGCCCGAACGAGCCGCGTTTTCCGGCGACGCTATTGCGCCCTGGAGAGACTCTCCGCTCCAGCACCGTCTTTCACATGACCACGGACGTGGCGGCGCACTTGCGTCGTTGACGGCGGGTGCGCTGGAGGCGCGGTTTTCAGGCCGCGTACAAGCCGGCGGCCCCGTCTATGCGTAGAACCTGTCCGCTGATGAAGCGTGCCCCGTCGCCGGCCAGGAATGCCACTGCGTCGGCGATTTCCGCCGGCGTGGCATAGCGCCGTAACGACGGACCCTCCTGCATCATGGATGAGTCGGGTTGGCGCGTGGCGAGAAAACGCGCGGTGGCAGCCGGACCGGGACTGACACAATTGACGCGTACGCCTGCCTCGCGCACCTCTGCAGCGAGACAACGTGTGTAATGGACGACGGCGGCTTTGGCACACGCATAGGCTACTTCCGAGGAATTGCCGTAGTGCGCAGCGACCGAGGCGATGTTGATGATCGCCCCACGTTTGCGCTCCGCCATCCCCGGTGCGATCGCCCTACACATCAGCATGGTTCCGAGCAAGTTGCGATCAATGACTGCCCGCGCGTCATCGAGTTGGAACGCCAAGGCTCCATTCGGGCTCGGCTTGGTGCCGCGCGCGCCGATGTCGCCACCCGCGCAATTGACCAGAATGGAAATGGGTCCGAGCTCGGAATGAACCGTCTCGGCCATACGTTGGACCGCAACCTCATCCGTAATATCACCGGTGACGGTCAGACCACGTCCAACGGCCGCCAATAGGGCGAGCGAGGCTGCATTCAGTGTCGCCGCCTCGCCGTACTGAGCTGGAGCGCTGTCAGAGATATCGTGAATTGCGAGCGCGGCGCCAAGGTGGGCGAGGTGCTCGGCGATGGCTCGGCCCAGCCCTCGACCGGAGCCCGTTACCAACGCCACCTGGCCGGTCAATGGTTTCTCGCCGGCCCGGGCTGGGCCGGATGTTCCTGCGACTTGCGGCATGGAGCCCTCCTGGCTACTGCTCGATTTCACTCGTTGCGCCGGCGGTCACGGCTCTTGCTCGAGGGTGTTTCTTCAGCCGGCGCCCTGGCGACACCGAAGCTCGAGAAGCGTTCGGGCTCGTTATAACCCGTACGCAAATGAATGATGACGGCCGCCTCCGGCTCGATGCTGGAATTTCCCAGAGCAACATCGAGCAGGGCGCGGTGATGTTGCAGGGTCCAACGTTTCAGGTCGGAGCTCACACATTCGAGCGCCTGGTGAGCGAACAAGGATGTTACGAGCGAGTCGAGTGTCTTGGTCAGGTAGGGATTGCCGGCCGCCTCCCACAGAGTACGGTGGAATTCCAGGTCCAATGCCGCGGCGTCCATCTCGGTGCGCTCGGTCCATGCCTCCATACGCGTCATGAGGTCGTTCAGTCGCGACGCATCTTTTTTACTGATCCTGAGTCGACAGAGCTTGAGCGCCTCGGCCTCGAGGACGACACGCAAGCTGTTGATACGTTGGACGTCCTCTTCGCTCAGCTGTGTCACGAACATCCCGCGCCGTTCGTGATTCATGACCAGGCCGTGTTCCTGCAGTTGCATGAGCGCTTCCCGCACGGGGATGCGGCTGATGCCGAACTCACGGGCAATCCTGCTTTCATTCAACCGGTCGCCGGGCCGATAGCGGCCCGAGACGATGGCATCGCGCAGTCTAAGGAAAATATGTGATTTGAGCGTCGAGGGGGTCGGACGGTGCTGGAGCGCCGTGCCAGGAGCGGCGAGATCGGGAGGCATATGTGTCCTGACTTGGCGGATCCGTCCTAGTGAGCGTGGGTTGATTTGACATCAATCACGATGAATATAGTATACACTTTTGGGCGGCTCAAGAAAAGGCTACGGGTGACGGCAACCTCGGCGCGCTACCGTGTCACAGCCTTCGCGATCAGCCTGGCGGCACTCGCCTACGTGCAGCGTGTGGCCATTTCGCAGGCTGCTGAAGGAATTCAGTCCGATCTGAATCTAGGAAAGGTTCAACTTGGTCTAATCTTTGGCGCGTTCGGACTCTCGTACGCTCTTTTTGAAGTGCCGAACGGAATTCTCGGCGACCGTCTCGGAGTGCGCGCGACCTTGACGCGCATCGTCATTGCCTGGTCCGCATTCACCGCGCTGACGGGCGCAGCCTGGAATTTCAGCTCGCTCTGGCTGGCAAGATTCCTGTTCGGCGCCGGCGAGGCAGGGTGTTTTCCCAACCTGACACGCATGTTGAGCGCCTGGCTTCCGTCCCAGGAACGCGTGCGCGCCCAGGCACTGATGTGGGCGTGCACACGGTGGGCCGGAGCGGTCACGCCCCTGTTGGTTGTGTCGTTGGTGCATTGGCACGGATGGCGCCTGGCGTTTGTCCTGCTGGCGGTGCTCGGCATTCTCTGGGCGGCGGTATTTTATACATGGTTCCGCGATGATCCGGCGGAGCATCCGGCAGTCAACGCGGAAGAGCTCGCCCTGCTTCGGGACGCGCGCTCCGTGACGACGCAGGAGGGCGAGATACACTGGTATCGCTCGCTGTTGTCGGTGCCCGTGCTGATTCTGGTCTTCCAGTACTTCTGCTTCTCGTTCGTCTGGTACTTTTACGTAACATGGCTGCCCCTGTACCTGCGGGAGGCACGGCACGCAACCGCGATACAGGCGGCCGGATTTGCAATGTTGCCTTTGCTGTTCGGGGGAGCCGGGTCCCTGGTGGCAGGGTACGCTGCCGCGCGCGTCTCCAGACACAAGATTGCATTCTTCGGTTTTCTACTCTCCGGGCTGTTGTTATTCGCCGTCACACGAATCGACAGCACGCCTGTGGCAATGGTCGCGATGGGTCTCGCGAGCTTCTGCAGCGACTTGACCATGCCGCTCTCGTGGAACGCCTGTGTTGAGATCGGGCGGCGTCATACGGCCACCATTTCAGGCGCCATGAACATGTTCGGCAACTTCGCAGGCTTCGTGGCTCCCGTCGGCGGCGGCTTGATTCTTGCGCGCTCCACGGGTAACTGGAACGTGCTCCTGTATCTGATGGTGGGGGCATCGTTTGTCGCTGCTATTTGTTGGATGTTTCTCGCGCAGGAGGAAAACGTATGAAGATCGATTTGAGCGGGCGCACGGCGCTCGTTACTGGCGGTAACCGTGGCCTGGGTGAAGCAATGGCTCTGGCGCTTGCCGCCTCCGGCGCGACTGTCGCCCTGGTGGCGCGCGATGCCGCGCTGTTGCAGAAGGTCAAGACGGCAATCGTCGGGTCGGGCGGCAGAGCTGAGTTCTTCACGGCGGACGTGACCAACGAGCAGGATGTTGCCGCAGTGGGTAACGCTGTGAAGGAGAAGCTCGGTCCGGTCGATATACTAATCAACAACGCCGGTACGAACATCCGCAAGAATCTCGGGGACTTCTCGCTCGCCGAGTTCCGCAGCGTGATCGATTCGAGCTTGATCAGTACCTTCCTGATGTCGCGCGCCGTGCTGCCGCACATGCGCGGCCGTGGCTACGGCCGCATTCTCAACATGGCTTCGATCATGAGCCATGTGTCGCTTCCCATGCGCACGGCCTATTCGTCAGCCAAGGCCGCTCTGTTGGGATTCACGCGTGCGCTGGCTCAGGAGGTCGCTACCGAGGGCATCACGGTAAACGCCATTTGCCCCGGGCCGTTCGACACGGACATGAATGCCGCGATCATCCATAACCCCGAGGCCAACAGGCAGTTCCTGGCGAGCCTGCCGATTGGACGGTGGGGCAAGGTGGAAGAGCTCGGAGCGTTGACGTGCTATCTGTGCTCGGACGCCGCGGGCTTCATTACCGGTACCGATATTCTCATCGATGGTGGCTGGACGGCGAAGTAGGATCATGCGACCGAAACGTCCTGGCGTTGCTTCCCGGGCGGCGTCGCTCATCGCCGTGCTGGCGGTGTTTGTCCCGTCTGTGCTGTGGGCGCAAGCAGAGCCGTCAACGGCATCGTCACCCGCTCGATCCGGCAGCGCGGTTCGGGAATTCCTGGGACTGGGGCCACCACCGGATGCGGCGGCGGCGCAGCGTGGTGCGCCCATCTATGCCGCCAATTGCGCGTTTTGTCATGGGCCGCTTGCACGCGGCGCCGAGGGGCCGAGCCTCGTCTACTCGGAGTTGGTACTCCAGGACGAGCACGGCGCGACGGTCGCGGAATTCCTCAAAGCCGGGCGTCCCGAAAAAGGGATGCCGGCATTTGCGAACATGAGTGATGAGCAGCGCAAGGAGATAGCCGAGTTTTTGCATCAGCAGATCGAGGACGTCGCCAATCGGGGGGCCTATCAGCCCAGGAATATTCTGCTCGGCGACGCGAAGAAAGGTGCGAGCTATGTGGGCAAACATTGTCTGGGCTGCCATTCGCTGAGTGGGGATCTCGCGGGACTGGCGCAGAAGTGGCGCCCGGTTGACCTGCAGCGCTACTGGATCATGCCGCCGCGCAAAACCAGCGACCGCGCCATCACGGCCACGGTGCGCTCCCCACGAGCGACCTGGCAGGGTCGTGTGCAGGAGATGGACGACTTTCGCCTCGTGCTCGTCGATGCCGCCGGGGAGCCAGTTGTGATTGCCCGTGATGCAGGGGTAACAGTCGAGTTGCACGACCCGCTGGCGCCGCATGTCGCTATGATCGGCGCGCTGTCCGACTCCGACATGATCAACGTGACTGCCTACCTGGAGACGATCAAGTGAAACGCCACCGTGCTCGTGCCGGTGCTCTCTGGCGGATCGTCTGCCTCGGTGCGCTGCTGCCCGCAGCAGCTCACGCCAACGAGTTGGACATGGCGATTCTGGGCAAGCCCCCCACTACTGCATGGCCGACCTTCAACGGCGACTACTCGGGTGAGCGCTTCAGCTCGCTTCGGCAGATCAATGATTCAAACGTGACGTCTTTGCAGTTGCAGTGGAGTTATCGCATCAGCGATGTCGCCGCGCAGCGCGGCGCGCCCGTGCCGGTGATCAAAGCGACTCCCCTGTTGGTCAACGGCACTCTCTATTTTACGATCCCCAACAACGTTTATGCGGTAGACGCGCGCACCGGCACGAAGCTCTGGAGCTATTCCTGGGTCGACCAGGGCGGCCACCTGGTCGGTAATCGCGGCCTGGGCATGTACAAGAGCTGGTTGTACTTTCTGGGGCCGGACAATTGGGTGATCTGCGTGGACTCCAACACCGGCAAGGAGCGCTGGCGCAAGCAGATTGCCGATGCACGGCTGCAGTATTTCACCACGACGGCGCCGCTCGTCGTCAAGGATCATGTGCTCGTGGGAGTCGGCGGCGACGCCATGGACATTCGCGGCTTCCTGGTAGCGCTCAACCCGGATGACGGCGCCATTCAGTGGAAATGGTGGTCCACGCCGGGAGCGGGCGAGCCCGGCATCGAGACCTGGCCGAATGTGAATGCCGCCATGCATGGGGGCGGTGGCACCTGGCAGCCGGGGACGTACGACTCTGAGTTGAACCTGATCTACTGGGGCACAGGTAATACGAATCCCGTGTTCGCGGGTCAGGGTCGCAAGGGCGCGAATCTGTACACCACCAGCATCGTCGCGCTCGATCTGGACAGCGGCAAGCTCGCCTGGCACTTCCAGGTATCGCCACACGATACGCATGATTGGGACAACACCGAGATGCCGGTGCTCATCGACGCCAACATCGAGGGCAAGCCGCGCAAGCTTCTGGCGCAAGCCGCGCGCAACGGTTGGTTCGTGGTGCTCGATCGCACGAACGGCAAGGCGTTGGTCAGCACGCCGTACGTGCAGCTCGATTGGGCCAAAGGCGTGGATAAGCGGGGTCAGCCCATTCCAGATCCGGCCAAGGAGCCCAGTGTATCGGGGACCATGACGATCACCAGCGCTACGAACTGGATGTCACCGAGCTACAGTCCTGTTACCGGCCTGTTCTATGTCAACGCCGTGCAAGGCGTTGCGATTTACTACCTCCTCGATACCGACGCCAGGCCTTCCGGCTACGGAGGCACTCTCTCGAGTCTGGGTACGAGCACCCGGTTCCTGAAGGCGATCGATATCACGACCGGCAAGGCTCGCTGGCAGCACGAGTATCCCAACCTCAACGGCGCTCCATCGACTCTCGGTCCGGGACTATTGAGCACGGCCGGAAACCTGGTATTTACCGGCGACGATCAGGGGAATCTGATTGCCTACAGCGCCGACCAGGGGAAGATTCTCTGGCACTTCCGTGCCAGCTCTGCCCAATCCAACGGTCCCATCACCTATATGCATGATGGCCGTCAATGGGTGGTGCTGGCTGCCGGCGATACGTTGTATGCGTACACGCTCGCGCCCGCGGCCCTCACTCGAGCAGATCCATGAGACCTGGTTTCTTCAGATGTGCGGGCGTGATGGCTGGCGTGCTCATGCTGATCGCCATGCAGAACGTTCATGGCCAGGGAAGACCGGATACGCCGACCAATCCGCTCGCTGCCGATTCTACGGCGGTTGCGGCAGGTAAGCGCCTGTTTGACGGTACCTGCGTTGCGTGCCACGGTCCTGGTGGTGTT
>Ga0265331_10003211_pt1 | contig 10654 bp, 6 predicted proteins | sample 41923metaG_FD_202088 | JGI IMG/M metagenome (GOLD analysis project Ga0265331, IMG submission 202088) | Rhizosphere microbial communities from Carex aquatilis grown in University of Washington, Seatle, WA, United States - 4-19-23 metaG | ecosystem: Host-associated > Plants > Roots > Rhizosphere >...
CCGAAGATCCACAGCCTCCAGCAGAGCGATCCATTCATGTTGAAGTGGATTTTTGAGTCCTACCTGATCTTCTCGCGCTGGCTGATCGCGCCTCTTCTCCTGCTGCTGACGGCCGCCCAGCTCGCCTTGATCTTCAAGGGAGCGAAGAAGGCCCTAACTCTCATCACTCTGCTGGCCAACGGGGAGGACGAGCATGTGGCGCTGACGGTCCTCAATCTTGTCGACGTGACGCTGACCAGCGCGCTCATCATCATTGTGACGATTTCGGTCTATGAAAATTTCGTCGCCCGCGTGTCGACCGCCAGCCGGCGCGACTGGCCAAGCTGGATGGGCGACATCGACTTCTGGCAGCTCAAAATGAAGCTCCTGGGCACGATCGTCGCGATCTCGGCGATTGGGCTTCTCGAGTCCTTCATCGACGTGCGCGAGATCTCGGATCGCGACCTCTACTTCTATATGGCCATCCACCTGACCTTCGTCGTCTCGACCGTCGCGCTGGCCGCAGCCCAGCGCCTCGCGGGAATACACAGCCCTGCCGAGAAGGACGGCCAGCACCCGCCCTCCTATTGACGCAGGCTCAGCCGCGAAAGACGTTTTTCATCTCGCGCATTTTGGCGAAGGCCGCGACCGGCCCGCCCTCGCTCAGTCGCAGCGCGCGCTGGACCAGGGGATCCTCCGCACGCAGAAAAGGGTTGGTCGCGCGCTCGAGACCAATCGTCGTCGGCAGCGTGGCGCGTCCCTGACCCCGCAGCAGGTCCACCTCTTTCGCCCGCTCGGCGAGCAGGGGATTTTCCGGATCCACGGTCAGCGCGAAGCGCGCATTGGCCTGAGTATATTCGTGCCCGCAGTAGACGCGCGTCTCGTCGGGGAGATCGGCGAGCTTCTGGAGGGAGTCGTACATTTCCTCCATGCTGCCCTCGAATACCTTGCCGCAGCCGAGCGAGAACAGCGTGTCGCCGACGAACACGATCTCGTCCTCCGCGAAGTAATAGGCGAGGTGGCCCCTGGTGTGACCGCAAACGTCGAGGACCTTGGCGCGCGCGGCTCCGAGCAGGATGTGGTCTCCTTCCTCAACGAGGAGATCGGCTCCGCCGAGGCGATGCTCGTCCCGCCGCGCGCCGACGACGCGCAGTCCCGGAAAAGCCTCCCGCAAGGCGGGAACGCCCTCGATGTGGTCGAGGTGATGATGGGTGAGCCACACGTCGGTGAGAGGCCAACCGATGCGTCGGGCTTCCTTTGCGATCGCCTCGCCGTCCGGCGCGTCGATCGAAGCGACGGCGCCCGTCTCCTCGTCTCGGATGAGCAGGCCGAAATTATCGGTCAGGCAAATGAACTGATGGACGGATATCCCCACAGGCTCCTCCTCGATAGTGAATTCGCGGCCGCCTTCCTCCCTCAAATGGGGAGTCTGCGACGCTTCGCCCAGGCGATCAACTCCCCTCTGAGCCCCGCGGTGTCGAAGGCGAAGGTCAGAGCCCCGTAGACGATCGCGCCGACGGAGATCTGGGCGAGGAGCGTCGTCAGTCCCGGCGCCATGCTCTGCAACGGCGTCAATGCAGCGATCATGCCGAGCGTCGCCGCCGCGGTGGCGACGAGGTCGCGCAAGCGCGGCCAGATCGGTTTTTCGCGCGCGGCGAGGACGAGCGTCGCAAGCAGCGCGACGACATAGACGCCGCATTGAGCCAGCGCGAGATTGGAGGCGTCGTCGCCCCAGGGCAAAAGGAAGACCAAGATCACGCCGGCCAGCGCGCCGACCAAGGCGGCCCCGATCATCGGCGCGGTCTTCTTGGCGATCTGGAACACAGGATTGACCGCGAAGAGAATCATTCCCATCGAGAAGAGGCCAGGGAGCAGAAGGCCGAGATAGTGTCCAAAAGGCCCGCGAAACTGGCCGGGGACGATCAAGAGCTCGATCGACGGCATGACGAGATAGACGCCGACGCAGCCCGGCAGCAGCACGGCCAGCACCACCGCCATGTTCCGCCCGACCTGCCAGCGCGCTTCGTCGTCTCCATGGTTCTCATGCGCCGCGACCGCGATTTGGAACAGAAGAACGTCCAGAGCGGAGCCAAGCGCGAGAATCGCGCGCATGCCGAGATCGAAGGCGAGCGCGAATTGCCCCGCCTCGGCGAAGTCGAAGACGTCGGCGACGACGGAGCGCGTCGCGAGGGGCACGGCTTGATAGATGAGATGAGCGGCGACGATCGGCGCGCTATAGGCGGCGAGCGTCGCGGCCATGTTGCGGCGTGCGAAGCGCGGCTGCGCGTGCTGGTCGGTCAAGGAGGCGCGCGCGGCGATCACCGTGCCGAGCAGGCTGACGATCACGCCGCCCATCGCGACAGAGGCGGAGCGAAAGAAGAACGCGCCCCCGCCCGTCAGCACGAGCGACAGCAAGTTCTTGACTAAAACGAGCCGCCAGAAGAGCTGGTCCTCGAAGCGCGCGCGCACGAGCGCAATGGAATAGTCGAAGAGCCCGTTGACCGCGGCGGTCGCGAGCGCCAGCAGGATCAGCGTCGTGTCGAAATCGAGCTTCGGACCGACGAGCGCGTAAAGAAGCGTGGAGAGGACGAGCCCGCCGGTGACGGCGATGAAGGAGAGATCGAGGCTCGCGCGCACGACCGGCTGGTTCTCGCGCACCTTCTCCGAGTAGAAGCGCGTGGCCGCGAGACGCAGCCAATCGAAGAGCGCGGTCTGCACCACGCCGACGATCGCGAAGGCGATCGCGAAACGTCCATATTCGCCGGGGCCGAGATAGGTCGCGACGAGAATCCCGATCACGAAATTCGTGACGGAATTGGCGAGAAAGGCCAGCATCACCTTCACTGCGCGCAGAGCCTCCGCGCCGCCGCAAGCCTTCCCTCGACGCCTCCCCGCTTCATGCCCTGCTCTTCTCGCGCAGCGCCTGCGCATCGCGCGGCGTCACGTCGGGATAGGCCGGGTCGGCGGTCGCGGGATCGAAATAGCGCCAGGATCGCGCGCATTTGACGCCTTGGGCCGGGGCGAAGGTCGCCGCGACACCCTTGACCTCGGGCAGGCGGAAAGCCGTCCCCGGCGCCTCGCCCTCGCTTTCGATCCTGATATCGGAAACGATGCAGATTTCAGCGAAATCGACGCCATCGAGCGCCATCAGCAGCTTAGGGTCCGCAACATGCACAATGGGGGCAGCCTCGAGCGAGGAGCCGATGCGCTTTTGCGCGCGCTCCACTTCCAGCGCGCCGGTCACGACGCTGCGGATCGCGCGAACGTCGGCCCACTTCCCAGCGAGCGCTTCATCTCGCCAGTGGGAGGGAATGTCCGGGAAAAGCTCGATATGCACGCTTCCAGCGTTACGGAAGCGCGAGAGCCAAGCCTCCTCGGCCGTAAACACGAGAATGGACGCGAGCCAGCTCGTGACGCATCGAAAGATGCTGTCGATCACGGCCAGAGCCGCCTTGCGCTTTGGCGACGAAGGCGGATCGCAATAGAGCGCGTCCTTGCGAATGTCGAAGTAGAAGGCGGAAAGATCGGTGATCAGGAAAGGCGTCAATAGCGCAACGATCCGCTTGAAGTCATAGGCTGCATAGGAGGCGCGGATGGCCTCGTCGAGCTCGACGAGACGGTGCAGCATGAAGCGCTCGAGCTCCTCGGCGTGATCGAGGTCGGAAGGCTCGGGCTCGTAATGCGCAAGCGTGCCGAGCATCCAGCGCAGCGTATTGCGCAGCTTGCGGTAATGATCGGTCACCGATTTGAGGATTTCCGGGCCGATACGCTGGTCGTCGGCATAGTCACAGCTCGCCACCCAAAGACGCAAGATGTCGGCGCCGGCGTCGGCGATGACCTTTTGCGGCGCGACCGTGTTGCCGAGCGATTTCGACATTTTGCGGCCCTTCTCGTCGAGCGTGAAGCCATGCGTCAGCACGGCGTCATAGGGCGCGCGATGACGCGTGCCGCAGCTCTCGAGAAGCGAGGAATGGAACCAGCCGCGATGCTGGTCCGAGCCCTCGAGATACATGATCTCGTCCGCGCCGCCATCGCGCTTGCGGTGGATGTCTCTCAGCGTCGGGAAGGTCTTCGCGTCCTCGAGAACGAAGGCGTGAGTCGAGCCGGAGTCGAACCAGACGTCGAGAACGTCCGCGACTTTTTCGTAATCGTCGGGTTCAAAATCGGGCGCGAGAAAGCGCCGCCCCGCGCCTTCCTCGAACCAAGCGTCGGCGCCTTCCTTGCGGAAGGCCTCGACAATGCGCTGATTGACCCGCGCGTCGACGAGCGGCTGATGCGTTCCCTTTTTGACGAAAAGCGCGATCGGCACGCCCCAGGCGCGCTGGCGGGAGACGACCCAATCGGGGCGCGTCGCGATCATGCCGGTGATCCGATTTTCACCGGCCGCCGGCGTCCAATGCGTGCGGGCGATTTCGGAGAGCGCGAGCTGTCGGAGCGTCGGCGCATTGTGGCCCGCGACCGCGCCCTGCCATTGCTCTCCGCTCGCTGCGAGAGGGGGCAAGGGCTTGTCCATCGCAATGAACCATTGCGGTGTGTTGCGGAAGATCACCGGCTTCTTCGAGCGCCACGAATGCGGATACTGATGCTTTAGACGTCCGCGCGCGAGGAGATTGCCGGCGGCGATCAAAGCGGCGATCACCGCTTCATTGGCGTCGCCCTTCTCGCCCTTTTCGGTGAGCACGCGCTTGCCGGAAAAGCCCGGCGCGTCGCTCGTGTAGAAACCGTCCGCGTCGACCGTATAGGGGATGCGCGTCTCGATCCCGCGCTCGGCGAGCACGCGCCCGCTCGCCATCCAGATGTCGAAGTCGTCGCGGCCATGCCCGGGCGCCGTATGCACAAAACCCGTGCCGGTATCGTCGGTGACGTGATCGCCGTCGAGCAGCGGCACGGCGAAACCATAGCCGAGATGAGAGAGAGGATGATCGCAGGTGAGGCCCGCCAGCTCCTCGGCCGGAACGTCCCGCAAACGTTCATAGGCTTCGACCTTGGCCGACTTGAAGACCTCTTCGGCGAGCTTGTCCGCGAGCACATGTTCGGCGCCGGCCTTGGCCCAGTTGCCCTCGGGCGCAACTGCGACGCGGTAAAGCCCATAGGCGATCTTGTGCGAAAAAGAGATCGCACGATTGCCCGGCAGCGTCCAGGGCGTGGTCGTCCAGATGACCACGGAGAAGCTTTTCCCGCGCGCGGGGAACGCCACCCACACGGTGTCGCTCGTATGGTCCTCGTATTCCACCTCGGCTTCCGCGAGCGCGGTCTTCTCGACCACCGACCACATGACGGGTTTCGAGCCGCGATAGAGCAGCCCGTTTGCGGCAAACTTCAAAATCTCCGCGGCGATGCGCGCCTCGGCCTCGAAGGCCATCGTCGAATAGGGATTGTCCCACTCGCCGGCGACGCCGAGCCGCTTGAACTCCTCGCGCTGCACCGAGAGCCAGCGCTCCGCATAGGCGCGGCATTCGCGTCGGAAGGCGATCATTGCGGCGGGATCGGAGAAGTCGGGCTTCTTCTTTCCTAAAGCGCGATAATTCTCCTCCTCGATCTTCCACTCGATCGGCAGGCCGTGGCAGTCCCAGCCCGGCACATAGCTGCAGTCCTTGCCCAGCATCCTCTGGCTGCGCGTCACGAGGTCCTTGAGGATCTTATTGAGCGCATGGCCGATGTGGATATTGCCATTGGCGTAGGGCGGCCCGTCGTGCAGCACGAATTTGGGGCGGCCGGCTCCGGCCTCGCGCAGCTTTTCGGCGAGCCCGGTCTCCTCCCACCGTTTCAACAATTTGGGCTCGGCCTGCGGCAGACCCGCCCGCATCGGAAAATCCGTCTGCGGCAGATAGAGCGTCGAGGAATAGTCGACGGTTTGGCTGGCGTCTTCGTTCATGGGAGTTTGAGACCAGGCTCGCTCCGGACAGGCTGCGGGAGCGCCTTAGTCACGGGAGGGCTGAAGGGTTGGCGAAAGGGCGCCGCGCTGGCGCAAAACCCGGACCCCACGCGAGCTTCTAGCCTCGAGCGCGGGCCGGGCCCGTAATTCGGGTTTGTGCGAGCAACGTCATGGGGGAGCCTTAGCAGGCCGGGGCCCGAAGGAAAAGGGGCGCGGCTCAGCTAAAGCGATTGCTGCGCGGGAATCCCCGCGGCGGCAGGCGGCCCGCATCGGCTCGGTGACCGATCCATTCCTTGAGATCCGCGCGGGACACATTGAAGGCGCGGCCCGAGGAATCGGTCCAGCTCAGGCCCTCAGAAAGCGCGAAGACCTTGGCGTCCGCGACGCCGCCATCCTTGTAGCGCTGCATCCTGACGCCCTTGCCGCGCGCCATGCGCGGAGCTTCCTCCAGCGGGAAGACGAGAAGCTTTCGATTGTCGCCGATAATGGCGATGTGATCGCCCTCGGCGGACGTAACGATTTTCAGCTTCGTTGCGCCCTCCACCGCGAGAGCGGCCCTGCCCTTGCGCGTCGCCGAGATCAGATCGTCCTCTGCGGCCACGAAGCCGCGACCGTCGTCCGAGATCAGCAGCACGGACGCGCCCGGCGTATGCAACATGGTCTTTTCGACCTTTGCATCCTCTTCTATGTCGGCGAAAAGCCGGATCGGTTCGCCATGGCCGCGCCCGCCCGGGAGCTTCGCCGCATCGACCGTGAAGACCTTGCCGTTCGAGGCGAAAACCAGGATTTTCGACGTGGTCTGCGCGAAAAAGGCCGTCTCCAGCGCATCGTCGCCCTTGTAGGCGAGGGTGGAGATGTCCTGCACATGGCCCTTGAGGGAGCGGATCCAGCCCTTTTGCGAGACGACGACGGTGATCGGCTCCTTCTCGATCATCGCTTCGGCGAGGTCGATGTCCGCTTGGACCGGCGCGTCCTCGAAGGTCGTGCGCCGCTTGCCAAGCGCCGTGGTCGGTCCCACGGACTTCTTCAGCTCGCGGATCTGGCCGGCGATCGCGCGCCATTGCTTGGACTCGTCTTCGAGCAGCGCCTCGACCTCGGCACGCTCCTCGGTCAATTCCTGGTGTTCTTTTTTAAGCTCCATCTCCTCGAGCTTGCGCAAAGCGCGCAGGCGCGTGTCGAGGATGTAGTCGGTTTGGAGATCCGTGAGGCTGAAGGCGGATTTCAGCGCGCTCTTGGCGTCGTCTTCCTCGCGGATGATGCGAATCACCGCGTCGAGATTGAGGAAGACGATGATCATGCCGTCGAGCTGCTCGAGCCGACGCAGGATCGCGGCCAGACGATGCCGTGAGCGGCGCAGCAGCACCTCGCGGCGGTGATCGAGCCAGCGCCGCAGCGCCTCGTCGAGCGAGACGACGCGCGGCGTGACCCCGTCGACGAGCACATTCATGTTGACGGCAAAGCGCGTCTCGAGCTCGGAGAGCTTGAACAGCGTCTCCATCATCAGCGCCGGATCGACCGTCCGCGCGCGCGGCTCGAGGACGATGCGAATGTCCTCCGCCGATTCGTCGCGCACGTCATTGACGAGCGGCAGCTTTTTATCGTTGACGAGCTCGGCGAGCCGTTCGATCAGGCGCGATTTCTGGACCCCATAGGGGATTTCGGTCACGACGGCGACCCAGCCGCCGCGCGGCAGTTCCTCCTTGCTCCAGCGCGCGCGAAGGCGGAAGGAGCCGCGTCCCGTGCGATAGGTCTCGAGGATATCCTCGCGACTGTCCACGACCACGCCGCCGGTTGGAAAATCCGGCCCCTGCACGAAGTTCAGCAGCTGCTCGGCCGTCGCCGAGCGATGAGCGATCAGATAGAGCGCGGCGTCGCAGAGCTCCGCGGCGTTGTGCGGAGGAACGGAGGTCGCCATGCCGACCGCAATGCCTTGCGCGCCATTGGCCAGGAGATTGGGGAGCGCGGAGGGAAGCACGATCGGCTCCTGCTCCTCCCCGGAGTAATTCGGCCGAAAATCGATCGCGTCGTCGTTGATGCCTTCCAGCAGCAGACGCGCGACCGCCGTCATGCGCGCTTCCGTGTAGCGATAGGCGGCCGCGGAGTCGCCGTCGATATTGCCGAAATTGCCCTGGCCGTCGACGAGGGGGTAGCGCGAGGAGAAATCCTGGGCGAGGCGCACCAGCGCGTCATAGATCGCCTGGTCGCCATGCGGGTGGAAGGAGCCCATGACGTCGCCGACGATCTTCGCGCATTTCTTGAACGGCGCCCCTGGATCGAGCCGCAGGATGTGCATGCCGTAAAGGATGCGCCGATGCACGGGCTTCAGCCCGTCGCGCGCATCGGGCAGCGCGCGGCCGGTGATTGTGGAGAGCGCATAGCGAAGATAGCGCTCCTCGAGCGCCTCGCGCAGCTCGACCGGCGTGACGGATTTCTCGCTCCCGCCCGAATCTGAGCTTTTTCCCTGCGCCATCTCGGCTCCCCTATTCCCGCGCCCCGACCGTCCTGGCGCGGCGGCGTCGCGGTCTGCGGCGCCCCCGTCACTAGCGCAGGGCGCGCGCCCCGCCTAGATCACGCTGCTTATATCCAAGCTGAACCCGTCGACCTCGCGCAAGGGCAGAGAGCCAGGCGGCTGATTGCAGTCTGACTCCAAGACAAATCAATAATATGCGCGTTCTGGCGTGGACTCGTTTCCTTTTCTGCGAATTTTTTCTTGTCGAGAGCCATCTGTCTCTCTAACTATTGCTTAGCTGTCCAGAGGGAGCGTGGCTCCTCGGATGCCTGAAGCGACATCCGCAAGAGTCGACGCTTTTGCTAGGATTGTTCGCTAAACTATTTTCCTTTGGCGCTTTTCCTCTCGCTCGAGCGATCCGCTCGAGGGGCAGGCGCGCCACAGGCTCAGGAAGTGTTGGAGGCGGCGATGCGATGCATGAGGGGGGCTTTTGCGGCGCTGGTCGCTCTGACCTTCGGTTTCTCCGCCGAGGCGCGTGAGGAAAATCCGGTCCTCGAGTCTCTGGCCGCGCATATCGCCGAGCCCTCTGGCTACGAAGCCCTCGACGGTCAGAACGAAATCGCCGAAAATCTGCCTGACTGCCAGAAGGTGGACGTCGACCTCGACGAGGGCTATGGCGTCACAGGCCACGCCACTCGCGACGAGTGCCCGCCGCGCCGCCGCTGAACGCGGCGCATTCCCCACGATCTTGAATTGAATGAAGAGAGCGGGCGGCTGACGTTGCTTGCGCGCTCACCGCTGTGGCCGTCCGTCGATACGCCGCCCCGATCTGATGCGTCACAGCGGCTGAGAGCGCGCGGCAAGTGCTCAGACTCGCGCGCGCTCCATCCCTTTTCCAAAAATTGCCTGGCGCTTTTCGCGGCGCGTCAATGCGCGAGCGCTTTGACGATCGATTCGACGGTCTTCTTCGCGTCGCCGAACAGCATCATCGTGTTTGGCCGGAAGAACAGCTCGTTCTCGACGCCAGCGTAGCCGGAGCCCATGCCGCGCTTGAGGAACAGCACGGTCTTGGCCTTCTCGACGTCGAGAATCGGCATGCCGTAGATCGCCGACTGCGGATCGGTCTTGGCCGCCGGATTGGTCACGTCATTGGCGCCGATCACGAAGGCCACGTCCGCTTGGGCGAATTCGGAGTTGATGTCCTCGAGCTCGAAGACCTCGTCATAGGGGACGTTCGCCTCCGCGAGCAGCACGTTCATGTGCCCCGGCATGCGGCCCGCGACCGGGTGGATCGCATATTTGACGTCGACCCCCTCCTTCTTGAGGATGTCGGCCATCTCGCGCAAGGTGTGCTGAGCCTGGGCGACCGCCATACCGTAGCCCGGCACGACGATGACCTTCTCGGCGTTTTTCATGATGTAGGCGGCGTCTTCGGCCGAGCCCTGCTTGACCGAGCGCGTCTCCTTCGCGCCGGCCGCCGCCGCCACCTCGCCTCCGAAGCCGCCGAGAATGACGGAGATGAAGGAGCGGTTCATTCCCTTGCACATGATGTACGAGAGAATCGCGCCCGAGGAGCCGACCAGCGCGCCCGTGATGATGAGCGCCATATTGCCCAGGGTGAAACCGATGCCCGCGGCCGCCCATCCCGAATAGGAGTTCAGCATCGAGACGACGACCGGCATGTCGGCGCCACCGATCGGGATGATCAGCGTGACGCCGAGCACGAGCGAGAGCAGGATCAGCGTCGCGAGCCAGAAGCCGCCCTCCGTGCCGACGAACAGCAAGACGCTGAAGACGATGCCGACGCCGATCAGAATGTTGATCGTGTGTCGCTCGGGAAGCAGGATCGGTTTGCCGCTCATCCTTTCGGAAAGCTTCAGAAAGGCGATGATGGAGCCCGTGAAGGTGATCGCGCCGATCGCCGCGCCGAGCGACATTTCGAAGAGGCTGCCGCCCTCGATGTGCCCCGGCACGCCGATGCCGAAGGCTTGCGGGGCATGAAAGGCCGCTCCGGCGACGAGCACTGCGGCAAGGCCGACGAGGGCGTGGAAGCCCGCGACGAGCTCGGGCATCGCGGTCATCGCGATACGCTGCGCCACCGTTGCGCCGATGGCGCCGCCGATGCCGACGCCGACCACGATCCACACGAGGCTCGCGAGGCTCGGCGCCTGCACGAAAAGCGTCGTCGCCACGGCGACGGCCATGCCGATCATTCCGTAACGATTGCCCTCTCGCGAGGTGGCCGGCGAGGACAGGCCACGCAAGGCGAGAATGAACAGAATGCCCGAGGCGAGATAGAGAAGAGCCGTGATATTGGCGCTCATTGCCGTCAGCCCTTCTTCTTATACATC
>Ga0265331_10003213_pt1 | contig 10649 bp, 14 predicted proteins | sample 41923metaG_FD_202088 | JGI IMG/M metagenome (GOLD analysis project Ga0265331, IMG submission 202088) | Rhizosphere microbial communities from Carex aquatilis grown in University of Washington, Seatle, WA, United States - 4-19-23 metaG | ecosystem: Host-associated > Plants > Roots > Rhizosphere...
CCACTTTCGCCTTGAAGGCCGATCCGTGATTACGACGCGTCTTGCTCATGGTCCGTGGTCCTTTCTCTCGTTGCCGAGATCAGAACCAGAGCCAAGCCTCCTGTCCAGTTTTTGGGGGCCAGCTCATTCACCTTGGGGCGGGTCGCTCCGCTGTTGCCCTTGACCGAGGCGGGGATCGCCGGGCTGTCGCCGGACGAGCGCGAACGGCTGGACGCCCTGGCGACTCGCTTCGCCCGCTGCCAGCAAATGGCGGGCGCGGCGTTCAAGACGCTGGCGCTGCTGGAGGCCGAACCGCAGGCGCGATTCATCGACCTGCTGGCGTTGATGCAGAAGCGCGGCCTGATCGAGTCCATTGCCGCCTGGGATGCCCAGCGCGACCTGCGCAACGACATCGGTCACGTCTATATAGGGACGGATGGCGACGCGGCCGCGTTCCTTACCGCCATCGGGAATCTGGCTCCGGCGGTGGCGGCCTACGCGGCGCGCCTTCGCGGCTATGCGGCGACGCTGGGCATCGGGGACCATCCAGGCCGCTGAGATCAATGCAGGCGCTCGCCCTCGCGCGGCTCGGTCCGCAGCAATTCGTCGATGGCGGCGCGGATCCGTTTCCACATCGCCCAACCTTCGGTGTCGCCGCCCGCCATCATTTCCTCGGCGCGAACGCCGGCCAGGATGGGCGCGTCGGCTCCGTGGCGGCCGACCAGCAGATTGGCGGCATGCCACAGGCCGGGATCGGCGAACGAGAAATGCCGGATCAATAGACCAACTCGTCCTCTTCGCGGCCCTCGGAAATGACGATTTCGCCCGAGGCTGCCATCTCCTTGGCCAGGGCGACGATGAGCGATTGCGCCTGGTCGACGTCCTTGATGCGGACCGGGCCCATGGCCTCCATGTCCTCGCGCATCATCTTGCCGGCGCGCTCGGACATGTTCTTGAAGAACAGCTCCTTGACCGCGTCCGAGCCGCCCTTCAGGGCGATGGCCAGCTTGTCCTTCTCGACCTTGCGCAGCAGCGTCTGGATGGCGCTGGCGTCGAGGCGGACGAGGTCGTCGAAGGTGAACATCAGCGCCTTGATCTTCTCGGCCGATTCGCGGTTGCGCTCCTCGAGGGCGCTCATGAAGCGGTTCTCGGCGTTGCGGTCGAGGTTGTTGAAGATGTCGGCCATCAACTCGTGGGCATCGCGGCGCTGGGTGCGGGCGAGGTTGGTCATGAATTCGGTCCTCAGCGTTTTCTCGACCCCTTCGAGCACTTCCTTCTGCACCGCCTCCATCCGCAGCATGCGCATGATGGTTTCCATGGCGAAGTTCTCGGGCAGCAGGGCCAGCACGCGGGCGGCGTGGTCGGCCTTGATCTTGGTCATCACCACGGCGACGGTCTGCGGGTATTCGTTCTTCAGGTAGTTGGCCAGCACCTGCTCGCTGACGTTGCCCAGCTTGTCCCACATGGTACGGCCGGCGGGACCGCGGATTTCCTCCATGATGGCGTCGACCCGGTCCTTGGGCAGACCCTTCATCAGCAGGCGTTCGGTGGTCTCGATCGAGCCGGTCAGCGAACCGGTGGTCGACAGCTGGTCGGCGAATTCGACGAACACCCGCTCGACCAGGTTGGACGACACCGTGCCCAGGCTGGCCATGATCTGCGAGAGTTCCTTGATCTCCTCGTCGCCCAGCATGGCGAACAGCTTGACCGATTGCTCTTCGGGCAGGGACAGCATGAACATGGCGGCCTTCTGGGGGCCGGTCAGGCTGCGGTAGTCTTCCTTGACCCTGGCCATCGCTACGCTCCCTCGGCGCTACTGAGTCCACCGCCCAGACTAAGGCCGTCCGGCTTGGAAGTCGACATATTCCATATCCGGGCGACGGCCCTGCGGGGCTGAGGCCCGACATTTCCCCCTGTCGCATTCCCGACATTCGGCGACGTGGGGCGAGCGTTTCCGCCGTTTCGCATTCCGGCATGCGGCTTGCTAGATGCTGTCCGAACTCCACGGGAGCATCCGATGGTCAGCGCCAAGGTCCAGGAACTGTTCGCCGAGCCAGGCTGCGCCACCAACCGCGCCAAGTCGGAGCGCGATCGCAAGAAGGGCTGCGGCAAGGCGCTCACCCCCGGCGCCGCCGCCGGCGGGTGCTGCTTCGACGGCGCCAAGATCGCGCTGCAGCCGATCGTCGACGTCGTCCATCTGGTCCACGGTCCCATCGCCTGCGAGGGCAATTCCTGGGACGGGCGCAATTCGTGGAGCACCGGCGGCGACCTCTACCGCATGGGCTTCACCACCGACCTGTCCAACCTCGACATCGTCGCCGGCGGCGAGAAGAAGCTCTACAAGGCGATCCGCCACGCCATCGAGGCCCACCGGCCGCCGGCGGTGTTCGTCTACCAGACCTGCGTCGGCGCCCTGATCGGCGACGACGTCGCCGCCGTGTGCAAGGCGGCGGCCCAGCGCCTGGGCGTCCCCGTCATCCCGGTCGAGGCCCCGGGCTTCGTCGGGTCCAAGAGCCTGGGCAACCGCCTGGCCGGTCAGGCGCTGCTCGACCACGTCATCGGCACCGTCGAGCCTGCCGATCCCGGCCCCACGGACGTCAACGTGCTGGGCGAATACAACGTCTGCGGCGAACTCGACCAGGTCCGCCCGCTGTTCGCCCAATTGGGCATCCGCATCCGCACCGCCATCACCGGCGACGCCCGCTATCGGGACGTCGCCGCCGCCCACACCGCCCGGGTCAACATGGTGGTGTGCAGCCAGGCGCTGGTCACCCTGGCGCGCAAGATGGAGGAGCGCTGGGGCATCCCCTATTTCGAGGGCTCGTTCTACGGCATCGGCGACACCTCGGATTCCTTGCGCGCGTTCGCCCGCATGCTGGCCGAGCGGGGCGCCGACCCGACCCTGCCCGAACGCGCCGAACGCCTGATCGCCACCGAGGAGGCCAAGGCGGCGGTGGCGCTGGCGCCCTATCGCAGCCGCCTCGCCGGCAAGCGGGTGCTGCTTTACACTGGCGGGGTCAAGAGCTGGTCGGTGATCTCCGCCCTCCTGGAGGTCGGCATGGAGGTGATCGGCACCTCGACCCGCAAGTCGACCCCCGAGGACAAGCAGCGCATCCGCGATCTCACCGGCGGCGACGCGGTGATGATCGACCAGCTTCCCCCGCGCGAGATGTACCGCATGCTGGCCGCGGGCGAGGCCGACATCCTGCTGTCGGGCGGGCGCTCGCAGTTCGTCGCGCTGAAGGCGCGGGTGCCGTGGATCGAGGTCAACCAGGAGCGCCACCACGGCTATGCCGGCTATACCGGCATGGTGGCGCTGGTGCGCCAGATCGACCAGGCGCTGTCCAATCCGGTGTGGGCCCAGGTGCGCCGCCCGGCGCCGTGGCAGGAGGGCTGAGCATGGCCGTCGTCGTCAACATCCCGAAGCCGCTGTCCACCTGCCCGCTGAAGCTGTCGCCGCCCCTGGGCGCGGCGATGGCGTTCATGGGGATCGAGGGCTGCATGCCGCTGTTCCACGGCAGCCAGGGCTGCACCGCCTTCGCCCTGGTGATGATGGTGCGCCACTTCCGCGAGGCCATCCCGCTGCAGACCACGGCGATGAACGAGCTGTCGACCATCCTGGGCGGCATGGACCAGGTCGAGGAGGCGCTGAACAACATCGCCAAGCGGGCCAAGCCCAAGGTGATCGGCCTGATCTCCACCGCGCTGGTCGGCACCCGCGGCGAGGACGTCCACGGCGACCTGCGCCTGATCCTGCGGCGCAATCCCGGCCTGGCCGACACCAAGGTGGTCTACGTCTCCGCCCCCGACTACGAGGGCTCGCTGGAGACCGGCTGGGGCAAGGCGGTGCTGCGCATGGTGCAGAACCTCGGCGGACCCGGCGGCAAGGGGGCGGCGCCGGCCCGGGTCAACCTGCTGCCGGGATGCCACCTCACCCCCGGCGACGTCGAATACCTCAAGGAGGTGATCGAGGCCTTCGGCCTGGAGGCGACGGTGCTGCCCGACCTGTCGCTGTCGCTGGACGGCTACGTCCCCGGCTCCTACGTCCCCACCACGCTCGGCGGCACCACCCTCGAGCAGGCGCACAATCTCGGCCGCGCCCGCCTCACCGTCGCGATCGGCGAGCACATGCGCCCCGCCGCCGAGGCGTTGGAACAGCGGACCGGGGTGCCGTCGATGGTGTTCGACCGCCTCACCGGGCTGGAGGCGGCGGACCGGCTGATGGTCGCCTTGTCCAACGCCGCGGCGCGGCCGGTGCCGGAGCGGCTGCGCCGCGCCCGCAGCCAGCTGGTCGACGCCATGCTCGACGGCCATTTCTTCTTCGGCGGGCGCAATGTCGCGGTGGCGGGCGAACCGGATTTCGTCGCCGCCATGGCCGGCCTGGCCGCCGACATGGGCGCCACCATCGCCGCCGCCGTCACCACCGTGCCGGCGCCCCATCTCGCCGCCCTGCCGTGCGAGCGGGTGGTGGTCGGCGATTTCGGCGATTTCGAACGCCAGATCCTGGATGCCGGCGGCGCCGACCTGGTTATCGCCAACGCCAACGCCCGCCAGATGTGCCAGCGCCTCGGCCTGCCGATGTTCCGCGCCGGCTTCCCCATCTTCGACCGGCTTGGGGCGGCGCATCAGACGAGCGTCGGCTACCGCGGCAGCCGCGACCTGATCTTCCAGCTCGGCAACATGCTGATGGCCCATGCCGACGGAGGGCACGCCCATGATCCGGCACTTGCGGCTGGTTGACCAGGAGGGCGGGCTGGCCCGCCCACCGAAAGGAGGACACATGCGCATCGCCTTCGCCACCCACGACCGCACCCGTGTGGACGCCCATTTCGCCAGCGCCAAGACGTTCCTGTTCTACGACGTCGGCCCGGAGAACCACGCCTTCGTCGAGGCCATGCAATTCGACGCCGTCAGCGGCGAGGACGGCCGGCACGACGAGGACGGCGAGGATCGTCTGGCGACCAAGATCGCGGCGCTGCAAGGCACCGCCCTGCTGTTCGTCCGCGCCATCGGCGGTCCGGCGGCGGCCCGCGTCGTGCACGCCAGGGTGCATCCGGTGAAGCTGCCCGCCGACGAGCCGATCGCCGCGGTGATCGAGCGGGTTCGCAGCATGCTGGCGACCAGCCCGCCGCCCTGGCTGCGCCGCGCCCTCAACGCCAATGCCGGCGACGAGTCGCGCTTCATCGATGACGGGGAGTGAGGCCATGACCGCGCCGATCGCCACCGCCCTGCTGCGCCTGCTGCGCGCCCAGGACCGCAGCGGCGCCTGGGACGCCGAGGCCGACGAGGTGCTGCTCGCCCCCTTCATCGTGCCCAAGGCGAAGAAGCGCGAACTGCCGCTGATCGGCGACCCCGATCCCGACATCCTGTGGCGGGTGGGGCTGTATTACGGCGCCGTCGCCTGGGAGATCGAACGCCGCTGCGGCCGCGCGGTGCAGCCGATGATGGACATCAACCACGAGGGCTGGGGCCGGGTGATGCTGATCGCCGGCCGCCTGGTGGCGGTCAGGTCCCACCTGCGCGAACTGCACCGATTCGGATTCGAGTCCGTCGACGACCTGGTGGCCAAAGGCGAGACGCTGGTCGCCGAAGGCATCGCCATCATAGACGCCCACCCCGCCGTCGCCGAGGCATGACGGCAAGCCACAAGGAGAACGACATGTCATTCCTTACCTTCACCACCCGCGACGGCACCCCGTGGACGCCCAAGTACCTGCTGTCGATCGATCCCGAATCGTGCATCGGCTGCGGCCGCTGCTTCAAGGTCTGCGTCCAGGGCGTGCTCAAGATGATGGGCGTCAACGAGGACGGCGAGATGTGCGATCCCGAGGACGACGACGACGATTCCAATCGCAAGATCATGGTGATCGCCAATGAAGGCGCCTGTATCGGCTGTGAATCCTGCGCCACCGTCTGCGGCAAGAAGGCGCAGAAGCATGGCGCCGTGGCAGCCTGATCCTTTCGACCGCCACGTCTTCGCGTGCGCTGTCGCCATCGCTGGCGGCGAGCCGCTGGGAATCGGTCTGGGGCTGTCGGCGGCGGCGCTGGCAGCCCTGGCCGCGCGCTACTTTCCCGGCGACGCGCGGTTCAATGGCCCCGGCGGCGATGCCCCCGCCGCCCTCGAGGAGCCGGACCTCAGGGCCCTGCTGCTCGACCACGCCCGCGCCGGCAGCGACGAGGCGGTGTGGCTGGCCCATATCCTCGCCCGCCGCTCGCTCGGGGCCAACCACCTGTGGCAGGACCTGGGGCTGCCGAACCGCGCCGACCTTTCCGCCCTGATCCGCCGGCATTTCCCCGGCCTGGCCGCAGCCAATCGCGGCGACATGAAATGGAAGAAGTTCTTCTACCGCGAACTCTGCCGGCGCGAGGGAATGCTCATTTGCAAGGCACCCACCTGCGAATCGTGCACCGATTTCGACGTCTGCTTTGCCGCAGAAGACGGACCGCCGCTGTCGCAAATCCGACAGCCGATCCATTCGGCCGTCGCCGCGGGGGCTGGATCCTAGGCGCCCGCTCGGTTGGCATCTTCCTTGCTAAGTAAGGTGCAGGACCAGATTCACCACGAGGAGGCGGGCCATGCTGCAGCTGACGGAAAAAGCGGTCGAGGCCATCCGGGACGTTTGCGCCACCGACCAGGGACTGCGCATCAGTGCGTCGCGCGGCTGCGCCGGCCTGTCCTACAGCATGGGGCTGGAGGGCGAGGCGTCCGAGGGCGACCAGGTGCTCGACATGCACGGGCTGAAGGTCTTCATCGACCCGATGTCGGCGCGATGGCTGAGCGGCGTCGTCGTCGACTTCACCGAAAGCGACCAAGGTCCGGGCTTCGTCTTCGACAATCCCAATCCCCTGGCCTCCTGTTCGTGCGAGACCCGCACCTGCTCGTGAGGCCGCCATGGTGATCGTCAACGACACCACGCTCAGGGACGGCGAGCAGACCGCCGGCGTCGCCTTCCGCGTCGATGAGAAGCTGTCCATCGCCCGCGCGCTGGACGCCGCCGGGGTGCCCGAGATGGAAATCGGCACGCCCGCCATGGGCGAGGAGGAATGCCGGGCCATGGCGGCGGTCGCCGCGCTCGGCCTCGGCGCCCGACTGATCGCCTGGTGCCGGATGCGCGACGACGATCTCGCCGCCGCCCGCGCCACCGGCCTGGGCACCGTCAACCTGTCGATCCCGGTCTCCGACATCCAGCTGGCCGCCAAAATGGGGCGCGATCGCGCCTGGGCGCTGGGGCGCATCGGCACCATGGTCGCCAAGGCGCGCGCCATGGGGTTCGATGTCCTGGTCGGCGGCGAGGATTCGTCGCGCGCCGATCCCGATTTCCTGCTGGCGGTGGTCGAAGCCTGCCAGCGGGCGGGGGCGCGCCGCTTCCGCTTCGCCGACACCCTGGGGGTGATGGATCCCTTCGCCACCCGCGACGTCTTCGCCCTGCTGCGCCGGTCGACCGACATCGAACTCGAGATCCACGCCCACGATGATCTCGGCCTTGCCACCGCCAATTCGCTGGCGGCGGTCAAGGGCGGCGCCAGCCATGTCAGCACCACCGTCAACGGCCTGGGCGAGCGCGCCGGCAACGCGCCGCTGGAGGAGGTGGTGGTGGCGCTGGACAACCTCTACGGCCGCGACACCGGCATCGCCAAGTCGGCGCTGGGGCAGGTGTCGCGCCTGGTGGCCGAGGCCTCGGGGCGGCCGGTGGCGCTCAATAAGAGCGTGGTGGGGGATGGCGTCTTCACCCATGAATCGGGCCTCCACGTCAGCGGCCTGCTGCGCGATCCCCGCACCTACCAGGCGCTCGATCCGGCGGTGCTGGGCCGCCGCCACCGGCTGGTGCTGGGCAAGCATTCCGGCCTCACCTCGGTGCTGCACGCGTGCCACGAGATCGGCCTCGACGTCGACGTCCCCTCCGCCCGCACCATGCTGGCGCGCGTCCGCCAGCACGCCGCGGCGCAGAAGGCGGCGCCCACCAGCGACGACCTGCGGCGGTTTCACCGCGAAGCGGGAATGGCTGCGGCGAACTGACGGAGATTACGGCTTCAGCGCCTTCAGCGGCACGAAGCCCGCCTCCTGCTGGCGGAATACCTTGAAGGTCTTGGCCGGGGCGGCGCCGCCGGCGAATTGGCGGTAGGCCTCGTCGAGCCGCTGGCGCAGCAGCGCCGTGGCGGTGTCGTCGTCGAGCGCCTCGACGTCCTGGCCGGCCAGCGCGTCGTGGAAACGCTTGAGGATGTGCAGCCGGTTGACGTCGACCACCCGCTGTTCGAACGGCACGTCCAGAGCGGCGAAGAATTCCTCGGCTGCGGACAGCCGGCGCAGGCGTTCAAGAAGGCGGCTCATGGTCGGACTCCTGACAGGACGAGGACCTCGGGCTGGAGCGAAGCAACCCTCGTGCCAGTTCCTATGAATAGGACTTCGCGACGATGCGGGCGTTCTCGTGGAATTCGGCCATCGTGGCGGCGGTGGCCGTGCCAGGATTGTTCTTCAGCTTCTTGCACTGGAAGTTGAAGGCTTCGAGGAAATCGGTCTTGGACTTGCCCTTCAGGCGCTCGATCATCTCCTGGCTGATTTCCTCGAGCTTGAAGAAGTTCGGCACCATCTCGCCGGCGGCCATGGTTCCCGCCATCGAGGCGGCGCAGATCGATTCGACCTCGAACAGGGTGGCCTTGGCCAGGCTGCGGATGCGCTCGGCGTCGATGGTGGCCGACGCCGTCGCCACCGCCTGCTCATATTTTTCGTCGGGCATGTTGTTCGAACGCGCCAACAACGGATTGGGCACGGCGATCTGCCTTGCGGTCGAGGCGCCCGCGCGCGATGAACCGCGCCGCTCGGGGCCGATGTAGTCGTGGGTGACGACGAACGGCTTGCGCTGTTCCAGGATCTTCAGCATGCGGGTGAAGATCTGCTCCGAGGAAAACGGGACCACCAGGATGTCGTCGGCGCCGCTGTTGATTGCCGCCTTGACGTGGACGTCCTCGGTCTTGCTGATTACCAGGAGGATGACGGTGAAGGGATCGCGGTGCATCTTGCCGCGCCGAATCTCCCGAACCAGATGGGTGGAGTCGGTGTTGTCCAACTCGGCGCTGATGCAAATGAAATCGAAGGACTCTTTATGAAGGTAATCGAGGGTTGCGACCACCGTGCTGGCATCGACGAGTTCACGGAAGCCCATGCTGCGCAGCGGATTGCGAAGGCCCTGCTTGATCATCATGCTCTGTTCGGCGATCAAGACTTTCGACCGGGAAAAATCGTACTTGGCCATCTGCTGTCCATGATGGATAACGAATATGCTGCCGGCCTTGGAGTCCCGAGGTCGGGCCTGCCAAGGTATTCGGGCCGATCGGCGCCGACAATCCCCATATTGGGACTGGCGGGCCGGCTTCATCGCGATGAATGCAAATGATTGATTCGCACGGACGAACCATCACCTACCTGCGCCTGTCGGTCACCGACCGCTGCGATTTGCGCTGCGTCTACTGCATGGCCGAGGCGATGGAATTCCTGCCCAAGAGCGAAATCCTCAGCCTGGAGGAACTGGAACGCCTGGCCAAGGCATTCGTTCGCCTGGGGGTGGGCAAGATCCGCCTCACCGGCGGCGAGCCGTTGGTGCGGCGCGGGGTGATGACCCTGATCCGGGCGTTGGGGACGCTGTTGGGCGACGGGCTGGCGGAACTGACGCTGACCACCAACGCCACCCGTCTGGCTGAATTCGCCGCCGACTTGGCTCTCGCCGGCATTCGCCGGGTCAACGTGTCGCTCGACAGCCTGGACCCGGCGGTGTTCCGCCGGGTGACCCGCCACGGCGACCTGTCGCGGGTGTTGGATGGCATCCGGGCGGCCAAGGCGGCCGGTCTGGCGGTCAAGATCAACACGGTGGCGCTGAAGGGGGTCAACGACGAGGAATTCGACACCCTGCTCGCTTGGTGCGGCGAGCAGGGGTTCGACCTCTGCCTGATCGAAACCATGCCCATGGGCGAGGTCGAAGGCGGCCGCAACGGCATGTACCTGCCGCTGTCGGCGGTACGGGCGCGTCTGGCCGCAAACTGGACCTTGGTGCCGCTCGACTGGCGCAGCGGCGGGCCGGCGCGCTATGTCCGGGTGGCCGAAACCGGCGGCCGTCTCGGTTTCATCACCCCCCTCACCCACAATTTCTGCGAAGACTGCAACCGCGTGCGGGTGACCTGCACCGGCACCATGTATCTGTGCCTGGGCCGTGAGGAAGCCGCGGACCTGAGGGCGCCGCTCCGCGCCGTCGCCGACGACGGGGCGCTCGAAGCGGCCATCGTCTCGGCGATGGCGCGCAAGCCCAAGGGCCACGATTTCATCATTGACCGCGACAACGGCAGGCCGGCGGTGGCGCGTCACATGAACGTGACGGGGGGATGATGCAATCCGCTTCCAGCGGTCAGTGCAGGACCTCGTCGATGCTCTTGGCATCGAGGATGCGGAGGCTCCACTCCTCCAGGGTCCCGGTCTCGGCGGCGGCGATGCGGTCCTTCACCCAGCCGGGCAGCACGCCGAACCGGCGCTCGAGCAGACGCAGCAGGATCGCCGCCTCGCCTTCCTGACGCCCTTCCTGACGCCCTTCCTGACGCCCTTCCTGACGCCCTTCCTGACGTCCTTCCTGGCGCCCTTCGCGCAGCCCTTCTTCCTTCCACTGCTGCTTCCATTCGGCGGCCCG
>Ga0265331_10003214_pt1 | contig 10642 bp, 6 predicted proteins | sample 41923metaG_FD_202088 | JGI IMG/M metagenome (GOLD analysis project Ga0265331, IMG submission 202088) | Rhizosphere microbial communities from Carex aquatilis grown in University of Washington, Seatle, WA, United States - 4-19-23 metaG | ecosystem: Host-associated > Plants > Roots > Rhizosphere >...
GAAAACCAGCTCGACGCGCTCGTAGCGGCGGGTGAGGAACACATGCAGCAGCATGAAAAAGCGCTTCGCCAAATCCTTCATATGCTCGGTCATCGAACCGGAGACATCCATCAGGCAGAACATGACGGCCTGCGCGATCGGTTTCGGAAAGCGCTCAAAGCGCCGGTAACGCAAATCGACGGGATCGAGGTATGAGATGCGAAGGCGTCGCTCGCGCGCGGCCTCCAGCTTCATTCGAATTTGGTCGAGGTCCGCCTCTTGCGCTTCCGTCGCCGCCGCCAGCTCTTCTTCCAGCCGCTGGATCGTGTGACCGCGCGGTCTTCCGAGCGCGATGCGCCGCGCGAGGGACATTTCCATCGTCCGCGCGAGAAGAAGATTCGCTGGGGCTCCGACCTTCGTTTGTCCGGCGCGCCGCACGCCATCGACTTGCGCGCCGACCAGTCGCCGCTTCACGAGGTCGGGCAATTCCAGGTCGTCCAGAAAAATGCTCAGAAATTCCTCCCGCGAGAGCATGAAGCGAAAGGTGTCTTCCTGACTGTCGCCGAGGCCGGGGCCGCCGCCGCCGCCCTCTCCACTCTTCTGACGATCAATGAGGTCGCCTTCGACATATTCGCGATTGCCCGGCAGTATTGCGTCTCGGCGGGAACCCGGCGTCGCGCGGAAGACCGGCTCGCGCACGCCCTCTGTCGGTATCGCGATTTCCCCCGGTTTCTCGAGGTCGCCGATGGTCCGATCGCGACTAGCCTCACGCACCGCGCGTTGCAGGGCGTCCTTCACCCGGCGAAGGAAGCGCTGACGGTTTTCAAAGCTCTTGCCCTGCGGGTTCAGCCGGCGATCGACAATGTGCATCGTTTCCTTCACCAGATCGGTTACTGCGGGTTTTCGGACCCGCCGCCGCGCTCCGATCAATTCGCTTGCTTGACGCGCATGTACCACTCCACAAGGCGCCGCACCTGGCGCTCCGTATATCCGCGCGCGACCATCCGACTGACGAATTCGCCATGCTTGTTCTCAGCCTCAGTGTCCTTCTTCGTTGCGAAGCTGATGACGGGCAACAGGTCCTCGACTTGTGAAAACATCCTTTTCTCAATGACCTCGCGTATTTTCTCATAGCTCGCCCAGGACGGGTTGTGGCCCTTGTTGGACGCGCGCCACCGCAAGGCGAATTTGACGATTTCATTTCGGAAATCCTTCGGATTCGAAATCCCCGCGGGTTTTTCGATCTTCGTGAGCTCCTGGTTCAGGAGCTCACGATCAAGCAGCTGTCCCGTGTCGGGGTCCTTGAAATCCTGGTCGTCGATCCAAGCGTCGGCATAGTCGATGTATCGATCGAACAGATTCTGCCCATAATCCTGATAGGACTCGAGATAGGCCTTCTGAATCTCGTTTCCAATGAATTCTGCATAGCGCGGCGCGAGATCCGCCTTGATGAATTCCAGATAGCGCTTCTCCGTTTCGGCAGGAAGCTGCTCGCGCCGTAAAGCCTGCTCCAGCACATACATGAGATGCACGGGATCGGCTGCGATTTCCACGGTGTCGTGGTTGAAGGTCGCGGCCAGAACCTTGAACGCGAAGCGGGTGGAAAGGCCGGTCATTCCCTCGTCGATGCCGGCTGCTTCTCGATATTCCATGACGCTGCGCGCCCGCGGATCGACTTCACGCAGACTCTCGCCGTCGTAGACGCGCATTTTGGAGAAAAGGGTCGAATTGGCGTGAGGGCTAAGCCGAGAGAGCACGGAAAATCTCGCCAGCATCTCCAGCGTGTGCGGCGCGCAGCTGGCGTCCGCGAGCTCGGAGCCTCTCAGCAGCTTTTCATAGATGTGCTGCTCCTCGGTGACCCGCAGGCAGTAGGGAACCTTGATCACATAGATGCGGTCGACAAAGGCCTCATTGTTCCGATTGGTCTTGAACGCCTGCCACTCCGCCTCGTTGGAGTGCGCCATGACGATGCCGGAGAAGGGAATGGCGCCGATGTTTTCGGTGCCGATGTAATTGCCCTCCTGGGTGGCCGTCAAAAGCGGATGCAGCATTTTGATCGGCGCCTTGAACATCTCCACGAACTCGAGCAGTCCCTGATTTGCGCGGTTCAATCCTCCCGAATAGCTGTAGGCGTCCGGATCGGCCTGGGCGTGCGCTTCGAGCTTGCGAATGTCGACCTTGCCTACGAGCGAGGAAATATCCTGGTTGTTCTCGTCGCCGGGCTCGGTCTTGGCGATCCCGACCTGCCGGAGTCGCGATGGCGAAAGCTTCACCACCGTGAATCTCGATAGATCGCCGCCGAATTCGTCGAGTCGCTTGAGGCACCAGGGACTCATCGGTCCGCCGAGCCGGCGGCGCGGAACGCCATAGCGCTTTTCCAGCAGCTCACCCGTTTCGGCCGGGTTGAAGAGGCCCAGGGGACTTTCGAAGACCGGGCTGATCTCGTTCCCCGCCTTCAAGACGTAAATCGGACCGACCTCCATCAGCCCTTTGAGGCGCTCGGCCAGCGAGGATTTTCCGCCGCCCACCGGCCCAAGCAGATAGAGAATCTGCTTACGCTCTTCGAGACCCTGCGCCGCATGCCGGAAGAAGCTGACGATCCTTTCGATCGTCTCCTCCATTCCGAAGAACTCGTCAAAGGCTGGATAAACCCGGATCGTCCGGTTCATGAAGATGCGACCCAGGCGCTGATCCTTGGAGGTGTCGAGCAGCTTTGGCTCTCCGATCGCATGAAGGATGCGCTCGGCGGCGCTCGCATAGGCCTTGGGGTCATCGCGGCACAGCTCAAGATAAGCCTCGAGTGACATTTCCGTCGGTTGGCGTTCCCGGTATGATTGGGCGAATTCCGCGAGAATGTCAGTTTTCGTCATAGCGACCGTTTTCCCGTTCTGGAGCCAAACCTAGACAGGAGCCCTGGCCCATTGGCTGCAGCGCAACGGCGTCATCGAGCCGTCTGGGCCTGAGGGATGGTCCCCCTCTCCGACCTCGCGCCGATGACGCGACTTTTGAAATATGTGTCTCGAAGCTGAGAAAGAATAGACGCGCGGCGATGCGGCGTGCTGCGTAATGGTGCTCAACCGGCAAAGGTGCGATGTGTTGACGACAAGCGCGTTGTCGAGATCGCGCTCGATATTTTGCAACGCCCGCAGCCTCGCCTGCGGCTTAGCTGAAGCTCGATGCGGTCTTCCCGTGAGTCCGCGCGGTGCAAATTTCATGCGCCGAACAAATTTAATGCTCCGCTGGCGCTTGCGTGTGGCGGAGCGGCCGCGGTCGCCGTGATCACATATTGGGCATGAGACGCATTCGCGGTCGGGCGCACATTACTCGCCGCTTCAAAATCCGAAGCGCCCGGCGTTGCGCTTCCACCAGAAGGACGAGTAGAAGCGCGAAATGGCGGTCAGCGCGTTCGAGCGAGGCCTTGATCGAACACAGGCGACATGGGCGACTTATATCACCGCTACGCCGATCTCGCAGCTGCTGAACCGGAAGGGGTTCACTATCGGGTCCGCGTGGTCCAGAGAGCGTCACGGATCGTTGTTCTTGCTCCGCATGGCGGCAGGATCGAACCGGGCACGTCCGAGACGGCCGCCTTGATCGCGGCAAGCGACTTCTCGCTTTATTGCTTCGAGGGCCTCGTCTCGGGGAGACAACTTCACATCACCTCGTCGCGGTTCGACGAACCGAGAGGGCTCGCTTTGGTCGAGGCCTCGGACATCCCCATTGCGGTTCACGGACGCACTGACGGTGGCGATCCGAGCACCATTTGGATGGGAGGACTGCATGTCGATCTCCGCGATGCGGTCGGCTTCTCGCTGACGCGCGCGGGGTTTGGAACATCGAACGACCATCATATGCAGGGAAAGCACCCCAACAACATCTGCAACAGGGGTCGTCTCCGGGCCGGGGTGCAAATCGAATTGCCGAGGTCGCTTCGGAACGCCTTCCTTCGCGACGCGGATGCTTGCCAGGCTTTCACCGCTGCGGTGCGTGGTCCGATCTTGCAGTGGCTGCAAGCGCCGACGAGCACGCAGAGGGCTTGACCGTAGTAGCTCGCTCTACGAGAAGACGCAGGCCTGTGCGATCCTCGAGAAAGATCCAGGCATACAGAGCCGACGCGGGAACATCTGAATATGGACGTGTTCGAAGCCATCACCACGCGAGCCAGCGCCAAGGCGCTCAGCGAGCCAGGCCCCAGCGACGAGCAGATTGCCGCGTTGCTGAACGCGGGCGCCTGCGCCCCGGATCACGGTCGTCTGCGGCCCTGGCGCTTCCTCGTGGTGCGCGGGCAGGCGCGGGAGGAGCTCGGCGCTCTCCTCGCGACGGCGACGAGAGCCCGACAAGCTGACGCGACCGAGGACGCGCTGGAGCGCGAAAGACGCAAGCCATTGCGGGCGCCGTTGATCATCATCGTCGCCGCCGTTTTGACCGCTCAATCCAAGATTCCGGAGATCGAGCAGTTGCTTTCGGCCGGCGCAGCGGCGCAGAACATTTTGCTTGCCGCGCATGGCCTTGGCTTTGGAGCGATTTGGCGCACCGGCGCGCCCGCCCATGATCCCGAAGTCGTGAGAGGCCTGGGGCTCCCGGATGAAGCGCGGATCGTCGGCTTCCTTTACATAGGCTCGGCTGTTTCACCGCCCGTCGCCCGCAGTCCGGCTGCAGAGACCAACGCCACGGAATGGAAGCCGAGCTCGTCGTAAGAAATTTCCGCCAAGGGCGAGAGCCAATTATCAACGGTCTCCGAAGTCAGACGAAGATGATCGAAACTCGCTCGAACTTGATCAGGCTATTCCCGGGGTGCCGCTGACGCCATCGCGCTCGCGATCGATCGCGACAGCGCTGCTTGTCCCACGCCGGCCGCGGAGAGAAGCTCGATTGCGGGTTGCGCGGCCTCGGGGTGATTTGCGGCGAAAGCCGCTTCGAGCAGGATACGGGCGTCCTGCGGGGTGCGCTGCCGGCTCCAGTTGTCTTTGGCCAGGGTCAAGGCTTTTGCAGTATCACCCTCGAGATAGAGCGCGTAGCGCGCTTCGTCCCCGAGATGAAGGTTTTCTTGTCGCGATCTGCCGATTTCGAAGCGATTGCGGAGATCCAAGACAAGCTGCGGGACATCGTTGGCGTGCACGAGGCGCTTCGCGAGCGCCAGCCGCAAGAGCAACGCATCCTGCGTGGTTTTGTCGGAGAGCAGCGCAATCGCGTCATTGGGTCGATTTTGGTCGAGAAGAAAGTCCGCAAATGCGCCGGTGAGGTAGGGGGCTGGCTTTGGCAGAGAGAGCGCCTCCTTGAAATAAGCCTCCGCTTCTTCGACGTTCTCGAGCCTTGCTGCGGTTTCCGCGAGCACGGTCAGCGTCCACTGACGTTGATCGTCGGATAAGGTTGCTTTGCTCCGGTAAACTTTCGCCAACGCGTCGAGGCACTGAGACGCATGGCCACTCAGACTCTCGACCTCGCAAATGCAGGTGAGGGGGAGCAACTCCTCCCGGGCGTTGGCGAGCGGCATGCAGCTTGACTTCGCTTCGTCAAAGCGCGCGAGCAACCTCAAGATCGCCGCGCGCGCCAGCCAAGCCTGCATATTGGCGGGCTGCGCCTCTAGCGCGCGCTCCAAATCGTGGAGCGCGCCTTCAAAGTCGTGCCGACTCTGCTTGATCATCGCGCGCGGAGTGAGGATGGCCGCGGGAGGCGAGGGGTCGTTCCACCATCGCGCCAATACACCCTCGGCGTAACCGTAATATCGCGGGTCGGACTCCTGTTTCGCGAGCCGGATGTATTTGCGCGCCAGACCCACCGAGGCGTCGAGGTCGGCGGGCCCCGCGAGCAAAGCCTGCTGCTCCCGGTAAATCGGCGCAGCGACGGCGGGTAAGCGCTCGACGACCGTCTCGTCGCTTTCCGGAATGAACGGTTCGCCAAATGCGTGCGAGGAGGCGAGATTCGTCGCGAGCGCCAAGCTGGCGGCGAACAGCCAGCGCAATCGGCTACGACGGGCCAGAGGCATTGTCCGCGGTCCCATTCGCCCTTCCATAGCTGCGGCCACAGAAATTGATTCCCGCGCATGGCGTTCAAGCGCAGTTCTCAAGGCCCCGTGAAGAGCGCTGAATGCATCGCTTTCATGGCGTTCCCGCGGCTCACGACGTGAACATCTCGAGTTGCACATGCGAGCGCTGAAAAAAAATTGGGAAGCCGCTTGCCCGGAGCAAGCCTAACGAGTAGCATCATAACATACAGTTGCGGTAAAAGTTAGTGCGCGGGATCTATCCCTCCGGCACGGGGCATAAGTTTTGCGTTAATCAAAAATCAGTGAGGTTGGCATGAAGCGGTTTTCCTTGAGCTATGTCAGCGCCGCAGTCGGCCTATTTTTGGCCCTGATGGCCAGCGGAGCCGCAAACGCCTCGGACCATGCCGATCCCATGTGGCTTCCGGAGGACGAACAGGAAGCGAATATCACAGGCTTATTCTTTTTTCCGGATGGGGATCAGTATGTTCTTATTTTGGACGTGCGGCGAGCGCTGACCGGGCCGCCTCCCTACAATCTCGAGCCGTTCGAATATAACATTCACCTCGATTTCCACACGCCGCTTCGCTTCGATAACGCAGAGGATGTCGCCCGTTACGGTGGAAGCATCGAGAAGCCCGAAGGTATCGGACCCGATGCGACCATCACCTTTCGGCTCAACAACGACACCACGGTCAAGCAGCAAACTTTCAAGGGGTTCAAAGATTCCGACAAGATCAGGGTTTACACGGGCGTCCGCGACGATCCTTTCATTTTTCCAAAATTCTTCGGGGTGAACGTCATCACGATGGTTTTGAGCGTTCCGAAGACGTCTTTCCCTGAACATGCGCAAAACTGGCTTCTCTGGGCGAGCACGAATCGCGTCTCCAACGGTGAGCAGATCGATCACGTGGGGCGTTCCAATCGCACCCAGCTCGGACGGTTCGAAATCCTCAACACCTTGCCTCCGAATCAGCACGTTGCGGCGATCAAGACAGCCGCGACATCGCGAAAGGAGGTGCAGGATTTTCTCGCTCAGGCCGCGCCTCCGCTCGCCAATCTCAACCAGTTGAGCGGATTTTTGATCCGGCATTACGACACCTTCCCCGACGTCATGATCTTCACGACGACGAGGCCGCCTGGATTTCCGAACGGGCGGCGACTGCAGGACGACGTCGCATTGCTGACTTGCGCTCAGGGCGATTGTCCGCTGCAGGAAAATTCCTTCATCGACTCGAACCAGTGGCCGCGCGCGACGGTGAACGACAAGCCCCTGCTCAAGGAGTTTCCCTATCTCGCTGAGCCATGGCCGTTCAAGGAGCAGAAGCCGGGCGCATGGGGACCGTATGTCCATCGCTTCTTTTCGACGGCGTTCGGAATGGTTGTCCTCGCCGCAATCCTGGTGACGCTTCTCGCTGCTCCCTTCTTCCTTGGTCGGCTCTCGAAGCGAGCACGCTGAGGCGTAATCCGACGACCGCGATTTAACTGCGGCCGCTCGCAATCAAAAAAACAAATAGCCCCGACGGGTTTGGCGGAGGTTGAGATGAAGAACAAGTCCTCGCTTTTCGTATTTTTGACCGTGCTGGGATTCCTCGGCGCCAGCGCCGTTCCGGCTTTCGCGGATGATTGGAGAGCGAAGTGCGGCTCCGGGCCCGGCGTCGTCAAGGACGAAGCGATGTGCGCGGGGCGAGGCCCCGAAACGCTGAAGGGCGCGGACGAAGACTACTATCGCGACATGGATTACGGCGCGACGAAGAATCCGGCAGAGCTCGCCAAAGCGCTTGGGCCCTTTCTTCCGGGCATCACGCCGGAGCAAGCGTTGGAGAAGGTCGTCGTCGGCCGGAACAATTGGATCGTTTGGACGGCGGGCAACGACGCCTTGTGGGACGTTCTCAATAAGAAATCTTTCGGAGAGATGGATTTTGTGAAAACGATCTCCACCCATCCCAGCCTGAAGTATTTTGGCCGAAACGAACGCTGGAAATGGTTTGGAGTCGTCAATGAGCCTTGCTTCAAGCCCGCAACGGGACCGCGCAAGGATCGCTTTGGGCTGTGGCTCGATGAGCGCGATCCGAGCTGTCCGCCCGATCCGTTCGAGAATGAAGCCAAATATCCCGGCGTAAAAATCGGCGCACGCGGTAGGAGCGATAAATTCCCGGCCGGTTCCTATTACGGCTACGGCACGGGAATTGTCGGTCTTAGACTTTTCCCCAATCCCGATTTCGACGAGGCCGCCGAAAAGAGATGGGACCCGGAGCGGTTCTATACCGACCCGTCCTATTTCAACGACAAGAATCTTGTGCGGCCCTATCGCGTCGGCATGTCATGTGGATTTTGCCATGTCGGCCCCAACCCGACCAATCCCCCGGCGGATCCCGCAAATCCCAAATGGGAAAATCTGAACTCCAATCCTGGCGCCCAATATTTCTGGTGGGACCGGGTGTTCACCTGGAAGGCGGATCCGACGGACTTCAGCTGGCAATATTTCCATGCGTCGCGCCCGGGCACTCTCGACACCTCGCTCGTATCGTCGGACTACATCATCAATCCCCGAACGATGAACGCGATCTACAATCTGGGCCCGCGCCTGCTCACGGCGCTGAAGTTTGGGCATGAGACGCTCACCGGCGGCGAGCAGGACAACAAGCAGTGGAACGAGTACGTGCCCCCGTCCTCGCCTCTGACCAAATTCTACATCAAGCCGGACCAGACCTGGACGCCGCGCGTGCTCAAGGACGGTTCGGATTCGGTAGGCGCTCTGGGCTCCTTCAACCGGGTCTTCATCAACATCGGCATGTTCAGTGAAGAGTGGCTCGAGCACTTCAATCCGATCGTGGGCGGCAAGCCGATCAGCGCGATCCCGATCAAGGTCGGCCGCGCCAATTCCTCCTACTGGTCCGCAAATGAGCAACAAACTCCGAATGGAGCGCTGTTCTTCGTCGCGACGGCGAAGCCCGACGATCTGAAGAAAGCGCCCGGCGGCGCCGAATATCTGAAGGATGACGCGGAGACGCTCAAACTCGGCAAGGAGGTGTTCGCGGAGCGTTGCGCCCGGTGTCATTCCAGCAAGCTCCCGGAGAAGACGTTCAGCTTCTTCCCCAACGACGGCTGCGTCGGCAAGGATTATCTGAAGTGCTGGAACTCCTACTGGCAGTGGACGAAGACCGACGAATTCAAGCAGGCGTCGAAAAAGATCGTGGGCGCGGACGACTTCCTCGCCGACAATTTCCTGTCCACGGATTTGCGGGTTCCCGTGACGCTGCTTGAAACCAACGCTTGCAGCCCGCTCGCCACCAACGCGATCAAGGACAATATCTGGAACGACTTTTCCTCGACGTCCTACAAGGATCTGCCGTCAGTGGGCACGATCACCGTGCATGATCCGTTCACCGGCAAGGCGAGAGACTACTCCATGCCCGCAGGCGGACGCGGCTTCACCCGGCCAGCGTCCCTGGTCAGCCTCTGGTCCACGGCGCCCTATCTTCTCAACAATTCGGTCGGCGACTTCTACGAAAGTCCTTCGGTCGAGGCGCGGGTGAAGTCGTTCCAAAGCGGCATAGAGCAGATGCTCTGGCCCGAGAAGCGGCCTGGAGACATTCAATATGTGACCGCTTCCGGCAAGACGCTGCATGGCGTCGTCGATCGGACCACGGAGACGAGCTACCTGAAAGTTCCAAAGGGCTATTTGCCCGATCTGTTGCAACTCGGCTTCGATTTCGGGCCGGAGCTGAAGTGGTTCGTGGACGCGTTGCGCCTCGCGCACTTTGTTGACGAGGAAGGGATCGCTCTGGGGCCCATTCCGAAGGGAACGCCCGTGGCGCTCATCGGCAACATCGATCTCGACAAGCGCGCAGATCCGCTCGAGGACCTCGCCCACAAGGCACAATTGATCAAATTGCTGCTCAAGCTCAAGCTGGACCTGAAAGTGCTGCCGAAAAACGCGAGCGACGAGGACGCGCGCAGAGTCTTCGGCAATGCGTTAGACGATCTGCTTGCGGTGAACAAATGTCCTGATTTCATCGTCAATCGGGGGCACTATTTCGGCACCGACTATTTCAGCGAGGAGCCGGGGCTGAGCGATGCGGAAAAGCGCGCGCTGATCGCCTTCCTCAAGACGATGTGAGCGCTCCCGGCGACGAAGCACAAGCAAGGCGTCCAAATCAAGAATAAGAGGTCAGCCATGGGTATCGCCAACAACGCCACCTTCGAATATGTGGTCGTGGGCTCCGGCGCCGGCGGGGGCACAGTGGCGGCGCGTCTCGCGGAGGCCGGGCGTAAGGTCCTCGTCCTGGAAGCGGGAGGGGACCCGCTGACGATGTCAACGGGGGACGCCGCTTACGAAAATGAGAAGCGGCTCCCTGACGACTATCGGGTTCCCGTCTTCCACGCATGCTCGAGTGAGAATCGAGGGATGCAGTGGGACTTTTTTGTGCGGCATTACAAAAGTCAGGAAAAGCAGGAGCGCGACCTGAAATTCGTCGCGAAGGACAACGGCGTCTTCTATCCGCGCGCCGGTTGTCTCGGCGGCTGCACAGCGCATAACGCGATGATCATGGTCTATCCCAGCAATGAGGATTGGGACGGCATCGCGCAGCTCACCGGAGATCCGTCCTGGGGCGCGGACAACATGCGGTGCTATTTCGAAAAGCTCGAGAACTGCCATCACCGGTTTATTTTCCG
>Ga0265331_10003216_pt1 | contig 10640 bp, 8 predicted proteins | sample 41923metaG_FD_202088 | JGI IMG/M metagenome (GOLD analysis project Ga0265331, IMG submission 202088) | Rhizosphere microbial communities from Carex aquatilis grown in University of Washington, Seatle, WA, United States - 4-19-23 metaG | ecosystem: Host-associated > Plants > Roots > Rhizosphere >...
CACATCGACGCCTTCCATCCGCCCCGCGGCAACGACGCTGTTGATATATCCGAGCGGGCTGTCGAGCGCATCCGGATTTGCTTCGAATCCGTTGGCGGCGAGCTCCGCGGCCATGACGCCGGCCTGGGATGCAATGCCGCCGTGCAACGGTTTGGTGTGAGTGCCGAAATTTCCGGTGATGCCGCCCGCCTGCGAAGAAGCGATCCCCCATGCGTGACGCTGCTGCATGGCGTTGAGGCCCAGCAACCGGCCCGACACGGTGGCGGAAGTCAGGGGCCCGAACAATGCCGTGCTGTGCAGACCGTGAAACTGGTCCGCGCGCCGCGGCACGATGCGCGACAGCGCTTCGCCGATTTCGAAGCCCGCGATATAGGCTTCGAGCAGCTCGCGCCCGCTGCGATCCTGCGTCTCACCCGTCGCCAGCATCGCCGGCACGAGCACCACGCTCGGATGCCCGTAGCTCGAGCAATCGTCGAAGTCGAGCGTGTGGCCGAGCGTGCCGTTGACCAATGCGGCGAGCCACGTGGTCGTTTTGCGCGGATTGCCGAGCACGGTTGCCTCATCGGCCTTGCATCTATCCACCATCGCCTGGACTTTCAGCCCCGGATCTTCGCCGACGCCGGCCAGTGCCACCCCGATCTGATCGAGTATCGCGAGCTTCGCCACGTCGATGTCGCGCTTTGGAACGCTGTCGAGCGTCACGCTTTTAACGAATTCTGCCAGTGTCTGTCCGAACTCCACGCTGCTTCTCCTCACAGTTGTCGAATCTGAATCGCGAGTTTACTGGACCTTGGCACCCAGCGTCTTGAGCAACCGGCTCCATTTTTCCGTCTCCGCCCTGATATAGGCGGCGAATTCCTCCGGCCCTTTTTCAAGCGTGACCGTGGCGCCCTGCGCCGCGAGCTGCTCCTGCACGTCCGCGCGGCGCAAGGCTTTCGCGGTTTCCGCGTGCAAGATCGAGATGACGCCTGCGGGCGTGCCAACGGGCGCCGTCAGTCCGAACCAAGTCACCGTTTCGAAACCGGGATAGCCGGACTCCGCAACCGTCGGCACTTGCGGCGTGACCGGTGAACGCTGCAGGCTGCTCACGGCGAGCGCACGCAACCTGCCGCTCGCGATATGCGGCGTCGCCGACAGCATGTTGCAGAAGAACATGTCGATATGCCCGCCGAGCAGATTGGTGAGCGCGAGCGCGCTGCCGTTGAAGGGCACGTGAGTGATGTCGATCTTCGCGACCGACTTGAACAACTCCGTCGTCAGATGCGGCGTGGTCCAGTGCCCCGTGGATGCGTAATTGATCGCCCCGGGCTTCGCCTTCGCGAGCGCGACGACCTCACCGAGCGATTTCGCTGGCATTGCCGGATGCACGACGAGAATGAATGGCACCGACGCAAAGCGCGCTATCGGCACGAAATCGCTCGCCTTGTACGGAACCTTGCTCGTCAGCGGCGTGAGTATCAGAGCGGAACCGCCGACGTACAAAGTGTAGCCGTCCGCCGGCGCCCTGGCGGCAAGCTCGGTCCCGATGATGCCGCCAGCGCCGCCGCGGTTGTCTACGACAAACGACTGGCCCGTGGATTCACCCAGCCTCGGCACGACGATGCGCGTCACGATGTCGTTGCCGGCGCCCGGCGGAAACGGCACGATGACGCGCACGACTTTGCCGGGGTAGGTTGCAGCCGCGGCATGCGCGAGGAACGTTAACGCGATGGCGCACACCGAAACCGCAAGCAGGCAACTCTTATGCATAAGGCCCGCATTGTAATGCGGCGCGAAATAACACGCTGGCGCACCGCAGCAGTAGATTTCGAATTACCTGAAGCCTGCTGCGCCCCCTCCCCAACCCTCCCCCGCATTGCAAGGGAGGGAATTGTGTAACGCCTGCCTCCCCTGCGATGCGGGGGGGATCGGGGCGGCGCAGAAAATTAACCGTTCACCACCGCGTCAGGCACAAGCTTGCTCGGCAAGAGACAGCCTTTGCGCGCACGGTGCACGACGTACTTGTGCAACTCCTGACCGGCGACGCGCACGGTTTTTTCCTTGCCGCTCTTTGTGACGCCCGCAACGTTCACCGACTTGCCGTCGGAGAAACCGACCGCTTTCATCTTTTCCTTGTCGTCGAGGCCCATCAGCGTGATGCCGCGTCCGCGCGCGAGCTCTTTCAGCTCGGCGGCGTCGAACAGCAACATGCGGCCGTGCTCCGACAGCGTCACCGCCATCACGGGCTTGTCGGGGACCAGCGCGGGCCTCAGCACTTCGTCGCCCTTTTCCACGCTCATGAAAGTTTTGCCCGCACGCACGCGCGAGAGGAGTTCTTCCGACTTCACGATGAATCCGTAGCCGCCCGAGTTTGCAACGAGGTAGCGGCGTCCGGGCTGCGCATCGACGACGTGCGCGAGGCGCGCACCGTCGGCGAGCTCGACCATCGACGTGATCGACACGCCGTCGCCCTTGCCGCCGGGAATTTCGGCCGCTTCCACGCTGAACGCGCGGCCGGTTGAATCGATCATCGCAATCGAATGGATCGAGCGCGTTTCGAACACCGCATACGGCGCGTCGCCGGCCTTGTACGTGATGCCGGCCAGGTCCAGCGCGTGGCCCTGGCGCGCGCGCACCCAGCCGTTGCGCGAGACGATGACGGTGAGCGGCTCGTCGACGACCTGGCGCTCGAACGTCGCGCGGCCGGCCTCTTCGATCACCGTGCGGCGGTCGTCACCGTAGGTCTTCGCGTCGTCGCGGATTTCCTTGACGACAAGCTTCCTCATCTCGGTGTCGCTGTCGAGCAGCTCTTTCAGGCTCTTGCGCTCGATCTTCAACTCTTTGAGCTCGTTCTGGATCTTGATGCCTTCGAGTCGCGCCAACTGGCGCAGCCGGATTTCGAGGATGTCTTCCGCCTGGATATCGGTGAGCTTGAATTGCCTGATCAGCGCGGGCTTCGGCTCGTCCGACTCACGGATGGTCTTGATCACCTTCTCGATATTGAGAAAGACCGTGTTGCGGCCTTCCAATATGTGAATGCGGCGGTCGACCTGGCCGAGCCGGAACTTGACGCGGCGCGTGACGGTCGTAACGCGGAACTCCGCCCACTCGCCGAGAAGATCGCGGATGTTCTTGCGCCCGGGCCGGCCGTCGAGGCCCAGCGCCACGAGATTGATCGGGAAATTTTCCTCGAGGCTCGTATGCGCGAGCAGGAGCTGCATGAACTCGTCCGGATCCTGGCGCGAAGAGCGCGGCTCGAGCACGAGGCGCACCTTTTGGGCCTTGTCGGATTCGTCGTTGACCTTTTCGAGCGCGCCGAGAATCAGCTGCTTTAGATTCGTCTGCGTGACGCTGACCTTGCCGTTCTTGTCTTTCGCTTTCGGGTTGGTCATCTCCTCGATTTCGGACATGACGCGATGCGCCGAAGTCGTAGGCGGCAATTCGTAAACCACGATCTGCCACTGGCCGCGCGCGAGGCTCTCCACTTTCCAGCGACAGCGCGCGCGCAGCGAGCCGCGCCCGGTCGTATACGCATCGACGATGGCCTGGCGCGGGCTGATGATCTGCCCGCCGCCGGGAAAATCCGGGCCTTTGATGATGTCCATCACCGCGGCCACGTTCGTCTTAGGATGGCGGACCAGTTGAATCGCCGCTTCGGCTGCTTCGCGCATATTGTGCGGCGGCAGTTCGCAGGCCATGCCGACCGCCACGCCCGAAGCGCCGTTCAACAAGAGCATCGGCAGGCGCGCGGGCAACAGCTCCGGTTCCTGCAAGCGCCCGTCGTAGTTGGTGGTGAAGTCGACCGTATCCTGGTCGATTTCGGAGAGCAATAAATCGGCGAGCGGCGTCAGCCTCGCTTCGGTATACCGGTACGCCGCCGCGGAATCGCCGTCGGGCGAACCGAAATTACCCTGGCCGTCGATCAGCGGGTAGCGCAGCGAGAAATCCTGCGCCATGCGTACCAGCGCATCGTACGTCGATGCGTCGCCATGCGGATGGTATTTGCCGAGCACTTCGCCGACGATGCGCGCCGACTTGGTGTGCTGCACGCCGGAGCGCAGCCCCAGCTCGTGCATCGCGTAGAGGATGCGGCGCTGCACCGGCTTCTGCCCGTCTTCGACGTTGGGTATCGCGCGCCCGCGCACGACGCTCATGGCATAAGTGAGGTAGCTGCGTTCCGCGAACGCCGCCATGTCGATGGAGTCGTCGCCGTTGCCGGGGCCTTGAGCTGTCGGCGTTCCTTTACCGCCGCCGCCCGCGTCAGCGAACAGATCCGGCGTCGGGTCGTCCTTCTTCGCACCGCGCGCGCTTTTCTTGCCGCCCTTCATACGTCAGCCTCGACCTGGTCGCCTTTTTCTTCCATCCACGCGCAGCGCGCCTCCGACTCGCGCTTGGACATCAGCATGTTGAAGAGCGCGAGTGTTTTCTCGACGTCCTCGATGCGAACCTGCAGAAGGCGCCGGGTGGCGGGGCACAGCGTCGTTTCCCACAACTGCTCGGGATTCATCTCGCCGAGACCCTTGAAGCGCTGGATCCGGATCGACTCGACCTTCACGCCGTCGTCGCGCGCGCGGTCGAGGGTGGCCTTGCGCTCGTCTTCGTCGAGCGCATAGAGCTTTTTCGCGGGCCGCTTGCCCTGCGCCGGAATGTCGATCTTGTAGAGCGGCGGGCTCGCGATGTAAATGTTGCCGTTCTCGATCAGTTTCGGAAAGTGACGGTAGAACAGCGTCAACAGCAGCACCGAGATGTGCGCGCCGTCGACGTCCGCGTCGGTCATCGACGCGATCTTTCCGTAGCGCAGTCCCGACAGGTCGGGTTCCGTGCCGCTCTCGTGCGGATCGACGCCGATCGCGACCGCAATATCGTGGATCTCGGCGTTGGAAAACAGCAGCTCGCGCTTGACCTCCCACGAGTTCAGCGCCTTGCCGCGCATCTTGTAGATCGCCTGGAAGCGCTTGTCGCGCGCCTGCTTCGCCGAGCCGCCGGCCGAATCGCCCTCGACGAGAAAGAGCTCGTTCTGCGCGATGTCGCTCGCTTCGCAATCGGTAAGCTTCTCGGGCAGCATGACGACGCTGGAGGATTTCTTGCGCTCGACCTTCTGCACCGAGCGCGAACGCTCGACTGCCTGGCGGATCACGACTTCGGCGATCTTGCGGCCGAATTCGACGTGCGTGTTCAGCCACAGCTCGAACGGATCGCGCACCATCGCCGCGACGAGCTTGAACGCGTCGCGGTTCGAGAGCTTTTCCTTGGTCTGGCCGTGGAACTGCGGCTCCAACACCTTCGCGGACAAAAAGTAGATCGTCTTCGACCACACGTCGTCGGCCATCAGCTTGATGCCGCGCGGCATCATGTTGTGGTGCTCGGCGAACTGTTTCACCGCTTCGAAAATGCCGTCCCGCAGTCCCGACTCGTGCGTGCCGCCTGCGGGCGTCGGGATCAGGTTCGCGTACGATTCGCCGTAGCCTTTGGCCTCGTCGACCACCGCGAACGCCCAACCGGCGCCCTCGCCCACTGCGTAACCGTTCGCTTCGGTCACGTAATTTTCGCCGTCGAAAATTTCGCCGACCGGCTCGGCGTCCGCGAGCATTTCCTTGAGGTAACCCTTCATGCCTTCCGGATAGGTCCAGGTGCGGCTGGTCGTCTCTTTCGCGCCTTCGATGTTGAGCGAGACCTTGACGCCCGGCAGCAGCACCGCCTTCGAGCGCACGATGCGTTCGAGATCGGGCAGCGAAATCTTGGGCGAATCGAAATATTTTTTGTTGGGCCAGATCCTGAGCGACGTACCGGTGTCCTTCGCGGGAACGCTCTTGATCTTCTTCAGCTTCTGCACCACCGCGCCGTCGGCAAACACGATGCGATGCAGCGCGCCTTCGCGCCTGATCTCGACTTCGAGCTTCTCCGACAGCGCGTTGGTGACCGAGACGCCGACGCCATGCAAGCCGCCGGAGAATTTGTACGCGGCGTCCGTCGCGCTCTTGGAAAACTTGGCGCCCGCATGCAGCTCGGTAAGCACGAGCTGGACGGTCGGGATTTTCTCGACGGGATGAATGCCGACCGGAATGCCGCGGCCGTTGTCCGTCACCGTCACGGAGCCGTCGCGGTGCAGCGTCACGTCTATCTGGTCGGCATGTTCTCCAAACGCTTCATCCGCGGCGTTGTCGATCGCCTCCTGGATGATGTGGGTGGGATCGGTCGTGCGCGTATACATGCCGGGCAGACGCTGCACCGGCTCGATACCGCGGAGCTTTTGCACTGAACTTTCATCGTATTTCTTTACTGCCATTGCTTTAGCTTAGCCCTGTTGGTTGTTTGCCGGGATTTTTACCGGAGCGCATCTTCGCTTACCTGCCGATGACTGGCAAGAAAGTTCGTCAATCGGTGGCAAGTTTAGAGGACTAAGCGCCGCAGGACAAACTGCCGGCGGCGATTTGTCCCTGATGGGGCCGGGACTTGCGCCGGCAATTCGATGCCGGCGCTCGCGTTGGAGCGAAATGCGCAAACGCAGCACGCTTGCATTAGTATGTGCTTGACATAGAGCAAAGCCCGTTCATGCATTAGTGGTATTTTCCCAATACATGGAAAAGCAGGTGCCGTCGCAGCAAATCCCAACCATTCAAAGGACCACATTATGAAGATCTCCAAAGCATTCGCGATTGCAACCATGGTCGCCGCGGTCACGACCGCGGGCGCCGCAGGCGCGCAAGCATCGAAAGTCGCGCAGGGGCCGGCGTTCTTCGACAACGAGTACGAAGCCGCGCTCCCCACCGAGGGCACGGTAACGCTCCCGCTGACGGGTCTGAAAACCGCGCGCGCCGCCTGGGTGACATTCGTCCAGTTCGTAAACAGCAAGCCGGTGCAGGACGCCCAGGTCATGACGGTGATGGAAGGCGTGACGGTGAAATGGGCGGGCACCAAGGAAAGCTGCGTGTACGAAGTGCGGCTGGTTCCCACCCCGCCTGCCGTCACGATCACGAAGCAGGCCGGCATTTGCGGGTTGAAACCGCCCGGCAATGCGGTGTTAAGAGTGCTCGCGATGTGAGTCAGGGTCCGCAAGGACATCAGGCTGGCCGGGGCGCGCGCCAAAACGCGCCCCGCTATCCTGCGCGATCGAAAAATGCCGCGATCGGAATATCCGGCAGTTCAGCCCTGCCAGGATGAATCGGCTCGATGAAATCCACCCGCAAAATGGCGTTACTCTCGATCGCAACGTCGATCGTGACGCTGGCATTGAAGTTCGGCGCCTATTTCCTGACGGATTCCGTCAGCCTGCTCTCGGATGCGCTCGAAGCCATCGTCAATCTCGCCGCCGGCTTGGTCGCGTTGGGCGCGCTCACCATCGCCGACCAGCCCGCCGACGACCGCCATACTTACGGTCACGACAAGGCCGAGTATTTTTCCAGCGGTGTCGAAGGCATGCTCATACTGGTAGCGGCGCTATCGATCATCGCCACCGCGGCGGGCCGCTTCCTCCATCCGGTCGCGCTCGAAAATCTCGGGCCGGGCCTGGTTGTCGGCCTGCTCGCGGCCGCCATGAATTTCGCAGCGGCCCGCGTGATGCTGAAAGTGGGCCGGGAGCACGACAGCATCACGATCGAAGCGGACGCCAAACACCTGATGACCGACGTGTGGACCTCGGCGGGCGTGCTGGCCGGTCTCTTTATCATAATGTTCGTGCCGGCGTGGCAGATTCTCGATCCGTTGATCGCCATGGCCGTTGGCATCCATATCATCTTCACCGGCGTGCATCTATTACGACGCACGGTCGACGGCCTGATGGATACCGCATTGTCCCCCGAGGAAATCAGCCTGACTGCGGCCCTGATCAACGCACAGCTGTCCGCCGGATCCAGTTTTCACGATCTGCGCACGCGCAAGGCCGGCGCGCGCAGATTCATCGAATTCCATCTACTGGTGCCCGGGAAGACGCCCGTCGATCAATCGCACGCACTGTGCGACCGGATCGAAACCTCCATCGCGAACCATCTGAGCAAGGCCGCGATCACGATACACGTCGAGCCGGCAGAGACTGAAACGCCGGTTACCGAGTAGTGTCGTATAATTATTTTTCGGCAACCTTTTCGGCACCGCCATCATGCCCATCTTCGAATACCAATGCGGTTCCTGCGGCAACGACTTCGAAAAACTCGTCCGCAGTTCGTCGCCCGTGCCGGAATGCCCGGCGTGCCACAGCACGGATTTGCACAAGAAGCTGTCGACCTTTTCCGCGCACTCGAAAACTGCGTTCGGCGCCGTATCGAGTTCTGCCGCGCTCGACACGCTGCCGGCGGGCTGCTCGACCTGCGGCAGTCCCGACGGGCCCGGCTCCTGCCGGTTCTAGTTGACGCGGGGGTTTCAGTTCCTTAACTGAAACCCGCGTTCCGGCGGCGTTCCCGCCTGGTAATGCACCGCGACCAAAGCGGGCACTGCAACTTCATTGCAGACCTTGCGCAGGTGATACACTTCGATCGAGGGCGTCCAGCCGGTCCTGAATTCGCAGGTGACTTTGACGCAGGAAATGCTTTTAAGCCAGTTGCACGTCTTGACTTCCGAACCGTCGGCGGCGGCGATCTCGGTCAGGAACGGTGCGCCCTTGTAATGGGGTTTATTGGCCCCCGCTTCCGAATGCACGTCTTGCAGGACCGTAAAGAAGCTGCCGTTCACTTCCAGCAGGGCAAGTACTTTCTCCATGAACAGTGAAAGGTTCGGCGTGTATGAGAAACCGCCGATCACATCGGTAATCACGCGAAACTGGCCGAGTTCTTCCGCCGAATACTCGCGCAGACTCCGGTTGAACAGGTAGCGGATCCGTTCCTCCCCGAGGCTGGCGGCGGTCTGGTGCCAGGCGGGTCTTCGCCGGTCTTCGATCGATATCGCAACCGCCTGCACGTTGCTGCCGCGGCGCTCCCGTGCTTCCGCGTGTTTCATGTCGCAAGTCGGCGCGAAGTAATCCAATATGGCCTGACCGCTGCCCGCGCCGATATCCAGCCAGCGTCCGTTGGCGCCCAGATTCGCCAATGAAACCTCGAAGGCCGCGGGTAACGATTCCTTGTAGGACTCCAGCGTGCGATCGATGACGTAACCCTCGGGCCTTTGCTCGCCCCGGCTCAGATAGATCTCTTTTTGCTTGGTGAGTTCATCATTCAGCGCGGGGACGCCGGACTCCGCGGCGAACGATTGCTCCAAACACAGGACCAGGCAAACAAGCAGCGCGGCTGCGCATGAGCCGACTTTTTTCATGGGTATCCTCCTCCGCCGGCCGGCGTCGACGCGCGGGACGACCGTTGGAATTCTGCCGCGCAGCCGCCAGACTGGCAAGTCCGCCGCCGCCCGCACGGCTATGCGCACGCGAGCAAGGCCGCCGATGACCGTTGCATGGATGCCAGCCGCCTGCCCATGACACACCCGCTCGGTCAAGCAACTCGCAATGGCAGTAGTGACGTGAACCGGACTTTTCGCTGCGCAGCCGCCGATACGCTAAGTGCGCTGGCCCACCGACGCGATCCTGGCAACCCGTCATATTGACCGCACTCGTGGCGCCCTCCGCTGCGGCACGGCGGCGCAGGCCGGTGTCCTGCCAAAGTTTGAGCCGATGGCCCGCAAACGCGAAGTTGCGCGAGGCGTCCCCGTCGAATACCGATCCCGATATGAATCCGGCGTTTATAAACAGTCACAGGAGAAAACGATGAAAACGATCTTGAAAAACGCATTGGCGGCAACCGCACTGGTCATATCCGCGCAGGCGGCGGCAGACATCACGTTTTACGAGCGCGTGGATTTTCGCGGCCAGATGTTCAGCACCGATAAACCCGTCGGCAACCTCGAGCGCTTCGGCTTCAACGACCGCGCGTCGTCCGCCGTGGTGCTCGGTGACCCCTGGGAAGTTTGCGAAGATGCCCGCTTCAGCGGCCATTGCATGATCTTGCGCCCCGGCCGGTATGCTTCATTGTCCGCGATGGGCCTTAATAACAGCATCTCTTCGGTGCGCGAGGTTTCCAGGGGCGCGCGAATCGACGACAACCGCTACGCGCCGGTTCCCGTTGCCGCCTACGACAACCGCCGGCGCGACAACGAGCGCGTGTATGAAGCGAACGTGACTTCGGTGCACGCAGTGGTCGCCACGCCCGAAAAGAAATGCTGGGTTGAGCAGGAACAAGTCCAGGACCGCAGCAAGTACAACGTTCCGGGGGCGGTTGTGGGTGCGGTGGTCGGCGGGATACTCGGCCACCAGATCGGCAACGGCCGCGGCAATGACGTGGCCACCATCGGCGGCGCCGTCGCCGGCGGCGCAGTCGGCGCCAATGTCGGACGCGGGCAGCAGACCTCGACCCAGGACGTGCAGCATTGCGAGAACGTTCCGAACCAGGCGCAAACCGACTATTGGGACGTCACCTACAACTTCCGCGGCCAGGAACACCGCGTGCAGATGACGACGCCTCCCGGCTCGACGGTTCTCGTCAACGAACGCGGCGAGCCCCGCGCCTAGTTTTCGGCCGAAGTCCGGAAAAGCAAAACGGCCCGCAGGGGCCGTTTATTTCGCGCCGCCGCGGCGCGCGAAGTCAGGTCTTCGCGTCCAGCGCGACGATCGCCTCCATCACCGCCGCGATCGTGTCCGGCTCGCGCGCGTTGAATTTTTCGCGCAAGCCCATCCTGGTGACGTC
>Ga0265331_10003217_pt1 | contig 10640 bp, 11 predicted proteins | sample 41923metaG_FD_202088 | JGI IMG/M metagenome (GOLD analysis project Ga0265331, IMG submission 202088) | Rhizosphere microbial communities from Carex aquatilis grown in University of Washington, Seatle, WA, United States - 4-19-23 metaG | ecosystem: Host-associated > Plants > Roots > Rhizosphere...
ACTGTCGCCCAAAAAAGAATGGAGATCGTATGCTAATGATCCCGCAATCCAGCGTTACGAGAGACGAAATTACCAGTCACAAACTGACCCATGTCGACCGCGAGGCCAGCGTGCTCGACGCCAGCAGACTGATGCGAAAAGCCGGCACTACCGAGCTGCTCGTCACCGGTCAAGCAAACGGCATGCTCCGTCCGCTCGGTATCGTCACGGCGAGAGACATCGTCACGCGCGTGATTGCCGCCGAACTGGACCCCGCGGTACTGACCGCCGGTGATATCGCATGGTCCGGCAAGGCCGGCGCAGATCCCGCCGGTCGTGATGCCAGGAGGCTCCAGCGTTATCAGAAAAGCCACCGCGGGTCGCTGGCCGTATTGGATGGCGATGGCCGGCTCGTCGGCACCGTGAAGCTCGATGAATTTATGGGCGCACCTGGCAGCGCGCCGGTAGCGGATTGAGGCGGTTGCAATAAGCGGGCGTGGGCGGATTCGACGGTTTCACCCGTTGATTTCGCACCTCAGTCGGCGTTGCGCCGCGCGGGAGCACCTAAACTACGGATGCGCCTTCGTTCCATGTGACGTCGCGTCCCTGGGTTGCCGCGGCCGTCAGCATCTGGATCAGCGGAAAGGCGCGCAGCCGTATCCCTACGGGTTCCGGTTCGTCAGTGTCGTTGGCGCGATGCGGCAGGTCACGCTTGCCGTCTGCGGGTTCGGCGGCGGCCAATCCTTGATTGAGGCGGGCGAGTGCGGCCGGAATGTCGGCAGCGAGTATTGCGCTGGGCACGGTGCCGCTGTGACCCGTCATCTTCAGCAGCGTTATCGCGATTGCGCGGTCCATGATGATGCTGCTCCACGCATCGCTGTGAAATGTCACGAGCATTGGTAGTTCTCCGTAGTCGATTCGCAGCGTTCGCGCAGGCACCCGCGCGGCCGGCGATCAAAAGTGATAGTTGCCGCCGCCGAAGAGCCCGATGACGCCGATGATGATCAGGTAAAAAGCCACGATGCAATTCAAAAGCCGCGGCATCACCAGTATCAGTATACCGGCGATCAGCGAGACGAGCGGGGTAAGCCCCAGGTTGATGGTCATGATGATGTCCTTAGTCTAGTTTTTCTTCGAGATGCCGAAGATCAGCAGGCATACGCCGCCGCCGACCAGCAGCCAGCCGAGAATCGGCGGGAACGACACCGTATGCGTTTTCTCGGCGGTCGCGGTGATCGGGCCGATCTGGAGAACCTGTTCGTTTGTCGTGTAACTGTAATGGTCGTAACCGAGTACCGCGGCGCCGATGACCAGCAGCGCAATGCCGATGATGAGGGGATTTTTCATGATGCGTGGACTCCTGGACTCGCGTCCGCTGGTGAAAGAAATAACGCCTGGCGCCGAGCAATGTTTACGCTGAAACGGGCGCCGGCTCCGTGCGGTTGCGCACATAGGGAAATTTGTCGCGCGGTATGTACGATAACGAACAGAGCGGAACGCCGCCTTGGACGAGAATCCCTTTCATCGACAGTCGCACGACCACCGCAGCGTGCTTTGCACGCCGGGTGCAAAAACCGGGAGATACAAAATGAGTATCGGAACGATTCTATTGATTGTACTGGTGCTGGCGCTGGTGGGGGTGCTTCCGACCTGGGGTCACAGCAGTAACTGGGGTTACGGCCCCAGCGGCGGCGTCGGACTGCTGGTGTTGATATTGGTGATCCTGTTGTTGACGGGAAGGATCTGATCGAATTCTCACGACGGCCGGCGTAATGTCCGTGCCCGTTTGATGCGCGACTAACCAGGGCCATCATGGACAATTCGCCAACGAGCCACTCAAAGCATGTGCTGCCGGATTTACCGTATGACCACGCGGCGCTCGAACCGCACATCGACACGCGCACGATGATATTGCATCACGACAAGCACCACGCGTCGTATGTGGAGAAGCTGAATGCGGCGCTGGAAAAATATCCCGAGTTGCGCGAGCGCTCGGCAATCTGGCTGCTGCTCAACCTGGACAAGGTGCCGGAAGCCGCGCGCACCGCGGTTCAAAACAATGCCGGCGGCCACGTCAATCACAGCATGTTGTGGAAGGCGATGACTCCCGGCAGCGGCGGTGAACCGGCAGGCGCGCTGGCCGACGCGATCAAGCGTGACTTCGGCGGTCTTGAAAAATTAAAGACCCGCTTCGACGAAGCGGGCGAGAAAGTGTTCGGCTCGGGCTGGGTTTGGCTGGTGAGAGCGCAGCAGGACGGCGGCAGGCTGGAGGTGGTTGCCACTTCCGGGCACGGCAATCCCCTGATGCAGGGCCACTTCCCTTTGCTGGTCAATGATGTCTGGGAGCATGCCTACTACCTCAAACATGAAAACCGGCGTCCGGACTATTTGCACGGCTGGTGGCCGGTGGTGAATTGGCCCGAAGTCGCGCGCCGGTTTGAACGGTCGGACTTGTCCGCCGAACAGCGCTGGGAAGGCGACGGCGGGCTGACGCTTGTAACGACGAAGTAATTCGAATTGGCGGAATCATCGCCGCTTAACCGCCCGGCTTGTCGCCGGCGATTTTAAGGGATGGATACTTGAGAACAAAGAGCGCGCTGATGGCAGGCGTGTTGATCATTGCCTGCGCCGGAGGCGCTGCATATCCCGCCGACCGTATCGATGCCGTCAGGGTCGAGACCGCGGATGCGCAATACCGCAATGCGATCGAACAGGCGCGTGAGGGAAAAGCCGCGCAGGCGCTTGTTACACTGCGCTCGCTGGTCGAACGCTTTCCGCAGCGCCAGGACGTGCTCGGCGATTACGCCGTCGTGCTCGGCTGGGCGGGCGATCATCCTGCCGCCCTTGCATTGCTCGACCGCATCGATCGCGCCGCCGCGCCTTCCTATGTGATCGAGGGCCTCGCTGCGTCGGCGCGCGTCACGCGGCAATTCGCGCTGGCCGAAACGCTGTATCGCGAAGCGATCGCGCGCTTTCCCGACCGGGTGGATCCGCAAATCGGGCTGGCGCGCACGCTCGCCGACTCCGGCAAGCTTGAAGATGCAACCGCATTGATCGAACAAGTGCGCGCGGCTAACCCGCGCCGCATCGACGTGCTCGAAGCGGTTGCCGACATTGCGACCGCCAGGCGCGACTACTTCGGCGCGCTGGCCGCCTATCAAACGATACTCGCGCTGGAACCCGCGCATCGCGGCGCTCTGCGCGGCAAAATCCAGACGCTCGCGCGGCTTGGCGCGCCGCAGCTCGCCATCGAACTCGCCGATCGCAATCCCGGAGTGCTCGCGTCCGAGGACCGTGCGGCAATCGCTGCCGACCGCACTGCGCACCAAATCCGCTGGGGGGCGATAGCAGCCGATACGGGTAAAGGGCCGGCGCGCTTCGCCGCTCTCGACCGCGCGCTCGCCGACAGCGACGCGGCAGGACAACGCGCTTTGGATCCCGCCGCGGAGTTGACCGCGACCGAACGCCAGTTGGCACTCGATCGCATAAGCGCGTTGCGCGAGCGTTATCGGATGCGCGACGCAGTTGCATTGTATGAAGCGCTGGCGGCGCGTGCCGCACCCGTGCCTGCTTATGCCGAGTCTGCAGCGGCCTCGGCGTACCTTTATCTCGAGCAGCCGGAGAAGGCGCGCGATCTGTATCGCGCGGCGCTGGCCACGGACCCTGACAATCTGGGTTCGCGGATCGGACTTTTTTACGCGCTCGCCGAAAGCGAAGACCATGCGGCGGCGCTCAAAGAGATAGACGGCGCGGTCGCGATCACGCCGCAGTGGATAGATGCGTGGAGCCCGGCGACCATCCGCGAGAATCCGGCGTACGCGCGTGTGCAGTCCGCGCGCGCGATGGCGCCGCTGTTCGCGAATCGCGTCGGCGACGCCGAGCAGCGCCTGCACGAATTGTCCGATCGCGCGCCGTACAACATGGACATCCGCACCGACTACGCGAGTTCGATGCGCGCGCGCGGCTGGCCGCGCAAGGCGGTGCAGGAACTCGACTGGATACTCGCCGTCGAGCCCGACAACGGCGGCGCGCTCGGCGAGCGCGCCGGTGCGCTGCTGGAAATGCGCGATTATCGCAATGCCAAGCCGGCGCTGGGTCTGGCGCAGGCGGTGGACGCGGAAGACGGGCGCGTGGTGCGTGCCGCGCGCTTGTCGCAGGTGCATGACATGCGCGAGCTGATCGTCGACGGCACGTTCGGCAGGTCGAGCGGCGGCGGACCGGCGGGCACGCAGGACTACGCGGTCGACACGCGGCTGTATTCGAGCCCGCTTGCCTATAACTACAGAGTCTTCGCCCATGCCTACGCCGCGGAAGCCAAGTTCGACAATGGCACCGGGCGGTGGAACCGCGCGGGCGCCGGCCTCGAATACCGCTCGCCGCTGATCACCGCCACCGGCGAGCTTACGCAAGACGTGAACGGCGGCAGAACCGGAGCGGCCGCGTCACTGGCCGTTACGCCCAATGATTACTGGACCTTCCGGGGCACGCTCGATTCGACGGCCAACGAAACGCCCTTGCAGGCGCGGCTTGCCGGCATCAATGCGCGGCTCGGCTCGGGCGAGGTGATCTGGCAGGCCCATGAATCACGCAGCGCGGCGCTTACCTACACGCACATGGATTTCAGCGACAGCAACCGCCGCGACGCCGCGTACGCGCGCTGGACCGAGCGCGTGATCGCCGGGCCGGTTTATAAACTCGAGATTACGGGCGGACTGTATGCATCGCGCAATTCGCTTGCCGGCACGCCATACTTCAATCCTTCGCAGGATTTTTCGCCGACGCTGGAATTCGCCAACGAATGGCTGCAATGGCGGCGATATACGCGCGCCTTTCGCCATCGCCTGGTCGCTACGGTCGGCAACTACTGGCAGCAGAATTTCGGCACCGGTCCCGTTTATGGAGGGCGCTATGAGCAGGAGTGGGACGCCGACGACCGGCTGACCTTCCGCTACGGCGTCGGCCGCAGCCTGCATCCGTACGACGGCGCGCAGACGGCGCGCAACTACGGGTACTTCTCGTTGAATTGGAAATTCTGATGCTGCACCGGTTCATGACTCTGGTAATTGCGGTGGTTGCAGCCGCCGCCGCGCTTGCGGCGGGCGCCGCGGAATCGCCCTATGACGCGGCGGGCTCCTTTGTGACGCTGTCCTATCACGAAGCGCGCGATGAAGTGCGCGACTATCCCGATCCCTATGCGGTCGACAGCGCGGCGCTGGTCAGGCAGTTCGCGTGGCTGCGCGGCAACGGCTATACGCCGGTGAGCCTCGACGAAATCGTCGCGGCGCGCAAAGGCGGCAAACCGCTGCCGGCAAAAGCGGTGCTGCTGACGTTCGACGATGCGTACCTGTCTTTCTACACCCGCGTGTATCCGCTGCTGCGCGAATTCAATTTTCCGGCCGTGCTGGCGGTGGTAGGCAAGTGGATAGATGCGCCGCAGGGTACGGTGGTTCTATATGGCGAGAAGAGCAGCATCCCTGCTGCGAGTTTTCCAACATGGCGCCAGTTGCGCGAAATGGCCGATTCGGGTCTCGTTGAAATGGCGTCGCACACCTACGATCTGCATCGCGGCGTATTGGCGAATCCGCAGGCGAATCTGCAGCCGGCGGCGACCGCGCGCGTTTACGATCCCGCGACCGGCGGCTACGAGGACGACACGAGCTGGCGCATGCGGGTGAGCGCCGACCTCGCGCAAAACGCGACCACCATCGAGCGCGAAACGGGGCGTCGCCCGCGCGCGATCGTATGGCCGTACGGCAGTTACAACGAGGAACTCGTGCGCATGGCCGGCGAATGGGGAATGACGATCGGCCTCACGCTCGACGACGGCGCCAATACGCCGGACGTGCCGCTGACCGCGATGCGGCGCACCCTGGTCGAACACAATCCGACACTGGCCGAGTTCGTCGTCGAGGTGCGCGGTCCGCGTTATCCCGAGCCGGTGCGCGTGATTCAGGTGAATCTCGATGACGTCTACAGCACGGATCCGGCGCAGCAGGAGCGCAATCTTTCCGTGCTGCTCGACCGCGTCCAGGCGCTCAAGCCGACGCATGTGTACCTGCAGGCGACCGCCGACACTGACGGCGACGGCATCGCGGACATGGCTTATTTCCCGAACCGTCACCTGCCGCTGCGCGGCAACCTCTTCAACCGCGCCGCGTGGCAGCTCGCATCGCGGGTCGACGTGAAAGTGTTCGCGGTGATGCCGGTTACGACGGTCCGGCTGGCGCCGGTCAATATTGCGGAAGTTTACGAAGACCTCGCGCGCCATGCCAGTTTCGACGGCCTGGTGTTCGATGATAAATCGGCGCCGGACGGCGTTGATTCCGCCAGTCTTGAATTCACGCGCGAGCTCGCGGCGCGGGTGCGCGCGTTCCGCGCGCCTTTGCCGACAGTGCGCACCGTTTATATGGATGCGTTACCTGCAACCGCGCCCGGCGCGGTTGCTGCAAAGCAGACTGCGCAGCGATTGGCGGCATTCGCCGCCGAATATGATTACGTGGCGCAGGTGAGCACGCCGACTTGCGAAAGCGTCGCGCGCGCGGACGGTGCTCCGGGCGAAGCGGATATCCGGCGCAAGACGGTGTTCATGCTGCAGAGCAGCCGCGTCCCGGCCGGTCGGCCGGACTGCAATCCCGTGGCCCGGCAGATGCGTGCGCTGCAGCTCGGCGGCGCGCTCAACTTTGGTTACATCCCGGACGATTTTCTGCACGACAGTCCGCCGCTCGCGCAAGTCGCGCCGGCAATGTCGCTGCGCGTATATCCGCTGGCAAAGGGGGACAAGCAATGATCCCGTTTGATCCCGGCACATCGCCGGTCGAGTTTTTCTCGGCGTATTCCTACTACTTTCCGCTGTTCATGGCGCACTTGTGGATGGTGGGTGCCGTGTTTTATTACTTTCGCTACGAACGGCCGCCGAAGAGTCATCGCGATCTGCCGGAGAGCGGACTGGAAACACCACCCGTGCTGCCGGAGTATCCGCTGGTGACGATAGTCGTGCCTTGTCACAACGAGGGGCGCGATATCGAGGACACCGTCGAGTACCTCCTCGCATCGACTTATCCGAATTTCGACATCCTGCTGGTCGACGACGGCAGCGCCGACGAAACCAGGCAGATCCTCGACGGGCTCGCCGAGCAACACGCCAACGTGCGGGTGATCCATTGCGCGCATAACCAGGGCAAGGCAGTTGCGCTGACCACGGCATCCCTGATGACTCCTGCGCAGTACTTGTGCTGCATCGATGCGGATGCGCTGCTCGATCCCGAGGCGCTGTCGTGGCTGATGGTGCATTTCCAGAACCCGCGCGTCGGCGCCGTCACCGGCAATCCGCGCGTGCGCAACCGCTCGACGCTGCTCGGCCGGCTGCAGGTGGGCGAGTTCTCCTCGATCATCGGCCTGATCAAGCGCGCGCAGCGCACCTACGGCCGCATTTTTACGGTGTCGGGCGTCGTGGCGTGTTTCCGCAAGGCCGCGCTGCACGATGTCGGTTACTGGAGTCCCGACATGCTGACCGAAGATATCGACGTCAGCTGGAAGCTGCAGATCCGGCATTGGGACGTGCGTTTCGAGCCGAAGGCGCACTGCTGGATACTCGCGCCCGAAACGCTGCGCGGCTTGTGGAAGCAGCGGCTGCGCTGGTCGATGGGCGGGATCCAGATCATGATGAAGAACTGGCGCATCGAGCACTTGTGGAAAGCGCGCCGCATGTGGCCCGTGCTGGTGGAATACTTGATGAGCGTACTGTGGGCCTACGCGATGCTGGTGATCGCGGTCCTGTGGCTCGTCGGTCTTGTATTCGAACTGCCGCCCGAGTATCGAGTGCCTTCATTCCTGTCGGGGTGGAGCGGCGTCATGGTGGGCACGACGTGCCTTATCCAGATCGGCGTCAGCCTCGCGCTCGACGCGCGTTACGACAAAGGTTCAGCCAGGAGCTTCTACTGGATGATCTGGTATCCGCTGGCCTACTGGATGCTCAACATGATCACCACCATAGTGGCGGTGCCGCGCGCGCTGCTGCGCAATACTGAAAAGAGGGCACGATGGACGAGTCCGGACCGCGGCATACTCCCCTGAAATATCCGCTGATCGAGCGTTCCGACCTGCAGTCGCCGCACCAGCGCACACTGTATGGCGCGCTCACGCTCGCTTTCTGGGCGTTCTGGATTTACCTGTGGGTGCCGGTGCTGGCGTTCCTGGCGTGGACGCTCGGCGTGCAACAGGCCTACAAATACATGGTTGTGCTGGGCGGCTACCGCGATGTCATTAGTCTGCTGGGCATCTACAGCCTGATCATCCTGTCGCTTGGCGGCGGTCTTGTTCTATGGGCGCTCTACAACATCATTCGTTTTCGCGGCGTCGAAAAACGCACTACCGCCTTGCCGGTCACGCCCAAGGAGATCGGGCAGTATTTCGGCCAGAATCCGGAGTCGGTGGCGCGCTGGCAAACCGAGCAGCGTCTGTACGTGACGCACGACGAGACGGGCCGCATCGCGCACGTCGAAGCGCTGGTCGACGGCGCGGCGGTGCCGCTGTAGCCGGCGTTGCGAACGTGCGGCGATTTGTCCACGGCAAGGCGGTGATATTAATTGCGGGCGCGCTTGCGCTGGCGGCGCTCGCCGCCGAGCCTGCGGAAGACCATCGCGCGTGGCAGCACGGGATCGATCTGCTCCGTGTCGGCGACCAACTGCTGCTCGTGTGGGGGAGTCCCGGCAATCCCCCAAAACCCAATGTCGGCGGCGACTGGCAGCACGATGTTTACTATGCGTGGCTGAATACGCCGGCCGCACAGGATGCAGCGACACTTGCGCCGCAAGTTCTGGTTTCGCGGCCGGAAGCGCAGGAGCCGCCGAGCGCGGCAATAAACTCCCGCGGCACGATCCTGATGACGAGCGAGGACGGCAACGGCAGCATCAACCAGCACGCGGGAATGTGGGATTCGTCCTTGCGCGTGCTGCGCAAATATCCGTTTACGATCAGACGCGGCGGCCACTCTGGCCATGTCGCCGCGATGGGCGAGCGGTTTCTGGTTGCTTACGGGGAAGGCTGGGTGGATCGCGGCGGGTTTCTCGACCGCGGCACCGGGCAGGACATCTACGCGCGCATCGTCGAGGATGACGGCACCTTGCGCAACGAGGTGGAGATTGCGTCCGGTCACCGCGATGGCTGGCCGCTGGTGGCGGGCTCCGAGCGCAACTGGCTGGTGATATGGCAGCGGTATCCTGAAATGACGTTGCACGCCGCGCTCATCGACGCCGCGGGCAAAGTGCAAAAGCAACTTCAAGTGAGCGGCGGCATGCCCGTGCGTTACGCATACGACGTCGAGTTCTCTCCGCTGCTCGGGTGCTATGTCGTCGCGGGGTCATCCGGCGAGAGTGGTTTTATCGCGCTCATCAGCCAGGCCGGAGACTTTTTAAAAATCCGGCGTGGCCTGCCGCCGATGGCGAGCGAGAGCCGAATCATCCTCGGCGCTGATGGTGGTGAACTTGTCGGTATCTATGCGACGAGGCCGCGCGGCGTTGCCGTCGTGCGCCTGTCCGCCGATGCGATTGAACTGGCAAAGGTCATCGATCATCCGTATGCGTGGGACTATGCAGGCACAACCGGCGCGTTCGTGGCGCCGCAACAGGTGCTGTTCGCCACGCTCTCCACTACAGGGTTACACCTGATTTACGTAATGCTGGGCGAACTGCCGTCCCACCCTTAGCGTACTGCCGATATTGCATCATTGCTATGTGTGCAATCCCACAGAGAGGGTCGGAATATTGGGTGACAATCATCCGGATAACGAAATATGTGCGTTTCGCGCGCCGGGAATGACAGGAAAAAAACATGAAAACTGATCCGGGCGCCGGCGCGCCGCATGAAACCACGCCAGCCAAATCCTTGACCAGAGTGCTGGGCCAAAGCGAGCAAGTCAAGGACCTGGTAGTGGAGGCCGCCGAGGAATTGTCGTCGGTCAATACCGTCCTGAAGCAGGAACTCGCCGAGGGGAACCCGCACCCCGGGGTTGAAGACGCCCTTGAAAAAAGCGAGGCCGTTGAAGATAAAGTGCAGGACGCGTCCGAAAAGCTGGCGGTGGTCAACCTGGCGCTGAAGGACGAGGTCAAGGAGCGCCACATCCTCGAAGATCAGCTGGTCGCCGTCACGAAACAGGGGGAAGCGGACCGGCATGCCTCTCTGCATGATGACTTGACCGGCCTGCCGAATCGCGCGTTGTTCAATGATCGTCTGGAGCATGGCATTGCACAGGCGCGACGGCACGACTCGACTCTGGCGGTTATGTTCGTGGACCTCGACGATTTTAAGATAATCAACGACACGCACGGGCATGATGCGGGCGACAGCGTCTTGCGGACGATCGCCGCGCGGCTCAAGGAGAATACCCGCAGCGACGACACGGTCAGTCGCCACGGCGGAGACGAGTTTCTATACCTGCTGATGGAAATCGGCGGCGAAAAAGATGTCACGCTGATCGCGGAAAAACTCATCAAGTCGATCCAAATGCCGTGCGACGTCAGCCTGCCCGGCCATACCGTTAACCTGAGCGTCAAGGCCAGTATCGGGATCGCGGTTTTCCCGACTTGCGGCGGCACTGCGGATGCGTTGATCAAAAGTGCGGATACGGCGATGTATCACGCTAAAAAAACCGGGTCCGGGTATTC
>Ga0265331_10003220_pt1 | contig 10636 bp, 9 predicted proteins | sample 41923metaG_FD_202088 | JGI IMG/M metagenome (GOLD analysis project Ga0265331, IMG submission 202088) | Rhizosphere microbial communities from Carex aquatilis grown in University of Washington, Seatle, WA, United States - 4-19-23 metaG | ecosystem: Host-associated > Plants > Roots > Rhizosphere >...
TTTCACCCGGCTCGATGCGGCGGCCGTCGGCAATGCGATCGTCCGGCACTTCGGCGCGCGGCACATTGCTGCGCAGTTCGGCGAGCTTGGCCTTGAGCGCACGGAAGCCGTCATGCGGCGGGTTGAAGCTGTCGAGCGCGGCGTCGGCGTCGCGGCTGTCTGCGACCTTGCGCAGGATGTCGGCCGGATCGGGCGTGTGGTTGCCGTAGTCGACTTCCGCCAGCACGCGGCCCGGTGCGACGCGACCGACCGCGAGATGGCGGCCGTAGGTCAACACGGTGCTGGTCAGCTTGATGTCGGCATCGGCCAGCGCGTCGGCGCCGCCGTTGAACTCCGGCACCGCATAGTCGGCCGGATCGAGCCCGTCGACTTCGGCGTTCTTCATGTGCGCGATTGCCGCCTTGGCGCTCGCCGTGAGCTGGCCGTCGCGAATCCAGATCGGCGCGTAGTTGTGCGAGGCGTAATGGCTTTCGACCGCCTTGCGCTCGGCGTCGCCGGGCACGCGCTGTCCGAGCTGCTTCTTGGCGACGACGTCGCGCAGGCGATCGATGATCTGGCTGTCGCTTGCGGCGTAAATCTTGTCGAGCGTGCCGTGCATGCTTGACTGGCTGTTGTCACGCTCGCGCGGCTCGGCCGGCGCCTGCGCGCGCGGCTCGACGGATACCGGCGCGGCTTGCGGCTCAACGCGCGGTTCCGGCGCGCGGGTCATCGGCTGCTGCTGCATCGGCTGCGCGGATGGCGGCGGCACGGGTGCGGCGTCGCCGTGGCGCAATGTCTGGCCGTTGAACGAGGGCGGCAGCGGCCGCACCGACTCGACACGATCGGGCGCGGCGAACGCAACGCCCGGCATTGCGACGATCGCAGCCCACATCGTGCCGGCCATCAGACGGTCGAATTTCCTGTTACGCATTGCGCTTTGCTCCACCAGCAACGATGCATTCAATTGTCTGCAGGCGCTTAACCGATATAGCGTCGGCTCCGCCAGCGACGGAATTGCAGAGGCATTATGCGGTGAAATAACGCGCCGGCCGAATGAAATTCATGCTCGCGCCGCATTAACCTGCGATCAAAGCTAACGCGGTCGCTAAAATTTTAATTATTAGAATTTTATCGAACTTAGCCCGCCCGCGTTTCTTCGCCGAGCGTGTCGCCGTTTACCGTGTCGGCAAGGTCGAGCGTCTCCAGTTTACGATACAGCGTCGAGCGGCCGATCTTCAGCCGCCGCGCTACTTCCGACATCTGCTCATTATAATGTGCGATGGCGAAGCGGATGACGTCGCGTTCAATGTCCTCGAGCGGGCGGACTTCGCCGCGCGCGTCGGTGAGATGCAGCCTGGTCGCCTCGATGGTTAACGGCGCGGTGTTGCGCACCGGCTCCTCCGGCCAGGCGCTCACCATCGCCGGCGACGGTTCGATCCAGGCTTGCGCCGGCTCGGGCGCGGCGCCGGCGATCTGCGGGAATTCGTTAACGCCGATTTCCTCGCCGTCGGCGAGCACCACCGCGCGGAACACCGCATTCTCGAGCTGGCGCACGTTGCCCGGCCAGCGGAAGGACGACAGCAGCCGCTGCGCCTCCGCGCTGATGGAGCGCACGCGCTTTCCTTCCTCAGCCGCAATGCGGGTGAGGAAATGGCGGGCGAGCGCCGGGATATCCTCCGGCCGCTGCCGCAAGGGCGGCACGTGAATCGGAAACACATGCAGGCGATAGAACAGGTCCTCGCGGAAGCGCCCCGCCTTCACGTCGGCGATGAGGTCGCGGTTGGTCGCCGAGATAATGCGCACGTCGACTTTCACGGATTTGCGCGCGCCGACCGCCTCGATCTCGCCTTGCTGCAAGGCGCGCAGTAACTTGACCTGCGCCTGCATCGGCAGTTCGCCGACCTCATCGAGGAACAGCGTGCCGCCGTCGGCTTCGACGAATTTGCCGTTGTGTTTTTCGGTGGCGCCGGTGAAGGCGCCCTTCTCGTGGCCGAACAGGATCGACTCGACCAGGTTCTCCGGCAGCGCGCCGCAGTTGACGGCAACGAAGGGCTTGGCGCGCCGCGCGCCGGTGCCGTGGATGGCGCGGGCGATCAGTTCCTTGCCGACGCCCGATTCGCCTGCGACCAAAACGGGAATGGTAGAAGCCGACGCCTTCTCGATCGCGCGCAGCACCGGCTGCATCGCGGGCGAGCGGGTGACGACGTCGGTCATCGTGAGCGTACCGTCGCGGCTGCGCTTGATGCGTTGTAATTCGCCGGCCAGGCGCCGCACGTTGAGCGCGTTGGCGAGCGAAACCTGCAGACGCTCGGGGCTTGCGGGCTTGACCACGAAGTCGCTGGCACCGGCGCGCATCGCCGAGACGACATTGTCGATGCCGCCATGCGCGGTCTGCACGATCACCGGCGTATCGAGACCGGCCGCGCGCATGCGCGCGAGCACGCCGAGGCCGTCGAGGTCCGGCATGACCAGGTCGAGCACGACGCAGTCGATGTGGGCGGGGTCGGGGCCGAGCAGCAGGGCGACCGCGGCGTCGCCCCCCTCGGCGGTGAGCGGCTCATAGCCGAGGCGCTGGACCATGGATTCGAGCAGGCGCCGCTGGACGGGATCGTCGTCGACGATAAGCACTGTGTCCGGCATCGCGCACTCCATACAGCGGCAAGATTGTACCGATTTGGAGCAATGTCGCCGGTCTGGCTTAATGGGCTCTTAAGCCCACCGCCGAGCCTTATGCGCCTGCCGGAACTTCGACTTAAGCTGGCGGTGCCATGATGGGGCGGTGGAAAAATCCGCTCGCGGCCATCGCTTCGCCACGAGCGGAACCCTAAATAATGACCTCGCCGCCCCGATCTCCCACCTTTCGAAAAACACCATGGCCAAGACCGCGACCCGCAAGACGCCGACCAAAGCCCTCAAATCGGTCGGCCATACGGCCCCTAAGCCGGCCAGCAAGCTCGGCGCGTTGCCCGAATGGGACCTCCGCGATCTTTATCCGGGCATCGATAGCCCGGAGATCAAATGGGACCTGGAGAATACCGAGAATCAGTGCGTCGAGTTCGAGAATGCCTTTAAGGGCAAGCTCGCCGAGATGGCGGGGCGGCCGGACGCAGGTCCAGCGCTCGCCGAGGCGGTGAAGCGCTACGAGGTGCTGGACGACCGGCTCGGCAAGCTCATCTCCTATGCCTCGCTGGTCTATGCCGGCAACACCACCGATCCGCAGCACGCCAAGTTCTACGGCGACGTGCAAGAGCGCATCACCTCAGCCTCGATTCATCTGCTGTTCTTCACGCTCGAACTCAACCGCATCGACGATGCCGCGCTCGATGCCGCTCTAGCGACGCCCGCGCTCGGCCATTACCGGCCGTGGATCGAGGATGTGCGCAAGGAGAAGCCCTATCAGCTCGAAGATCGCGTCGAGCAGCTCTTCCACGAGAAGTCGGTCACGGCCTATTCCGCCTGGAACCGGCAATATGACGAACTGGTCGCGTCCTTACGCTTCCGCATCGGCGGCAAGAATCTGTCGATCGAGCCGGCGCTCAATTTGCTGCAGGATACGGACGGCAAGAAGCGCAAGGCGGCGGCCGAAGCGCTGGCCAAGACCTTCAAGGAGAACTTAAGGCCGTTCACGCTGATCACCAACACGCTGGCCAAGGACAAGGAGATTTCCGACCGTTGGCGCGGCTTCAAGGACGTCGCCGACGCGCGCCACCTGTCGAACCGCATCGAAGGCGAGGTGGTGGAGGCACTGGTCTCTTCCGTGCGTGCCGCCTATCCGAAGCTGTCGCACCGTTACTATGCGCTGAAGGCGAAGTGGTTCGGCAAGAAGACGCTGCCGCATTGGGACCGCAACGCGCCACTGCCCAAGGTCGAGCAGCCCACCATCCCGTGGAACGACGCGCGCGCCACCGTGCTCACCGCCTACGGCGCCTTCTCGCCCAAGATGGCGGAAGTCGCCGACCGCTTCTTCGCCAAGAACTGGATCGACGCGCCGGTGCGTCCCGGCAAGCAGCCGGGCGCCTTCGCGCATCCGACCGTGCCGTCGGCGCATCCTTACGTGCTGCTCAACTACCAGGGCAAGCCGCGCGACGTGATGACGCTCGCGCACGAGCTCGGCCACGGCGTGCACCAGGTGCTGGCGGCGCCGAACGGCCCGCTGATGGCGCCGACGCCGCTGACGCTCGCCGAAACGGCGAGCGTGTTCGGTGAGATGCTCACCTTCAAGAAGCTGCTCGCCGCCACCACCGACAAGAAGCAGCGCAAGGCCATGCTCGCCGCCAAGGTCGAGGACATGATCAATACGGTGGTGCGGCAGATCGCGTTCTACAGCTTCGAGCGCAAGGTGCATCTGGAACGCCGCAACGGCGAGCTCACCGCCGACCAGATCTGCGAGCTATGGATGTCGGTGCAGAGCGAGAGCCTGGGTCCCGCGATCGAGCTCAAGGCCGGCTACGAGACGTTCTGGACCTACATCCCGCACTTCATCCATTCGCCGTTCTACGTCTACGCTTATGCCTTCGGCGACTGCCTGGTGAACTCGCTCTATGCCGTCTACGAGAAGTCGGCCTCAGGGTTTGCCGAGCGCTACCTCGCCATGCTCGCCGCCGGCGGCACCAAGCATCATTCCGAACTTCTGGCGCCCTTCGGGCTTGATGCCCGCGACCCCAAGTTCTGGGAGGGGGGCCTGAGCGTGATCGCCGGGCTGATCGAGGAACTGGAGGGGTTGGAGTGATTGGGAGGATACATATTCGATGGCCGCTCGTAACGTGGGGAAGTACCCACGTTACGAATATTTTTCGATTCTCTTAGGCGATTGTAATTGTTGAGTATTTTATGGTTGCATTGTTCCGCGACCAAATGAGGGTGTGGTGTATTCCCCACGATTGCGTTATACATTTTGTATAACATAGGGGACTGCAATGAATAAGCCCGTCCGTGATGTCGACACACAAGGTGCCGTTCTTAGCATCAAAAAGATCGGCAATTCGGTCGGATTAATTCTGCCGAAAGAGCTATTGGCGCGCCTCAAGCTTAAAGAGGGCGATAAGTTTCATATCGTCGAGCAAACCGAGCGCGGCATCAAGCTAAGTCCTTACGATCCAAAGCACGCCGAAGCGATGGACATCGCGCGACGTTCGTTCCGCAAATATGCCGACACTTATAAGGCATTGGCGGAGTGACCGAGCCGCGATGGCTCGATACGACCATCGTTCTCGATGTTCATGCCGAGCAACTCGCATTGTTTGGCGGAGCCGATGGAATCCGTGATCTCGGGCTTCTCGAATCCGCTTTGGCGAGACCAATCAACAAATTCGGTTACGGCGAGAGCGATCTCGCCGCGTTGGCGGCTGCCTATGCGTTCGGCATTGCGCGCAATCATCCGTTCGTGGACGGAAACAAGCGGGCTGCATTTGCTTCGTTCATCGTCTTCCTCGGCCTGAACGGCTTCGATTTCGACGTTCCGCCGGAGCAAGCCACGGCCATGATCCTTTCCCTCGCCGCCGGCGAAGTCAGTGAGGAGAGCCTGGCCCGCTGGATAAAAGACAACTGGCCGAAATCGTAACGCATCCGCTCCTTATCTTTCCCGGCGGTCGTCATTAGATGGTTCCGCAGAGACACCCATGCCCACCGACGACACCGAAAAAAACCGCTTCACCGCCCGCGCCAAGCGTTACGCCAAGGTCGGCACGCGCGTCGGCGGCGTTGCCGCGCGCATGGCCGGCCAGCGCATGCTCGGCACACAGGGTGGCCGCGAAGGTAACGCGCTGGCGCTCGCCGCTGCGCTCGGAGGCCTGAAGGGTCCGATCATGAAGGTGGCGCAGCTCCTCGCCACCATTCCCGACGCGCTGCCGCCCGAATACGCCAGCGAGCTGATCAAGCTGCAGAGCCAGGCGCCGCCGATGGGCTGGACCTTCGTCAAGCGCCGCATGAGCGCGGAGCTCGGCCACGACTGGCAATCGAAATTCCAGGACTTCGAGCACCACCCGGCGGCGGCCGCGTCGCTCGGCCAGGTGCATCGCGCGCACGCGCTGGACGGCTCGGCCTTGGCCTGCAAGCTGCAATATCCCGACATGCAGTCGGCGGTCGAAGCCGATCTCAGCCAGCTGCAACTGCTGTTCTCGATCCGCAAGCGTTTCGATCCCGCGCTCGATACGACGGAAATCGCCGTGGAAATCGCCGCACGTTTGCGCGAGGAGCTCGAGTACAAGCGCGAGGCCAAGCACATCGCGCTTTACAGCAACATGCTCACGGACGAGCCCTCGATTCGCGTGCCGAAGGTCTGGCCGGAGCTGTCGACCGGCCGCCTGCTCACCATGGACTGGATGGACGGCCGCAAACTGCTTGAGCACAAAGACGGCACGCTGGAGAACCGCAACGCCATCGCCAAGGCGATGTTTACCGCCTGGTGGTTCCCCTTCAGCCGTGTCGGCGTCATCCACGGCGATCCGCACCTCGGCAACTATTCCGTCTTTGACGACGCGGAAGGCAAACCCGCCGGCATCAATCTCCTCGATTATGGTTGCATCCGCATCTTCCCGCCGAGCTTCGTCGAAGGCGTGGTGCAGCTCTATCGCGGGCTGCTCGCCGGCGAAGACGCCCTGGTGGTGCATGCCTACGAGACCTGGGGCTTCAAACGGCTCAACCGCGATCTCATCGACGCGCTCAACATCTGGGCGCGCTTCATCTACGGCCCGTTGCTCGACGACCGGGTGCGCTCCATCGCCGACGGGGTGAAGCCGTCGGACTACGGCCGCAAGGAAGCCTTTCAAGTGCACAAGCTGCTGCGGGAAAAAGGCCCGGTGCTGGTGCCGCGCGAGTTCGTCTTCATGGACCGCGCCGCCATTGGCCTTGGCGCCGTCTTCCTGCACCTCGCGGCGGAATTGAATTTCTACCGCCTGTTCAACGAGGCCATCGAGAACTTTTCGGTCGATCGCGTCGCCGCGCGCCAGCAGGCTGCGCTCGCCCAAGTCGGCCTCGACGACGGCCTCGACTTAACCCCTGCCTGAAATCTCATAGCGCCATTGATCCGGATCAAAACCGGCGCGCCCTCCGGTTGATATGGGTGCCTGGAAATTCGGCACGACTCGACAACTTCCGCGGACCGCAACCGTTGCTCCGGGGGCACATTTGCGCTACCTGACTGCCTCCCACCCTTGCGATCCCCTGGAGACATCTCATGGCCGACCACGGCACTGTTGAATACGCAACTGCGACTGGAAACGACTACCCCGCGCACGAGGGGTCTTACGAGCAATTCGTGCATTTCACTGCCGTCGGCATCGCCTTCGTGATCAATATCGTCTTCGGCCTCGCGGTCGGCGGCGTGATGGGCCACTGGTTCGCGGCGCTGGCGATCTTCATCATCGCGATCATCGGTGCTGTGCCGGGCCTGGTTTCAAGCTCGAAGACCTCGAGCGTGGTGTCCTTCCTGCTCTGCTTTCTGATCTTCGCGTTCACGGGACTTTCGCCGCACTGAGCTCGTCAAGTCCGGCGCTCCAACAGCGGGTTTCGGACTTCTGGATCACGTGCACGTAACGAATTGGCGAAAGGTGGGAGAAGCTGATGCGAATTGCGATAGCGCGTGAATCCGACCCGTTGGAGCCGCGAGTTGCGGGGACGGCGGAGACGGTGAAGAAGTTCAAGGCGCTTGGGGCCGAGGTATCGGTCGAGCGCGGGGCGGGGCTTTCGTCGGGGATCCTCGACGCCGACTACGAGGCGGCGGGCGCCACGGTGGGCGACGGCGTCACGAAAGATGCCGACCTTGTGTTGAAGGTGAAACGGCCGACGGCGAACGAGATCGCGTCCTACAAGAAGGGCGCCATCGTCGCCGCGATCATGGATCCTTACGGCAACGAAGCGGCGCTGAAGCAGATCGCGGATGCGGGGCTTGTTGCGTTTGCCATGGAGTTGATGCCGCGCATCACGCGCGCGCAGTCGATGGACGTTCTCTCCTCGCAAGCGAACCTGGCCGGCTATCGCGCGGTGATCGAAGCGGCCGAGGAGTACGGTCGCGCACTGCCGATGATGATGACGGCGGCGGGCACGGTGCCGGCGGCGAAAGTCTTCGTCATGGGCGTCGGTGTCGCGGGCCTGCAGGCCATCGCCACGGCGCGGCGCCTGGGCGCCATCGTCACGGCGACGGACGTGCGGCCGGCCACCAAGGAGCAGGTGGAGAGCTTGGGCGCCAAGTTCCTGGCGGTCGAGGACGAGGAGTTCAAGAACGCGCAGACGGCGGGCGGCTACGCCAAGCCGATGTCGGCGGAATATCAGGCCAAGCAAGCGGCGCTCACCGCCGAGCACATCAAGAAGCAGGACATCGTCATCACCACCGCGTTGATCCCGGGGCGTCCGGCGCCGCGGCTGATCACCAAGGAGATGGTGGCCTCGATGCGTGCGGGCTCGGTGATCGTCGATCTGGCGGTCGAACGCGGCGGCAACGTCGAGGGCGCCAAGGCAGGCGAGGTGGTGACCGTGGGGCCGGCCAAGATCGTCGGCTATCTCAACGTGGCGGGACGGTTGGCGGCCTCGGCCTCGGCGCTTTATTCCAAGAACCTTCTCACCTTCGTCGAGACGCTGATCGACAAGAAGGAAAAGAAGCTCGCCATCAACTGGGACGACGAGATCGTCAAGGGCACGCTGCTCACCAAGGACGGTGCGGTCGTCAATCCCAACTTCATAGCGCGCGCATGATCCCGAAAAGTGGGAACCGGTTTTCGGATCAGATCATGCGCAAAAGCTTAAAGGTGTAACTGCCATGGATCATCTCGCCACCGCCGTGGACCCCTTCGTGTTCCGGCTTTCGATCTTCGTGCTGGCGGTGTTCGTCGGCTACTACGTGGTCTGGTCGGTGACGCCGGCCCTGCACACGCCGCTGATGTCGGTGACCAACGCGATCTCCTCGGTGATCGTGGTCGGCGCGCTGCTCGCAGTGGGCGTGGCGCTGGCGGGCGACGATAGCGGCCCGTTCTGGGCACGCGGCTTAGGCTTTGTCGCGCTGGTGTTTGCCTCGGTGAACATCTTCGGCGGCTTCCTGGTCACCCAGCGCATGCTGGCGATGTACCAGAAGAAGAAGAAATAGAGGGGGCGCATCGCCATGAACGCCAATATCGCTGCGCTTCTTTATCTGGTCGCGGGGGTGCTGTTCATCTCCGCGCTGCGCGGATTGTCCAACCCGGAATCGAGCCGGCGCGGCAACCTGTTCGGCATGATCGGCATGACCATCGCCGTGTTGACGACGCTCGCCGCGCATCCGCCGTCCGGCACCATCTCCTGGGTGCTGGTGCTCGGCGGCATCGCCGTCGGCGGCGGCATCGGCGCGGTGATCGCGCGCCGGGTGCCGATGACCTCGATGCCGGAACTGGTCGCGGCCTTCCACTCGCTGGTCGGCATGGCGGCGGTGCTGGTGGCGGCGGGCGCCTTCTACGCGCCGGCGGCCTTCGACATCGGCACGGCCGGCCACATCCACGGCGCCAGCCTGATCGAGATGTCGCTCGGCGTGGCCATCGGCGCGGTGACCTTCACCGGCTCGATCATCGCCTTCATGAAGCTGTCGGGCAAGATGAGCGGCGCGCCGATCATGCTGCCGGCACGGCACGCCATCAACATCGCGCTGTTCCTCGCGCTGATCTTCTTCATCTACCACTTCTACGGCGCGCAGACGCAGCTCGACTTCTGGCTGATCGCCGGCATCTCGTTCCTGTTCGGCGTGTTGATCATCATCCCGATCGGCGGCGCCGACATGCCGGTGGTGATCTCGATGCTCAACTCCTACTCGGGGTGGGCGGCGGCCGGCATCGGCTTCACGCTCGGCAACTCGGCGCTGATCATCACCGGCGCGCTGGTGGGTTCGTCGGGCGCGATCCTGTCCTACATCATGTGCAAGGGCATGAACCGCAACTTCGTCTCGGTCATCCTCGGCGGCTTCGGCGGCGAGGTGGCGGGACCCGCGGCGGGCCAGGAGCAGCGTCCGGTCAAGCTCGGCTCGGCGGAAGACGCCGCCTACATCATGAAGAACGCCTCCAAGGTGATCATCGTGCCGGGCTACGGCATGGCGGTGGCGCAGGCGCAGCACGCCTTGAGAGAAATGGCCGACCGTCTCAAGAAGGAAGGCGTCGAGGTCAAGTACGCCATCCATCCGGTGGCGGGCCGCATGCCCGGGCACATGAACGTGCTGTTGGCGGAAGCCAACGTGCCCTACGACGAGGTGTTCGAGCTGGAAGACATCAACTCGGAGTTCGCGCAGGCCGACATCGCCTTCGTGATCGGGGCGAACGACGTGACCAACCCGGCGGCGGAAGACGACAAGACCTCGCCGATTTACGGCATGCCGGTGCTGCAGGTGTGGAAGGCGGGCACGGTGATGTTCATCAAGCGCTCGCTGGCGTCCGGCTACGCCGGCATCGACAACCCGCTGTTCTATCGCGACAACACCATGATGCTCTTGGGCGACGCCAAGAAGATGACCGAAAGCATCGTCAAGGCCATGTGAGCGACCATCTCAACACAGCTACAGAAACGGCCGGGGCATAACCCCGGCCGTTTTGTTATCTGCCAACGCTGGCGCTTATTCTGCTGCCTCAAGGAATCGCTGTTCCGGCACGATGCTCGGCGCCTCGATATGCGCCGGCGTGCCGTTCCCGACATAGACGAAGCGGTGGCC
>Ga0265331_10003228_pt1 | contig 10622 bp, 9 predicted proteins | sample 41923metaG_FD_202088 | JGI IMG/M metagenome (GOLD analysis project Ga0265331, IMG submission 202088) | Rhizosphere microbial communities from Carex aquatilis grown in University of Washington, Seatle, WA, United States - 4-19-23 metaG | ecosystem: Host-associated > Plants > Roots > Rhizosphere >...
TCCCTGGTCCAGGTCCGCAAGGTGCTGGCCCCGGGCGAGCCGCCGGCCTATGTCCTGCCCCGCCTGGGCGACGACGTGATCAACCTGCTGGCTCGCCTGCTGTCCGACCTCCGCGGCCCGATGGAGCAGAACTGGGCGGTGCTGACGCAGATCTGCGAACAGGAGGTCGTCCGCCGCCCGGAAGTGGCGGTGGCGGCGGTCGCCGACCGCATCCCCGCCCTGCCCGGCCGGTTGGGCGAGTTCGTCGCCATCCTCTGCCGCTACAACATTGCCGGCGTCGATTGCGCGTTCCTGCGGCAGGTCGCCGCCGCCAGCATCGGCACGATCTATCTAGAGCAGTTCCTCGCCAATGGCGAGGACTGAGGTCGATCGCGCAGGCGACCCGCCGGCACCGTAACCGCCACAAAAAACGCCCTGTAAGTTCAACGACTTACAGGGCGTCACTTTTTGTCCTCGGCGGCGGCGAACAGGCCGGCAAGTTCAATGGCGTGCGAACCGAGCGCTGTGCTGCCTAAGAACGCAAGAGGCTATAAAATCCCGATGGACCGGTCACTCCCAGGTGTGAACAACCTTCCGGGTGGTGCGCTCGACGACGACGGGCCGATCATTGATGATGGTATAGCTGTAGTGGTCGGGCTCCGGCACCTTGATGGTCTCGGGCAGCGGGTACAAGGTGACGGTGCTGGGGAGCGCCACGCCGACATCCGGCTTCAGGCTCGGATCGCTGATGGAGCTGTATTTCTTGCTCGTCGAGTACTCGCGGATCACGGCCCCTTGATCCGTTGACCAGGTCGTCGTCGTGGTCGTCGTCTGCGCCGAAGCAAGCTGGACGCCGGCCAGAAGCACGGATGCGGCGACGGTTGAAAACAGTGATTTCCTCATCGGAGTCTCCTTGAACGGATGCATGGACTTGAGAACGGCCGCGCCGCGCCGAGGAATGGCGGGGCCGAGTGCAGGTACGGGATCAATTTCTGGAGAAGTTGACCGCCCACACCTTGTCCGCACGCCGCATGATCGCACAGCCCCGGAAACTACCTATTCAGCGTCACCCAATGAAAGTTCGACGACGATCGGCCGATGGTCCGATGTGCCGCGATTGAGCACTTCGATCCCTGCACACCGCAATGCGCGCACAAAACACCGATCGAGCCGGAGAGGCAAAATGGCGCCGGCCCGATGCGTCGGTTGACGCGGCCCGACATCGCGAAAGCCGAGCAGCAGCGCCGGCCCCAACATGTTGCAGTCGCCGATGATGGCCGCGCGGGGCGGCAGGCCCCAGGAAATGCGCCGCAACTGGCGACGGTTCAGAAGCTGGCCGTGGGACAGATGCGCATTCGCCACCGCGAAATCCCCAAAATCGATGATTTGACAGATGCGCCGGACGATTACCCCGGGCTGCAGGGGCATCGTCGACAAAGGGTGGGGAAACGGCACCGGACTCCATGCCGCCAAACCGTGCGCCCTGCCCGGCAAGGGGTTCCGGACGTAATGTCCGCCAATCTCGGATGGCAGGGAATCGATCGAATCGGCGGCTTCCTGCATCAGCAGCAGACCGGGCTGCTCGCGCGCAATCAGACGTTTGACCTCGTCGAGCGTTGCGCCCTGCCGATGCAGCAGGTTCCAGCTGATGATCTTCATGTCGGGAGAATTTCAATCACCTCGTCACTGCTTTCGCACGGGGTCGGATGTCCGCAACTTGCGCGCGCGGACAAGAGCCGCCACTCCGATCCAGGCGGAAAGCGTTCCGAGAAAATAGGCGAACAGACGCGGCAAAATGAATGCCGAAACGCTGAGGACGAGCAGCGAGGCGGCTCCGACCGACAGAACGATCGCCTCGGCCGGCCCCGGGGCGCGGCGTTGACTCACCGTGGCGCCGACGATGTTGCCCAATCCAACGACCCCGGCAACCAGCCTGCCGGCGTGAGCCAGGCGGGCATGGTGTTTGGCCGAGTCGGCCATGCCCTCCGATCCGGTATCGAGCACGATCTCGGTGGCATTGTCGAGGTCGTGCTCGTAGACGGCTTCCATCTCTTTGGCGAAGCCCGGGTCTTTAATCGTCACGTCCAGTTCGCGATTGGTGATCCAACTGGCAAAGTTCGAATTGCTTGAGCCGATGCGCGTCCAGCAGCCATCGGCGACGGCCGTCTTTGCGTGCATCATCGAGCCGTTCCATTCAAACACGCGAACCCCGGCCTCCAGCAGTGGCCGATATCCCGCCTGCGACAATGTCCTGACGATCGGCCAGTTGCTCGACCCCGGCACCAGCAGACGGACATCGACGCCGGCACGCGCCGCCCCGCTCAACGCCCGCACATAGCCTGTGGTTGCGACGAAGTATGCATCTGAAAGCCACAGCGAGTGCTCGACGATTTCCGCTATCAGTTGCTCCAGCTTGTAGAGGCCCATGCTGTTCGGGTAGCCGGCAATGACCCACATCGACAGGCCCCCTGCCCGCGCGATGTCCTCGGGCCGCGGCACGTCCTCGGGGGTGATCGGGGCTCCGGCGGTGACCCAGCTGTCGGCGAAGGCCGCCTCGAAATGAGCGACGGCCGGTCCCCGCACTTCAACCGCCGTATCCCGCCAGGGCGACAGCTTGCGCGGGGGATCTCCCTCCCATTCATGGCCGATACACAATCCGCCGGTGAACGCCACCTGTCCGTCCACGCAAAGTATCTTGCGGTGGTCACGGCTGATCCAGGCCAACGGATTGCCGAGGCGAGGCGGATTGTAGCATCGGACTTCGACGCCGGCCGCACGCAGCATCGCCCAGAAGTGCCTTGAGGTCTTGGTTCGACATCCCAGCCAATCATAGAGGACGCGGCAGCGAACGCCCCGGCGAACGGCTTCGACCAACGCATCGGCGAATACCCGGCCGACGCAGTCCTCGGCGATGATGTAATTCTCCAGATGGACCGTGCGCCGCGCTCCGGCGATGGTTCGCAGCCATGCCGGGTAATTTGCGGCGGCGTCGCACAGCAGCAGAACGGCGTTCCCGTCCGCTTGCCTGGCGGCGGCGACCCGTGAGAAGGCACTGGTACCCAAGGCTTCGAGCGGAGTCGGACGATCAAACGTCGAGGCTGGGCCGGATACCATCGGACAATCTCTCCATGCTCCAACGCGGCTGCCGCGAGCGATGGGTTGCTCGATCGCCGATTCATGGACGACGGATGATTGTGACGACAGTATCGGAAATTACTCAGTGCCTGTCCCGACAGGCCCAGCCGGGGTTCACCGCCATCTCGCTGAGGTAGGCGAGCGCCTCGGCAATCCGGAATGCCGCCCAAGTCGATACCTCGTGTCCCATGCCTCTGGACGCGGTAAAAGCGACTGTTCCGTGCGCAGTTCGCCCCTGGCCACGGCCAGCCCTTTGCCGCCCCCTGCACCATTGTGAATATTGACTCCGCTTTCATGTTGCGACGCAATATTGTGTATCCGGGATGTGGACGCCCGGCGGCAGCGCGCGTGCGACGCCGCGGGTCGGGAAGAAGGGGAAAACACAATGAAATTGCTGCGCATTGCCATGGCTGCCCTGCTGTTCTTGATCGGCGCGGCGGCCGTCGCCGACGCCCAGACCAAGAGGCCGACCCAGGACGAGGTCAAGGCCATCGCCATCAAGGCCGCCGACTTCATCGCCGCCAAGGGGATCGATGAGGCGGCCAAAGCCTTCACCACCGATGGCGAATTCAAGTTCGGCGAGATCTACGTCAACGTCATCGACGTTCAGGGCAACTGGGTAATCTATCCGCCCAAGCCCGAGAACAAGGGCAAGAGCGTGCTGAACTTCGTCGACGAGGACGGCAAGGAACTGGGCAAGGACATCCTCAACACCGGCCTCAAGGGCGAGGGCTGGACCGAATACCGCTGGAAGAATCCGGCCACCAATACCATCCAGCCCAAGATTACCTACGTGAAGAAGGTGCCGGGCAAGGACCTGATCGCCTACGTCGGCATCTACAAGTAGGAAGGAGGCGGGCATGTTCGAGCGCCCGATCGCGCTTCTTCGCCGTACGTCGCTCGCCGCCCGCATCACGGTGGCGCCGTTCATCATCCTGGCGCTGACCGTGTTCCTGTTGGTGGTGGCGGACAGGCAGGCCCGCACGGCCCTGACCGCCATCGATTCCATTCACGTGCAGGCCGCCGAGCGGCGCGGCGCGGTGGACGACCTGATCGCCACCGTCCATCGGACCCATTCCGATGTGTCGCGGCATCTGGCCCTGGTCGATTCCGGCACATCGGAAGCCAAGCTGGAGGCCATACGCCAGGCCATCGCCGGCAATCTCGCCAAGGCCGGCGGCCTGGTCGACATCCTCGAATACGACGCGGCGGTGAACACCGTCATGGCCGACATCCAGAGCCGCCTCGCCGCCTATGCCAAGGCGGTGGCCCAGATGAACGACATGGCCCAGTCGGACCGCCTCATCGCCATTCCGCTGATGTCGCATGTGGACAAGCAATTCGCCGAGATGTCGGCGAAGATCGTCTCGGCTCAGGCGGCGATCGACGCCGCCGCGGTTGAGGCCGCACAGGCCGCCCGCGCCAGCGCCGACGCCGACACCCGCCGGTTCCGGATCGTCACCGCCGTCCTGATGGTGGTGTTCATCGCGGTTACCCTGCTGGTGGTGCGCAGCATCACCGGCCCACTGGGGCTGCTGGTCCAGACCATGCGGACCATCGCCACCGGCCATCTCGACAGCCCGGTGGACGGCACCGAGGCCAAGGACGAAGTCGGGGCCATGGCCCGCGCCCTCGAAGTGTTCAAGCAGAACGCCGTCGAAACCGAACGCCTGCGGGCGGAACAGACTCACCTGGCCGCCGCCGCCGAACAGGCCAAGCGCCGGGCGCTGGAAACCATGGCCGCGACGGTGGAGCGCGAAGCCGAAGCCGCTTCGGGCAAGGTCGACGAACGGACCCGGGCGGTGGCCGGCCGCGCCGACGCGATGGAAGTCTCGGCCCGGCGGGTGGATACCAAGGCGCAAGGGGTCGCCGCCGCCGCCGAGCAATCGCTGGCCAATGCCCAGACCGTGGCCGCCGCCGCCGAGCAGTTGACCGCCTCGATCGGCCAGATCGGCGGACAGGTCGGCCATTCCGCCGAGGTCACCCGCCGGGCGGTGAATACCGCCGGTCGCGCCCAGGCGACCATGGCGGAGCTGACCCAGGCGGTGGCCCGCATCGGCGACGTCGCCAACCTGATCAACGACATCGCCAGCCAGACCAACCTGCTGGCCTTGAACGCCACCATCGAGGCGGCCCGTGCCGGCGCGGCCGGCAAGGGTTTTGCCGTGGTTGCCAACGAGGTCAAGAACCTGGCCAACCAGACATCGAAATCGACGGAAGAGATCACCCGCCAGATCGCCGAAATCCGCGCCGTCACCGATAACACGGTAACGGCGGTGCGGGACGTGATCGCCGCCATCACCGAGATCGAGCACATCAGCGACGCCATCGCCGGCGCCGTCGGCCAGCAGGGCGAGGCGACCCAGGAGATCGCCCGCAACATCGTGCAGACCACGGCGGCGGCCAAGGACGTGTCGGTTCTGATCGGCGAGGTGTCGCAGGAAGCGTCCCAGACCGGCGAGCATGCGGCGCTGGTGCGTGAGATGGCGGGCGAGGTGTCATCCGCCATCGCCGCGTTGCAGCAGGTGCTGGTGCGGGTGGTGCGCGACAGCGTGCGGCAGGCCGGGTAGTCCCCAAAAAATGGGTGCAGGGCCGGCGCTTTCAGTTCGGCTTGGCCCGCCTGTGCCATTGCGCCAAGGTCAGTGCCTCCGACGCCGTGAGCGCCGGTCTGGCCGGTGTCGCCGAGCCCTTCGTCACGGGCGATGCGCAAGGCGCCGAGGATGATGGCGGTGAGGGCCGGGTCTCTCGGCATGCGCGGATCATAGCAGCGTGACAGGGGCCTCGAACGTGCCTATGGGAGATTTGAAAGTTAAATGGCCTCCAGGTTTCCCCGGAAGCCCTTGAAACACTTGGTGTGCCCGCCGGGACTCGAACCCGGAGGCCCATGATTAAAAGTCCTATCAGATAACCCCCAATCATTCGATATCACCAAAAATAACAATCACTTGTCGTCATCCTGGATCACCCTTTTTCAGGTCTCTTCCAACGACACGTCCAACCCCGCATAGTATCCCATGGCTGCTTCTCCTTGATGCTTGTGGCCGATTCACAACGGACCACGTTCCATCATCCAGTGAGGAGCAGCCACCGTCTTCGGGCCGAGAGCCCCAATCACCCCATCCGTCCGGAGACATCATGAAGGATTACAAAGCTTTCTCAGCATCAGGCGGATGGACGCAAGGCGGAGGAAGGCGAGCGCGCTATGGTTGAGGTTCTCCCAATCCTTGGCGAGGCGACGACAGCGGTTCAGCCAGCCGATTGTGCGTTCAACGATCCAGCGTTTGGGCTCCTGGCGAAATTGCGCTGCAGCCATTGGATCAAATTTCCGTCCGGTTGACGGACACGCGGTGCCCCCCGTAAGGGGTATTCAGTGGATCGGCCCCCCCATCCGGTGGCTTGGCGCAAGCGACTACGTCAAGCGCCGACATCCCGTTGGCGCCAGTTTGTGGTATGGTCGGCCACTTTCCTCCCGTTCGGGCAGGCCCGCCGATGACCCAAACCGCCGTCCCCGCCGACCTTCTCGACTCCGTCGTCGCCTACTTCCAGCCGCGCCGGGTGATCCTGTTCGGCTCGCACGCGCGTGGCGAGGCCGACCCGGACAGCGACATCGACCTGCTGGTGATCGTCGACGACGACGCCGCCCCCGAGAAGGTGACGTTGAGGGCCGGCTACGAGTCCCGCCGCGCCTATCGGCGCGCGGCCGATGTCATCCCGGTGCGGGAATCGGTGTTCCAGCGGAAGCGCGACATCGTGGGAACCCTGTCGTTCGACGCATCGCGCGAGGGAGTTGTCGTCTATGAACGGTCCTGATCCCGACGACGTCTGGCGCGAGGTCGAAAAGTGGGTCGAGCATGCCGAGGCCGATCGGAGCGTCGTCGCCGTCTGCCTTGCCGCTGCCCCACCGCTGCTGGAAGCGGCCAGTTTCCATTGCCAGCAGGCCGCGGAGAAGCTGCTGAAGGCGGCCCTGGTTTGGGCTGCGATCCCCTTCAGGAAAACCCACGATCTGGCGCTGCTCGGAACCAAGGTGGTCGGAGCGTATCCCGATTTCGCCGACATTGCCGCTATGGTCGAACCCTGGACGTCTTGGAGCACGTCCTATCGCTACCCGGGCGATGATGCCTCCGATCCGCCCCCAAGCCCGGAAACACTGACGGCGGCTCTCGGCCTAATCGACCACCTTGCCACGAAGGTCCGTGGCCTTCGCGACGCCGCGCCCATGGGGACGCTGGACGCGTGATGTGACATCCTGGCGCGGACAGCAATTTCTGGATCGTCGCGGTCAGCACCTTCTGGGCCTTCTGGTTGGCCTGTTGTCGCCGCTGCGGAAGGCTGCCGTTCCCGGCAGTACCGGTCCTGGTATCGCGGGAACGCCAAAATTTCGAGCCAGTTGCGAAATTTTGCCGGCAGCTGCATGGCGTTTATTGTGCCTTTTACCGCACTATAGCCGCAATATGTTGTGGCACGACGATCTCCGATATATGATCTCGGCACATTTCCAGTGTCCGCGAGCGCGCCATGTCCATTCTGAGGGCCACCAAGTTCAAGGTGACAAATTTCCGCAATATTAACGACAGCGGCTGGATCCACCTTGAGCGCATCACCGCCTTTGTCGGGCGCAACGAATCGGGTAAGACAACACTGCTCAAAGGGCTGCACAAATTCAATGCAGCATCCAAGGAGAAATACGAAGCGCAGCGCGAATTTCCGCGCGACCGCTTCACACGCGACTACAAGGTGTCGTCGGCTGGGGACATCCCGGTATGCGCCGTTGAGTTCTCCGTCACGCCGGAATTCACTGACTTGGTAACCAAGACCTTGCTGTTTACCGCGGCGCCGGAAACGGTGGTGTGCACCCGGTTCTACGACATGTCGCTGACGGTGGAAGCGTACCCCCCGGTGGCCGATCCGCCGGTGCGCGCACAGGACTTAGCCGGTGGTTTCGACACCTTCATGAAGGCGGCACGGCGTCTGGCTACACTCGAAGGCCAGGAGGAGCAGGTCCAGGCCGTCCGTCAGGATCTTCTGGAGTGGGCGACGAAATGGAAGGAGGCGCTCGCGAGCCACGACGATCTGCGTGCCGCCGACGGACGCAAGCTCCTGGCGCAGCTTACCCAGGAGATGAGCCAGAAGAGCGGCCCACTCTCGGCGGACGCCATCGAAGTTCTCGAACCCATCGTCACCCAATTAAAAGCCAAGGCTGATGCGCCTTCGGTCGAGGATACGTTCGAGAAGCTGGTGACCGAAAACTTGCCGGTCTTCATTTACTTTGAGAACTACGGCGTCCTGGACAGCGCCATCTACCTACCACGGTTCATCGAGGACCTGAAAAGGGCCCCCGTTGACCCCAGGATCCGGACCATCAATGCCATGTTCCGGCATGTGGACTTGTCCGCCGAGGACATCGAGGGACTCGGACGAGAAGCCGCCCAAGAGGCCAGGCGCAACGGTCAGCCCACGACCGACGAAGCTATTGCCAAGGATCAGGAGCGGAAGCACCTGCGCTCGGTGAAGATGAACTCCGCTTCGCTCGACATCACTCGGCGCTTCACCGAATGGTGGCGTCAGCGTCGGCACGCCATAGAGTACGAGGTTGACGGCAGCTATTTCCGAATCTGGGTTTCCGATGACCGCAGGCCAGGCGTCAAAATCGAACTGGAGGCCCGCAGTAAAGGCTTCCAATGGTTCTTCTCGTTCTACCTCGTGTTCCTGGTGGAATCAGAGGATGGGCACCGCGACGCAGTTCTGCTGCTGGACGAACCCGGCCTCCACCTGCACCCGACGGCGCAGCAGGATCTCATAGGCTTTTTCGAGGGGCTGTCCGAGAAGAACCAGATCGTCTATTCGACCCATTCGCCGTTCCTGGTGGACGGCGAGCACCTGCATCGCATCCGCCCCGTGGTCGAGGACGAGACCGGCCACTCGACCATCAACCCCGACGGCTGGCCCGCGGACCGGGAGACCATCTTCCCGCTTCAGGCCGCGGCCGCCTACGCGATGATGCGGAGCCTTTTCCGCCATCGGAAGAACATGCTCGTCGAGGGCATGGCGGACTATTTTTACCTCCACGCCCTGGCGGCTCAGTGCCGTGCAGCTGGGCGCATGTCGTTGCCGGAAGAAATCCACGTCACCCCTTGCGGTGGCGCCAAGCACATCTCTCAGATGGCTTCCCTGTTCCTCGGCAATCAGGCGCGGGCGCTGGTGCTGCTCGACTCCGACAACGGCGGACGAGAGCGCGAACTGGCGCTGTTGAAAGACCTCTACGCGCATGAGCGCAGCGGCGTCCTGATGTTGGGGACCGTCCTGGCGCAGGAAGAATGCGAAATCGAAGATTTGGTCGGACCGGACGAGATTCTCCCCGTCGTATCCGAGATGGCCGGCAAGCCGCTGAAGCTCGCCGAGGAAGATGCGCAAAGCAGCCTACCAGACAGGATCAAGGCTGCCGCTGCCAGGGCAGGCGTGGAATTGCCGAACGGATGGAAGGGAGATGTCGCCCGCCGCCTGGCGACCAAATGGTCCTCGGTTCCAGTGGACAAGTTTCCCGGGGACATCTTGGCCAGGGCGGAAAGATTTTTCGCTGACGTCAATTCTAGGTTCGAGGCCATGAAACAGTGAGAACAGGAAGGGGCTGGCAACAGCGCTGGAGCGGCGGGCGGACCGCCACCACGCCACCGGCCGGCTTGCGCCGCCCCTCGCCTGCGATTATATTTCCGATGGATCGGATTGTTTTTTGGAGCCGCTCATGCATGCCGACCTGTTGACCCCTGCCGAGGCCGCCGTGGTCGCCAGCGTGACCGTGCGCGACATCAATCGGGTCATCGACGAGAAGATCCTGCCCGACGGGTTCTACACCGTCGAGGGCGGTCGCCGCGTGCGATTGGCCGCCTGCCCGATGGTCGGGTTCTATTTCCGCGCCGCGCGGGCGCTGACCTCCGAGGAACGTCTGCTGGTCATCCGCCGGTACTCCGAGCGGCTGGACGGTGCGGCACCGCGCGACCACACCGTCCACGATGGATTCCTTTCGGTCGACCTGGGCGGGTTCGTCGCGGAAGCCGACGAACGGGCTCTCCGGCTGGCAGAGGCGCAGGAAATGGTTGTCGAAGACGCGGCCATTCTCGGCGGCACACCGGTGATCCGCGGGACCCGCATCCCGGTCTTCGACGTGATCGCGTCCCTGGCAGCCGGCATGCCGCGCGAGCGCGTCCTCGCCGCCTATCCGGGGCTGGACGAGACCGCCCTGGATCTCGCCCTGCTCTTCGCCGAGGCGACGCCGGTGCGCGGACGGCCCCGCCGCTCCCCTGCCCTGCCAGCCGGCGCCACGGTGGTCAGCGAGCGCAAGGTGGCGCGGCGACGCACGGCATGAAGCTGCTGATCGACGAATGCCTGTGAGCTGGCCCCGTCGGGCTGGACAGGAAATGGGCCTTCGTTGGCTCTGGCCGATCCCGTTGGGGTGGGGTGATTATGTTGGCATGGGTTCCTGCGTCAACAGTTGTGATGGCAGCAGATCGTCC
>Ga0265331_10003229_pt1 | contig 10620 bp, 9 predicted proteins | sample 41923metaG_FD_202088 | JGI IMG/M metagenome (GOLD analysis project Ga0265331, IMG submission 202088) | Rhizosphere microbial communities from Carex aquatilis grown in University of Washington, Seatle, WA, United States - 4-19-23 metaG | ecosystem: Host-associated > Plants > Roots > Rhizosphere >...
CGCTGTCCTCGGCTTCCTGCGCAACGACGTCCCGGTCCAATGGCACGCTCTCCGCGATACTGTAACCGACAATTTTCGCGTCATAAACCCGGCTGAATTTCGGGTCGTGGCGTAGACTGGGTATATCGAACACTGCGTCGATTACCTTGTCGACATCGGCCTTGGTCAGGCCCGAGATTTCGGCCGCCGTGGTGACCAGATCGGCCTTGTTCATGGACGGGCTCCCCAAGTTGACTTTTCGAACCTACCGATCGCATGTGAGCCGGGCAGCGTCAATCCAATGTCACCCATCCGGGCTTGCTTTCCATAAGCCAATGACCTATATAAGCTAATGACCTAGGGCGGTGTCATGTTCGAATGGGACGAGCGAAAAAGCGAGGCCAACCTGCGGGACCGCGGGTTCGATTTCGCCTACGCCACGCTGGTGTTCGATGGCCCGACGCTGGAGATGGAAGATGACCGGGCCGATTACGGCGAACGCCGTGTCCAAGTGATCGGGCAAGCCGAGGGGGACGTTCTGTTCGTGGTCTACACCTGGAGAGGCGATACCCGCCGCATCATCTCCGCCCGCCTTGCCAATCGGAGGGAACGCGATGCCTACCATCAAGCTTTCGGCCGATGAGAGCCGCCGCCGCGCCCGTGTTGACCGGGTCAGGATGGAGGCGACCACCGATGACGACATTGGCCGCCAGGCCGCCGAGGACGGCACCCAAACTGATGATATCGATTTCAGTGTCGCCATGGCCGAAGGCCGGCTTCGCGCGGTCGAACCTCTCGACGTAGCCGAGATCCGGTGCAAGACCGGTCTGTCGCAGGATCGCTTTGCCAAGGCCTTCCACATCAGCCCGCACACCCTCCGCAACTGGGAACAGGGCCGGCGGGTTCCCGAGGGGCCGGCGCGCGCACTGCTCATGGCGATCAGCCGCGATCCCGACGCGGTGATGCGGGCACTGGAAGCCTGAACGGTGGCGCCCCTTGCAGGCCAGTGTCCGTGGTCGCCGACGGGCCGGAGTCGCCCTGCACGGTAAACCCCTTTGCGGGGCCGGTTTGAAGGCCGCAGTTTGCCTGGGGTTCACTCCGGCTATCCATGTGTACGGAAGGAAGGTGATTCCCGTACGTCGACAATTGACCGATGGTCGTTGACGCCTGAACAGGACCCAATTCAGGCCCTTTGCGTCCGCGGTGGGTGCCAGCGCATCAAACTCCAAGCTCGACCGCAATCGACATCAAAGCCGTCGAGCCATTTCGCTGCTGCCCGTGCGGCGGAGAGCAGATTTGGCCATTTCAAGGTGATGCCTCGCGGCCCGCTGGACGATGTGATTTGGTTGTGTAATATATAGGATATGACGGAGCTGCGGTGGCAACCGATTGTTGCTGCGTCGGGGGGCGGAAAGAGTAGCGGATTGGCAACGAATGAAGATGACAGAGCCCAGGCAAGGCGCCGCGCAGCCGCAAAGCGAAGTCCCGAAAATCATTTTCCCGGCTTACAAGACCGATCAGGGGCAGATGTATCACGGGCGAGTGGAAGATGCCCTGGAAAGCCCCGCGTTCGCTGAGATCAGAGGCAAGGTCAATTTAATAGTCACCTCGCCGCCGTTTCCACTGGTCCGCAAGAAACGTTATGGCAACGAAACCGGCGAAGCGTACATAACGTGGCTCGAATCGCTGGCCGTGCGATTGACCGACCTGCTCAGCGACGATGGATCGATCGTTATCGAAATTGGCAATGCGTGGGAGCCGGGCGCCCCGTTTATGTCGACCCTGCCGCTTGAAGCATTGCTGGCGTTCAAGCGCGCCGCGAAGCTCAATCTCTGCCAACACGTGATTTGCCATAATCCAGCGCGTCTCCCCAGTCCAGCGGCGTGGGTGAATATCAAGCGCATCCGCCTGAAAGATTCCTTCACACACGTGTGGTGGATGTCGCGGTCTCCGGCACCAAAGGCAGACAATCGCAAGGTCCTTAATCCATACGGAAAGGACATGAAGAACCTTCTAAAGCGACAGAAGTATAACTCCGGAGTGAGGCCGTCAGGCCACGTGATTTCAGAGACCGGATTCCTGAAAGATCACGGCGGCTCTATTTCTTCCAACGTCGTCGAGCTTTACGATGATCAAGGCCCGGAGGCGATTTTGAGGTTTACGGGAACGTCTTGGGACGCTGGATATCGCGACTACTGCAGGCACTCGAATCTGCCGTCCCATCCGGCGCGGATGCAAGCGTCGCTGTCAGCGTTCTTCATCCAATTTCTGACGGATGACGGCGACCTTGTGCTGGACCCGTTCGCCGGTTCGAACACGACGGGCGCCGTGGCAGAGGAGCTCGGGCGCCAATGGATCGGTGTTGAAGCCGACAGCGACTACGTCAATGGCTCTCGGGGAAGGTTCGAGATCTTCCGGAAACCTCACGCGCAGGACGCCGATGCAGAACGCTGACTTCAGCGCTTGCGGGGGGGCGACCCAGGCCACGGGGGCTGAAGTACGCGACCGTCCAAATGGTGAGCCCGAGACGCAGGCGTCAGACCAATTCGTCGGTGACCTGTCGACCCTCGATTTCAAGACAGAGTATAGATCGATAAAAGATGACCCGGCGCGGGGATTTTATCACAAGTGCTTGCTTCACTCGAATATCTACAAGCGCGCGGTTGGGTACTTTCGTTCATCAGTATTTATTGTTATTGGGTCCAGCTTGATCGAATATTCCAGGCATGGAGGCTCCACGCAACTTATCTGCTCGCCAGAGCTCGATCCCGATGACATTGACGCCATAGTGGCGGGCTACGCGCGGCGCAGCGGGCTGGTGACGGAGCGGCTGATCGCGCAAATCGACAACTTGTTGGCCAACGACGAGACGGCTTATCCGATTCGTGTCCTCGCCACGTTGGTAGCTGTAGGCGCTCTCGAGATTAAGCTGGCAATGCGAGCCGATCATAAGGGGTTGTATCATGAGAAGATTGGCGTTTTCTCTGATGGTTCGGGTAATCATGTGAGCTTCAAGGGCTCCGCGAACGAGACATGGAGCGCATGGCATCGGCAAGGAAATTTTGAATCTATCGAGGTGTTCTGCAGCTGGCGCGGCGGGCTGGAGGCAGAAAGGGTTCGACGGCATGCCGAACATTTTGACGCGCTTTGGTCCGAGGATGACCCGGATGTGGAGGTCTTCCCCTTTCCACGAGCTGCGGCCGATCACCTAAAAAAGGCCGCCTTTAGAAAGCTTGACGAAGTGATAATCGAAAAGCTGCCTTCTCCGCCAAAGCGGCGTTCCGCCTTGCCACATCAAGAGGCTGCGCTTTCAGGATGGGAGGTCCAGGGTCGGAGAGGGATATTCGAACATGCCACTGGTAGCGGCAAGACCTTCACCGCGATCCTAGCCCTTCGTGACCAAGCCCAGCGGGGATTGCCGAGCCTAGTCTTGGTGCCGAGCCGATTACTGCTGGAGCAGTGGGCCACAGAGCTGCGTGACGAGATCCCTAACGCCGCTTTGCTTCTGGCGGGCGCCGGACACGATCGTTGGCGCATTTCACGCCGCCTTCGTGGGATGACCGATCCAGACTGCGCGCTGGGTGGGCGCATCACCTTGGCGACGATGCAGACCGCGTCCATGCCGGAATTCTTGGCCAACGTGACGGCTGGTCCGCACTTGCTCGTCGTTGTTGACGAGGTTCATCAGGTAGGAAGCCAACAGAACTCTCGGATCATGGATATCGACGCGGGCTCCCGGCTTGGTCTGAGCGCGACACCTGTTCGGTATGGGGACCCAGAAGGAACGGCCAAGATCTTCGCCTATTTCGGCGCCGTCGTCCCGCCGCCGATCAGCTTGATCGATGCGATCAACGCGGGCCGTCTCGTTCCCTATGAGTATTTCCCCCATCCAATCCATCTCACTGCGACGGAAGCGGCGGAGTGGAAAGACATCACCCGAGCGATTCAGCTAGAGGTGGCGCGCCAAAAAAAGGACGAAACCGGCCATAAACCGCTGAGCGAAAAGGCGAAGATGCTGCTGATCAGGCGGGCGCGCATCGCTAAGAAGGCAGCGGTGAAGGTGCGGCTGGCGGTCGATGTCCTAAAGGCGAATTTCGAGGCAGGCCAGAGCTGGCTTGTCTACTGCGAAGATGCGGGCCAACTTTCTGAAGTGCGGTCGGCTCTCCAGGAGGCGAGATTCGATTCGGTCGAGTATCGCTCACGCATGGAGGGTGATCGGGACGCTACCATGTCGTGGTTCAGGTCCTTCGGCGGCATCTTGGTTTCGATCCGATGCCTCGACGAGGGAGTTGATATTCCGGCAGTCTCTCATGCGCTGATTCTGGCCTCGTCGCAAAATCCCAGGCAGTTCATCCAGCGTCGCGGCCGGGTGCTGCGTCGATCGCCAGATAAGCACATGGCGGTCATTCATGACGCAATGGTGGTCCCGGTCTCTGCCGAGTCCGAACCGGACCAACTCAGCCTCCTACGAGCGGAATTGATTCGTTCGGTCGAATTCTCTGGGCACGCCATCAATCGTGGCGCAGGGGCGCAGCTACGCGCTATCGCCATAGAAATGGGCATAGATCCAGATAGCCTGTCAGACGAGGGGGTCGAAGAAGAATGAATGACGAGGAGGGGGACCTAGCACTGCAGACCTTGATCAATGTAAGGGCGGATATCGCACCGCATCTTGACGAGGCGCTGCTGCGGGAGTGCTACGCTATTCAAAAGAAATACCAATTTAGCGAAGACCGCTCGATGTCGTCGAGCGCGATGGAGCGGCTGATCGACGCGGCCGTCAAGACGGCCTCTGGCGAAGCATGAAAGAACAGGCATGAAACTTCATCGCCTCAGCACTACGAACTTCATGCCCTACAAAGGGCAGAACACCGTAGATTTTCCCACCGACGATGCGCGCAACGTAATGATCGTGTTCGGCGACAACATGCGCGGGAAGACCAGCCTTCTCAACGCGCTTCGCTGGGGATTTTACGGTCGCGCAATGGGCCGCCACTCCAGGGCGATACCGTTGCAGGACATCGTCAACAAAGACGCAGCCTTGTCCGATGACTGGCGGGTCGAGGTCTTCATTCAGTTTGACGCCAACGGCCATCAGTATGATCTAAGGCGCACGGCGACGCGCCGACATCATGTGGCAACTCCTTCCCGGCCTGACGATTTCCTGATGAGTGTGCTTCTAAACCGCGACGGTGCGCCAATGAGCGGTGAGCAGATCGAGCCGGAGATCGATCAGTTCGCGCCGGAGCAGATTTCGCGCTTTTTCCTGTTCGATGGCGAGCTTCTCCAGGAGTACGAGAGCCTTCTAATCGAGAACAGTGAGCAAGGCAGCCAGATCAAGGAAGCGATCGAGCAGGTGCTGGGGGTCCCCTCCCTGATTCATGGGCGCACTGAACTGGGCGCAATCGGAAAGACCGCAACCAAACGTCAGAGCAGCGAACTGCTGCATATCCGTGGGCTGGAGGCACAGGCCGAGCGGCAGCAGGAATTGATGGCCCTGCAGGATGCCTACGAACGCGACCTCGACGATTTGCAGAGGAAGCTGGCGGCTGTACGTTCAGATCGCACCAAACTCGAAGACGAACTAGAGGCCGCCGCCGCAATCTTGGCCTTGAAGGCCAAACTTGATGGCCTGGCCAGCCAGAAGAAGTCGTTAGAAGAGCTTCAAGAGCGGAAGCGCCTGGAGCGCCAAGCGCTTCTAGCAGAGGCATGGCAAGACCTTTTAGACGTGAAGCTTTCGGTCAAACGAGACCAGTTGCAAAGGCGGCAAACTCGGCTGACCGAGGGCCTCAAGGAGCAGGGAAGCCGCCAGTCGAAGATAGACAACCTAGAAAGGCTACTGAAAACCAGAAATTGCCCCACTTGCGGCCAGGACTTGGGATCTGATCGGCGCGACGAACTCGGCGCGACCCTCGGTAGCCTACAGGCCGAGATGAAACAAGTTGATGACAACAGTGGCGATCTGCAAGCGGTATCGGCTCAGATCGCAGGTTTGAATAAGATTCGCGGCGTCAGGGCTCGTGAGCGGCTAGCTGAGATCGACAGGGACGCAAGAACCACTGAGGTCAGTCTCCAGAGGGTTGAGAACGAGATCGAGCGTGTGAACGACGAGATAGCGGGTCAGGACACTGCGGATCTCGCGCGCAAGCGCATACTTCTGCAGGAGGCCTTGAAGGAACAAGGCCGACGGGAGACCTCAATTGCTAGCGTACGTCTGAATATCGAAAAGACGCGCGAGGACTTGGATGTCGCGCAGAAGGCCATCGAGGGATTAGCGTTGGGACGGTCACGGCAGAGCACGCACAAGGTGTCGATCGCAAAGGATCTTGAGCGTATTTTCGCCGCCAGCATCGAGGATCTGCGCGATCGCCTTCGCAGCCGTGTTGAAGAATTGGCAACCGGCGCCTTCAGGAAGATGACGACCCAAAAGGCATATCGCGGCCTTGAAATCAATTTGAACTATGGGCTAAGCATTATAGATGGCGCAGGGCGCAAAGTGCCGTTGCGCAGCGCAGGCGCCGAGCAGATCGTTGCATTGTCGCTGATTGATGGCCTCAACCGCACGGGCCGCGCCGTCGGTCCAGTCGTTATGGACACGCCGTTCGGCCGTTTGGATTTGCAACATCGCGACAATATTCTAAGATATCTTCCGACGGTCACAAGCCAATTCATTCTATTGGTTCACAGTGGAGAAATCAGGCCCGAGACCGACCTTGCCTCTATCATGCCGCGCATTGGCGCGGTCTACCGAATCAATGAGGTAACACCGACGCAGTCGATAATTGAGAGGGAAACACTATGATGGAGCCCGATCTTATTAACGTTGGTCTGTCGGAATCTGCTAATGACAAGCTCAACTATCTCAAAGAACAGGGTTACTTCGCTCGGAAGATCGATGGCTATCGCTTTGCTGTCAGTTTGGCCTTAGCGCATGGTGTCATCCCGCCGGAGTTTTCAAAGCGCGTAAATTACTTGAATTGGGGTTCGCTTGATCCCGATCAAACATTCCGTCTGGCTATTGAGGCGTTAATGCCCGATCAGGTCGCCGAGACAACGGTTTACCGGCTGGTAGAGCGACTTGCCGACTGGGGAGTGAACGAACTCCATGCGCAAGCCCAGCGGGGTGATATCGATTTCGAGGCGATTTTCGAGCAATTGGCCCAAAAGGCCGGCTGAGTGCGATGGCGACGACGTTACGCGCCTTTCTGATGCTTCGCACTGACGATATGGGGTGGAACGTCAGTGTGTTTCGTGCTTTGGAAGATCTTCTCGGGGCATGGAAGGCGCGGCCCGACCCTGATACCTCGACGGCCGTTGTTCACATTGGCTTTGATCGTCCGCCCTCTCGTGATTTTGAGCTATTGGCCAGGGACCATCCTGGAAAGGCTCTAGTGACGGCGGCTGCGAAGTACGCGCTGCCCGCCGATTTTCGCGCGTCGCGCAGGCCGATCGGCGAAGTCGGAGGCTTACCCCTATTCGTCGGCACGCGGGGATGGGGCTATCTCCTGGATGACGACGTCGATCTTGTTCCTAGCTCGGCGATTACCGTCCAGCCGCGACAATACGAGGGTTGGGTATACGAGTTTGTTCGCGATCGGCCTGAGGCGGCATCTGGGTTGCGCGATGCGGACATCTGGAACGACGCCGATTATTTGGCGCGGGAGGGCGGCCTCCCCGTCACGCTTCGCCATGAAGCAGGCCTTGAGCGATTTCGTCACCTTATCACCAAGACAGACCGCAACGACCCTTGCGAGTTTGCGTGTGCGGCGCCTCCATGGTTAGCGGAACGAACCTTTGACACGATGAGTCTGACAGTCCGTATAACGAATGTCTTTAGCGCAATGGGTTTGCAAACGGTCAGCGATCTGGCTGCCCACTCGTTGGCGGAAATGCTCGGCATTAAGAATTTTGGGCGCACGTCTGTGATCCACCTGACGGATCGACTTGAGGCAGCCTTGAGGGAGGGGCCTTTCAGCGTCGAGGCCAAGATCGACGACGCAGCCAACTTAACTTTGCTGATGAGCATACGGAGGTCATTACTTAATTGTGAGGAGAGAGAGCAAAGCATCGTCCGCCGTAGGATGGGCCTGGATTCGCCCGCAGAAACACTTCAGCAGATTGGCGACGACCTTGGCATAACCAGAGAGCGTGTACGCCAGATTGAATCGAAGGCCGTAACGCGGCTAAGGCGCGAGGAGTTCTGGGATGATCTTCTCACAAAGAAAATGGCTGCCATGCTTCGGAATCGAAATTTTCCGCTGCCGGTACTAGGAGTTGAGGCCGCAGACCATTGGTTCGCCGGCATGGCCGAATTCCCAAGCGTACTTCGTTATGTCCTTCTTGATATGTGCGATGGTCTTGCAAACATCGTGTCTATTGACGGCATAGACTACTTCGCCTTCCTCGACCAGCAACGATGGTCGGCCTCCCTACGCGAGGCGGAGAAGTTGCTCGAAGACAGCGTCGGTCGCCGATGGACCGAAGACCATTGCCGCTTGATGGTGCATGGGCTAGTGCCAGAGAAATCGCGTGAATTTCGAACGCTTCTTTGGGACAAGGCGTCCTCGCTTTGCCACTTCGCCGATGATGCGAACGGGGTGCGGTGGTTGACGTCCTACGGGCGCGGAGCAGAGCATATCGTTGAAGCCGTGCTTGGCGCTTCAGAACGCCCACTCCATTTCACTGAAATAGCGCACTTGGCTTCGATCCGCGCGGGCCGCGAGATCGATGCACATCGAGCCCATTTTGCTGCTGCGGCGATCGGCCTCTTGATGGGACGCGGCACTTATGGTGTGGAAAGACATCTTCCGATTGATGGGGACTCTTTGCGAAATCTCGGAGAAGAAGCCGAAGAGGTGGTGGCAGACGGCCCTACGGAGCGGCAATGGCACACCTACGAAATCTTGGCCTCGCTTGTCGAGCGCGGTTCCGACTTTGCCGGGATCGCCGACAAGTACCTGATTGACATCGCGCTTCAACGGTCCGGAGGCCTTCAGCGCTTAGGGCGCTTGATGTGGGTCAACAGTCCTGGAGAACAGGCGTCAGAGGCCCCACGCATTGAGTTGCGGCAGGCGGTAATCTCGCTACTTCAACAAGCCGGACGACCACTGCGAGTGCGCGACATTCAGCAGCGGCTCGTTGCGATTCGTGGTGGGAACGAACACTTCCAGATCCCCATGGTGGATCCTTTGATTCGGGTTGGCCCGGGGCTTTGGGGCCTCAATGACCGGGACATCTCTGTCAAGCGGCCAGACCAGCCGCTGTTCCTGGATTGTCTTGTCGATATCCTCCGGCACCGAGGATTTGCGATCCACGCCTCTGAACTTTCCACGGATACGGTTTCTTTGCCCAGGTTGCCCGCAGCGGCCATTTTCAGTCTGGCGACCGCTGACCGCCGAATGCGGGTTAACCAAGATCAGCACCTCTATCTAAGAGAGTGGGGTGGCCCGCGTCGCGAAGGCATCAGCGAGGCTGTCCAGGCCGTCCTTGCGGAGGCTAGCGCGCCATTGCGATTTGATGAGATCGTCGAGCGAGTGGAGGTTCGGGTCCGCAGGCCTTGCGAACGCAACGCGATCTCAGGGTGCTTTCAGGCACTTGAAGCAGTTTTGGATCAGTCAACGGGTCGCTGGTCACCTTCGGCGGTCATGGTCGACGACCGCGCGGACGACGACGAGAATGCGCGCAATGCGTGATGCCTCGCCCGCCCTGGCGGCCAACGCGGGGAAGGCCCCCCGTCTGGCCCTGGCCGGCGGCGGTGCCGAGCGGCTGCGTGCTGTCGGTCACGTGTCGATCGCCAAGGCGATGCGGGGCGGCAGGGAGGTGGTGGCGCCGGAACCCGGTGCCCTCACCTTCGGTCAACGCCGATACCGACCTAGCGCGGCTCGGCGACCGGTTGGTGGGGACTGGCTGCGGCGCAACTTCCAACTTTTCTCTCTTCCCTCCTCGCTCTGCCTGTCGGGGCCACCGGGCACCGGGAAGAGCGCCTATGTGCGTCACCTGGCGGGACGGCTGGGCATGGAGGTGCTGGAAAAGCGGGCTTCCGATTTGCTCGGCAGTATGTCGGCGAGAGCGAGAAGAACGTCGCCGGCGCCTTCGCCGAGGCCAGGGAGCAGCAGGCGTTCCTCATCTTCGACGAGGCCGATTCGCTGCCGTCGGACCGCGCCATGGCGCACCACGGCTGGGAGGTGTCGCAGGTCAACGAAATGCTGACCTGGATGGAGCGGCACCCGCTGCCGTTCGCTTGCACCGCCAGCCTGATGCACCGCCTCGATCCGGCCAGCCTGCGCCGCTTCACCGTCAAGGCCGCACTCGATTTCCTTCGTCCCCGCAGGCGGCGGCTGCGTTCACGCGGTTCTTCGGCCTGCCGGTGCCGGGCGCCTTGATGGACGTGACGGCGTTGACCCCTGGTGATTTCGCCGTGGTCGCACGCAAGGCGGAAATCTTCGGCGACCTTGGTGACGCCGGTGCGCTGGTCACCATACTGCGGGCCGAATGCAGGGCCAAGCCGAATGCTCCACTAGCAGCCTGTCGGACTGGGGTTTGCGATTGAGCGGTATGGGGACGAAACCTCGGGAATGACCGCGTCATCCGGTCTATGGGCATCAGAATCGCTGTAACCGGCCTCTGTTGGCGTCTATTCGC
>Ga0265331_10003231_pt1 | contig 10616 bp, 7 predicted proteins | sample 41923metaG_FD_202088 | JGI IMG/M metagenome (GOLD analysis project Ga0265331, IMG submission 202088) | Rhizosphere microbial communities from Carex aquatilis grown in University of Washington, Seatle, WA, United States - 4-19-23 metaG | ecosystem: Host-associated > Plants > Roots > Rhizosphere >...
CTCGTCTGTAATTTTTCTTAAATCCGACAAACTGAAAACCTGGAATCCGCCAGAATCTGTGAGGATCGATCCCGGCCAGGACATGAAACGGTGCAGGCCGCCCAATTGTCTGATTGTTTCGTGGCCGGGTCTTAAATAGAGATGGTAGGTATTTCCGAGTAGAATCTGAACGCCGAGTTCGCCCAGCGCCTGCTGCGTGAGCGCTTTCACCGTGCCCGCCGTCCCGACCGGCATGAATGTGGGCGTATCGATCACGCCATGCGGCGTGGTGAGGCGGCCGAGGCGAGCGCCCGTCGGATCGGTTTTCAGGACTTCAAAGGAAAATTGCATGCAGAGAGTTTAGCAGGGCGTCGGGACATTGCCACGTCACGCTCCAGATTCTCGACGTGCTCTCTATCGTCGTAAGTCCATCGCTTGAAAACCGGCAGCTTTGGTGGCGCGGGCATCTCGCCCGCGGCATTTACAACTCAACCACGCATATAAAAACACGGGCCGGAAGCCCGCGCCACCAAAACCGCCTGCCCCGATATTGGAGTCGGATTGCAAATGGGTCGGTATTGAGCGGAGGATCGTCGATCGTGGCTCGATAAAAATTTATTTCGTGGGCAAAACAGGAATCGCGGCGATCAGCGATTGCGTATAGGGATGCGCCGGGGCACTCAGGACTTGCCGAGCCGGGCCGGTTTCCACAATGCAACCGGCCTGCATGACGGCGATGCGCGTGGCCAGTTGCGCGACGACGGGGAGGCTGTGCGAAATCAGCAGATAGGTGAGTGCGAAATCGCGCTGCAAATTCTGCAACAGCTCTAGAATCTGTGCGCCGACCGAGACGTCGAGCGCGGACACAGGTTCATCCGCCACGACCAGGCGCGGCCGCAGCACAAGCGCGCGCGCGATGCCGATGCGCTGGCGCTGGCCGCCGGAAAATTCGTGCGGGTAGCGCGCGAGGGCATCCTCTCTCATGCCCACGGCGCGCAATGTTTCGACAACGCGTGCGAGGCGAGCGGCGCGGCTGAGTTGCGGCTCGTGAATCTCCAGCGGCTCGCCGATAATCGTGCCCGCACGCATTCTTGGATCGAGGGAACCAAACGGGTCCTGAAACACCATCTGCATTTCGCGGCGCAATGTGCGCAATTCCGCGCCGCGCGACGCGAGAAAATTTTTCCCTTCGATCAGTAGTTCGCCCGAGTCCGGTTCGATCAGCCTCAACAGCATGCGCGCGAGAGTTGTCTTGCCGCTTCCGGATTCGCCGACAATGGCCAGGGTTTCGCCTGACGCGAGCTCGAGGCTCACGCCGTCAACGGCCGCGACGCCGGAATATGCCTTGCGAAGATTTCGCGCTTCGAGGATTGGTGTGGTTGTCAGGATTTTTGGCCCTCTTCTTTCTTTTTCGATCGCGCCATGGCAATCGGTTCTGGGCAGGCTACCAGTGCTACTGAAACCTATCCCCTGATTCCCGATTCTTCTCATTGGCTTCAAGCACCAGGATGCACCGGGCGCGATGGTCTGGGCCGGCCGCACTCAAATCTGGCATCGCGGCGGCGCACTCAGCGATGCGCAATGCGCAGCGCGGCTCGAAGGCGCATCCTGGAGGCAGCGCTGTGAGAGCCGGGACGGTGCCGGGAATCGGCTCAAGCTTGTGACGCACGAGCTGCGGCGACGCTCGGAGCAGGCCCGCCGTGTACGGATGGCGCGGGCGTTCGAGGACTTCCCGCGCGGGGCCTTCCTCGACAATGCGACCGGCGTACGTGACGGCGATTCGATCGGCCACCTGCGCGACTACTCCCAGATCGTGCGTGATGAAAAGCAGCGCGAGGCCAAGGTCGCGGCGAAGTTGTGCAAGCAGTTCTAGAATTTGTTTCTGTACGGTGACGTCGAGCGCCGTCGTGGGTTCATCGGCGATCAGCAGGCGCGGTTCGCACACCGTGGATGGCAGAGATATTTTCCCGGCTGTTGCTGGTGGCACGCCCTGCGCGGATGCGGAAGAACATTGGTTCCCTCCGTTTGGATTGTGCGCGGAGAGAGCCATTGCAATCATGGCGCGCTGTCGCAGGCCGCCGGAGAGTTGATGCGGATACTGGCGCGCGCGAAGATCGGGCTTGGGAACGGCCGCGCGTTCGAGCGCGGCAAGGACGCGGCGATTCACTTCCGCGCCCGACAATCCCGACTGATGCGCTCGAACCGCTTCGGCAATCTGCGAGCCCACGCGCATGACGGGATTGAGCGCGGTCATCGGTTCCTGAAAAATCATGGCGATGTCGCGGCCGCGCACGCCGATGCGTTCCCGTTCACTAAGCGTGAGAAGATTAACCCGCGCGTCCGAAGTTCCGGTGGCGCCGGCCAGCCACGCTTCCCCGCTCACTCGCGCGCCCTGCGGCAGTAAACCCATCAGCGCCAGCGCCAGCATCGATTTGCCGCTGCCCGATTCGCCGACGAGGCCTAGGGATTCGCCCGTTCCGAGCGCGAATGAAACGTCGTCCACCGGACGAATCCATCCCGCGGGCGTGGGAATTTCGACGGTGAGTCCGCGCAGCTCGATCAGTGGATCCATCGGTACATCATAAGACGGATTTCGCGCGGCGCGGGAGAAAGGAGAGCTTCCGGTAGCTACTCGGTCTCCTGGAATTTCGGATGCGAACAACGAATAAACCCTGGTAGCGCCGACGAGATTGAGAATTTGGCAAGTTTCGTCATGCTCTCCTTCCCGTTGCGATTTTATGACTTGGACATGTCCGCAAGTTTCTGATACTACCAGAGGAACATTAAGGAGAAACCAAGATGAAAATTCAAAGGCCCATTCTGAAATTTTTGTTTCTAGCCGCGCTGGTCGCCGTATTCCCTGCTTTGGCGCAGGAGCCGAAACCGACGTGCAATCACTGCTCGGCTTCCTACATTCCAAAGAGCGAACTGGACGCCTACACAAAGCGAGCGATCGAGAGCAAGCTCGTCGATCAGCAGGTTCGCTCTGTGGATGTAGGAAAAGTACAAGTCGGCATCGGCAGCATTTACCGTGCAAAGCTGGTTCCCGGCACGGGCGCTCCAGACGCCGTTGCCGAGCATGAGCAGGTCAGCGAGGTGTATTACATCATTGACGGTTCGGCGACGCTGCTGACGGGGCCGGACCTGGTGGATGCCAAGCGGAGACCGGATTCTTTGCAAACTGTCCGGCAACAAAATGGTCCAGGCTACAACGCCACGTCGATCAGGAATCCGGAGACGCACGAGCTGAAAGCGGGCGACATGATTGTGATTCCGGCGGGGACTGGACACTGGTTCACGAAAATCGACGATCACATTACGTACGTAATGGTGCGGATCGATCCGGACAAACTGGTTCCTCTGAAGAGCGAAGCGCAATCGAAGACGTACTTGAGCAAGCCCTACAACCCGGATACGGGGAATTTTTGAGGCAGTTTTGAAAAAGAGACCCACAGCGCCGCGGAATGGAATCGATTGAAACAATGCCAACGTCCGAATGCCCGCAATGCCACATGCCCACGGCGAGCGCCATGGGAAAGACGTATTGCCCGCTGTGCGGATGGAATCGCGCGGAGGCGGAAAAGCAGACGCGCCTGTTTTTGCGGCTTCTTCCCGTTCTGGTGATCGTATTTGACGCGCCCCTGATTGCTTATATCTTTCTGGGGCGCGCCGAAGCTCCCCAACTTGGACTGCTAGCCGTTCTGGCAATTGTACCGGCCATTCTGGTTGTCATCGTGATGCGAAACAAAGTGAGCGTCGAGGCTTCCGCAAGGCGTGCGCAGGGAGTGGCCGGTACGCCGTCGGAAAAATCGAGCGGGGATTCAGCCGCTGCGCCCGATCAAGCAACGGCCCGGCTATATGCGTCGCTTACCGAACTGCAGCGCCCGCGACAGGTGCGCATGAGCCGGCAGGGAAAAATGAGCACGGCGACGATCGTCATCTCGGTGCTCATGTTTGCGGGTGTGCTGATTGCGATGGTGCTTCTACACCCCGGCGCGCCCCGCGTGCCCCCCGCGGGCCAGAGTTCCATTCCACCTCGATCCGTTGTGTTCGTGATCCCGCTGTGCCTGATGGCAGCCGTTGTTTTTTTCATGCGACGCTCGCTGGTGCAGCAGAAGTGGCTGCTCTCGATGGGAGAAGTGGCGCTCGGGCGCGTGACCAAGACGTGGACTGCGCGCAACGGCAACGGTGTGCGCTATGAATTCACGACTCTGACCGGGGAAACCCTCTCCCGCACGGCCACCGATGCCACGCGCCGTTTGATTCCTGGGATGAGCCTGCCCGTTTTTTACGACCCGGCGCAGCCGAAGAAACAAGTCGCTATCTGCGTCTCATTTTATGAAGTGGTGTTGCCAGGGGAATAATTCCACAGAAAACGATTCCGATAGCCGTCGCGGGCAGTCGAAAAAACGGACGGGCTGAAGAGCCTGCGCTCCGGTTACTTCAGGCGAGCCGCGAGGAGAACCAGGCCGAAAATCAACACGGGGATCATCGCCAGCGCGACGTATGAAAAGGCTTTCCTTACAAGTGTGAAACGTTCCGGCTTTGCTTTCGCCCGCGCCGTACGGTCCGCGATTTTCACATTTTCCGGGTGCGCCAGGTCGGCGGCAAATTCCCCGGCGCCGGCGTAGCGTTTCTCGGGATCGCGTTCGAGGGCGCGATAAATAATCTCCTGCATCGCGGGGGAAATATCCGGATTGATGGAGCGGGGCGGAATGGGATCGTTCACGAGCCGGTCATTCATTACGGCAAACGGATTGGGGCCGTTGAAAGGCGTGTGACCGGTCAACATTTCGTAAAGGATCACGCCGAGCGCGTACACGTCGCTGCGCGCGTCGCCCCGTTTGCGCTTGATCTGTTCCGGGGAAATGTAATCGGGCGTCCCCATGGCGTTCGAGAATTTGGAAAAAGTCAGGCGGCGAAGGCCCTCGGCCCCGGAAATTCCGAAATCGATCAGTTTGATCTGGTCGTTCTCGCCCACCATGATGTTTTCGGGTTTCAGATCGCGGTGCACTACGCCTTGCTTGTGGATGTACTCGAGCGCTTCACACACGCGAATGGCGATGACGGTGGCGCGCTCTTCGGAAAGCTTCCCTTCGCGGGTAAGAATCTCGCGCAGGAAAATCCCGTCCACCCATTCCATCACGATGCACAGTTGGTCGAGGTCGTTCTCCGGTAACGCGAGGACGACGCCGGGATGATGAAGTTTCGACCCAATAAATTTTTCGCGTTGGAAGCGGCTATAAAATGTGGGATCGCATTCCAGTTCGGGATGGGGAATCTTGATGGCCACGAGCCGGCCGGTGTGCAAATCCGTAGCCCGGTAAATCGTTGTCATCGAAGTTCGAATCGCGAGCTTCTCAATACGGAAGTGCTCAAAACGATCGCCAGCCTTCAGCTGCTCCGTCAACATTTGCCAGCCTCTGATCCGCGCCAGGAAACCGGGCGAACTCTGGGAGCCAAGGTAACGGGAAAGAACTAAGGGAGGCATAAATAAACCGTCGATTCCAGATAAACGGAAATAACTGTATTTGATTCATGCATTTAATAGGAATCATGGAGGCAGATTTCTCGCGAGAATGCAAAAAATCGAAATAATAAAGCCAGAAGTCGTCTTTTCGCCGGAAAATATAATGACTTAAAAAAAATCGAGGCGGGTTCACCGAGTCATTGGGCATTGAACCCGGGCCACCATCCCGTTACACTGAAGCCAGATCGTCGGTGTGTTTATGCGATTTTGAAATGGCCCCGGACCCTCACAATTCTCTGCACTGGAAAGCGCTTTTTCGCGTTCCGGGATTCCCTTATTTTTTTGTAGCGATGCTTGTCTCTTTGTTCGGGACGGGAATGAATTTCGCGGGGGTGACGTGGTACGTCCTTGGGGTTACTCATTCCACTGTAAAAGTAAGCTGGATTGCCATCCTGGTGACGCTGCCAGGCCTGGTCGTGCCTCCCTTCGGCGGCGTGTTGATTGATCGTGTCGACCGAAGGTATCTGGGGATCGCGATTGACGCGACTCGCGCGGTAATCGTGCTGGGGACGGCAGCGCTGGCGTTCTCCGGCCGCATGACGCTGTGGGAACTGTACTCCATGGTGTTTCTGCTGGGCGTAGGTTTCGCCATTTATTGGTCGACGACAAACGCGCTGATTCAGGAGCTGGTTCCGCGCGAGCAATTGATCACGGCCAATGCCACGGTCCTGATTGCGGTTCAGGGAGGGATGGCAGCGGCGGGAGCGATGGTCGGATTCATTTATGAACATTCCGGCCTCGGCGGAATACTGGGCATTGATGGCACCACTTATTTGGTTTCGGCAATCTGCTTGCTTTTATTGAGGAGCGGATACCATGCACCGCAGGAAGTGCACAATGCCCGCCTTCTTGCCTCCTCGCCCACCATCGAAGCGCCGCCGGAAATGTCCGAGCCTTCATTATTGCCCAACGATGATGTCACTTACGGCGTGTTCGCGGATATCGCGGAGGGGCTGGCGTATCTGCGAAAGCAGCCGTGCGTGCTTGCTCTGGGAATCACCTACGCGTGCATGATGGCAGGGGTAATCAGCGCGAATATATTAGTCGTGGCCCTGGCGAAGGACCTGCTTTCCGCAGGGCCGCGCGGGTATGGATGGATCGAATCCGGCTGGGCCGTCGGCGCGATCATCGGAGGACTCATCGCGGGCACAGCGGCGCAGAAGCGTCCGTATCACGTCCTGATTCTGGCGCTGACGACTCTGGCCGTGGGGCATACGCTGTTTCCCTTCGCGCGATTTCTGTCCGTCGCGGTGGCAATGAACGCGCTATTTGGTGTCTGCCGCGCCCTGGGTGGAGTGTTGACGCAATCTTCCATCATGACGACGGTGCCGCGTCACTTGATGGGACGCACGCAATCGGCGTTTTCGGTGTTCGCGACGGTCCTGCAGGTGGGCATGAGCTTCACGCTCGGCTGGTTCGCGCAGAACGTCACGCTGTCCGTGGCGTTTCTGCTGCTGGGTGCAATTTATGGCGGGGCTGTCGTCGCGGCTCTGCGGGCAAGGACGCTGGCGCTCGGCGCGCAAGCGGCGCCGACCGAAGCTGCGGGATAGTGCGGCTGCGGGCGTTGGGTTTTTGCAGCGCCGGCATCTTGCCGGCGGGTTTATCCGCCGTACCAAGACAGAAAAAAAACGCCGGCAAGATGCCGGCGCCATAAGTACGATTCCCGAATCATTCAATAAGGCCTCAGAGATAATCCCGCGAAGCCCCTTCGAGGAATGCGCGCAATTTGCGCGAGCGCGACGGGTGGCGCAGCTTCCGCAGGGCTTTGGCTTCGATCTGGCGAATGCGTTCGCGCGTGACAGCGAAAGACTGGCCGACTTCTTCCAATGTGTGTTCGGAGCCGTCGTCCAGGCCGAAGCGCATCTTTATTACTTTTTCCTCGCGCGGCGTCAGCGTTTTGAGCACCGATGAAGTCTGTTCTTTCAAATTCAAATTAATCACCGCGTCGGAAGGCGAGACGACGGCCTTGTCTTCGATGAAATCGCCGAGATGCGAATCTTCTTCTTCTCCGATCGGCGTTTCGAGGGAAATCGGTTCCTGCGCGATCTTCAAAATTTTGCGCACCTTCGCGAGGGGAATATCCATGCGCTTGGCGATTTCTTCGGAGCTGGGTTCACGGCCTAGCTCCTGCACAAGCTGGCGGCTGGTGCGAATCAACTTGTTGATCGTTTCGATCATGTGCACGGGGATGCGAATGGTGCGCGCCTGGTCGGCGATGGCGCGGGTGATGGCCTGGCGAATCCACCACGTCGCATACGTCGAAAACTTGTAGCCGCGGCGCCACTCGAATTTATCCACGGCCTTCATCAAGCCGATGTTGCCTTCCTGAATCAGGTCGAGAAACTGAAGGCCCCGGTTGGTATATTTTTTCGCGATGGAAACAACGAGGCGAAGGTTCGCTTCGATCAATTCTTTTTTGGCTTGCTCGGCTTCGGCTTCTCCTCGAAGTATCACCTGGAGCATGCGCTTCAGGTCGGTGAGCCCTGTTTCGCTGGAAACTTCGATTTCGCGCAGCTCGGTGCGGCGCGTGCGAAGTTCCTTGCGCGCCTCGGCGGCATTGTCACCCTTGGAGAAATCGGCGCGCCGCTCGAGCTTGCCGGCCTCGCGTTCCAGAGATTGCAGCCGCTCGACCGTGTGGCGAATCTTGTCGATCAGGCGTTTTTTCTCGAACAGGTGAAACTCGAGCGAGCGAGCCAGTTGCGACATTTCAATGCGCAGGCGGCCCACGCGATATTTCAAGTGAATGTACGGAAGCTTTTTGGACTTGGGCATCCGCTCGAGCTTCGCGGCTTCCTTCAGGCAGTCCAGATACAGCTTGGCGATCCTGTCGAGGACCTTGAGCGTTTTCCTGGTTTTGTTTTCGATTTTCTCTTCGGTAAGTTCTTCGTCGTCAAACTGAACGATTTCCTTGATCGAGCGCGTGCCCTTGCGCAGGTCTTCGCCGATCGTCAGTAGTTCCTTTAAAATAATCGGCGAGCGCGTGATCGTTTTGAGGACCAGCAATTGGCCGCGCTCGATGCGCTTGGCGATGGCGACTTCGCCCTCGCGCGTGAGCAGCGGAACCGTGCCCATTTCGCGCAGGTACATGCGAACCGGGTCGTTCGTCTTCTCCATCATCCCCGGCGTGAGGTCCAGTTCGCTTTCTTCGGCAACCGGAAGATCGTCCTTGGATTCCACTTCCGGTGCTTCGGCAACGGCGGGGTCGGCGGTGGCGCGGGCGGCCTTTGCGGCAGCCAGGTCTTCGTAAATATCGATGCCGTAGCGTTCAAACGTGGAGAGCAGGTCGTCAATTTCTTCGGAGGAGTGAACTTCAGCGGGAAGGGTATCGTTGACTTCGTCGTAGAGCAGGTACCCGCGCTCCTTGCCCAGGGCAATGAGCTGCCTTACCTGATCGTATTTCTCTTCGATAGCCAGCGCCAAGGGAACCTCCCCAGGTCAACCGCGAATCAGAACTGACGTGAGCGCCTGATCGCTTCGAGCGCTCCCTCTTAAACTATCGGCAGAAACCCCAATCGTCGAAAGCCCTGCACGGCGCCAAATTCAGAGACGTGTGCCGATTTAGAAACTACGTCACGACCTATCCGGTGGCATTTCTTTCCGCCTCAGATGCCGCGTGCACCACACGCACCGGACATCTCAAGTCTGCAAGCCCACAGGAACCCCACAGGAACTATGATGCAAATCGCCAGTAAATCGTTACATCCGGGCGGCCGGACGACAAAAATACGTTACACAATGGCCGTAAAAGGCGTCAACCGGATTTACGTCCGGAGATCCATAGTGCCAAGTTCATAACCCCTTGGGAAGAACTTTGGGCAATGCGAGTGCCGGAAATGAAACCGCCGGTAGTGGCAAAGGCTTCCGCCTTTCTGCTTTTGATTTTTGGGGATTTCAGCGCGATTGATAAAACGGGCCCAACCGAATTGGATCGATCTGCGTGGATGCCGAGGAATTCAGAAGTAGACTGGCGGAAGCCCGTCATACTTAATGCGCCGCCGAATCCAGCCGTCTTCGCAACTCCTGCTTGCGTTCCAATAAGCGCCGCAACTCACCGCCCGCACCGGCCGCCGCCGCTTGCGATTCGATCTGTTTCTGCACGACGGCCAACTCTTCTTCCGCTCGGCGTCTGCGTAAAACTGCGAGGCAGCTATCGGCTTCTTCCCAAGTGGGCGGAGCTCCGGATTCAAACGCGATCTCGAAAAGAAGCCGCCGGTCGCGGTCCTCCAGCGACATGGCGAGCGCTGCCGCGTCCGGACGTTCCCCGGATTCGCAAGCCTCGACCAGCACGGCAAGGATGTGCTCGACTTCCAGGCCGCGATGCAGTTCCTCGGTGCGGATTTGTTGAGCCAGCGGCGAACGAAATTCATCGGCTTCGATTAACATCTGCACCAGGCGCCGCTCGGCGGGCTTTCCGGCGCGGCCCACCAATTCCGGACGCGCCTTCACTTCACTGCGCCGCTCGTTGGCGGCCTTGCGCATCGATTCGCGCAACACGGGTTCCTCGATGCGCAGCTGCTGCGCGATGCGCGTGGCCCACTCCGAACGCAAGATACGGTCCGGAACGCGCTGCACATAGGGCAACAGGAAATTCACGGCGCGAAGTTTTCCCTCCGCTGTGGACATGTCCATTTTTCGCGCGCGCGAAATCAGGTAGTCCACATAGGGCGGGGCTTCGTTCAGCAATTTTGTGTACGCGGCCGCGCCTTCGGATTTGATGAAGCTGTCGGGATCTTTTCCGCCGGGCAACGCGAGGACGCGCACCTCGACTCCTTGCTCGAGCAGAAGCGTGAGCGAACGCTCGGTGGCGGCTTGTCCCGCGGTGTCCGGATCGTAGTTGACAATGATGCGGCGGGTGAAGCGGCTCAGCAGTTTGACCTGCGGCTCAGTGAAGCTGGTTCCGCAGCTCGCCACAACGTTTGAAATTCCGGCGCGCGCCACCGCGATGGCGTCCATGTAGCCTTCGACCAGCACGGCAAAATCCTTTTGCCGGAGCGCTTCCTTCGCGCGATCCAGATGATAGAGAAGATTGCTCTTCGAGTAGATCGGCGTCTCGGGCGAGTTCAGATATTTCGGCAGGTCGTCGCCCAGCGCGCGCCCGCCGAACGCG
>Ga0265331_10003233_pt1 | contig 10612 bp, 8 predicted proteins | sample 41923metaG_FD_202088 | JGI IMG/M metagenome (GOLD analysis project Ga0265331, IMG submission 202088) | Rhizosphere microbial communities from Carex aquatilis grown in University of Washington, Seatle, WA, United States - 4-19-23 metaG | ecosystem: Host-associated > Plants > Roots > Rhizosphere >...
CGGGAGGAAAAATGTCTTCGATGCGGGCGACATACTCGATTCTCTCGCCGCCATTGTTTGCCGCATCCGGGCCGGGCATTTTCTTTTTGATGGCAAAGTTCAGAGTTTTGCTCTCGCCGGGGTCGAGTTGCGCCGGCAATTTCGGGGAATCGTAGGCCGGCTCGTATACCATGATTTCGTAGCGGCCGGGCAGGGCCTGAGGGACGACGTAGCGGCCTTTGTTGGTGAAGACCGTGTACCAGAGGCGGCGGTCGAGATTGTGAGCGGCGACGCGGAAGCCGATGACGGCGCCTTGATCGGCGGTGACCGTTCCTGCAATTGTGCCCCGCACGGGTTGCTGCGCCGAGGAGCTTAGGCAGATGAATGCCTGCATCCAGAAGAAGATGAGGGCCATGCGGGACATTCTACGCGGAGTTATTCCGACCGGCATACTCACCATCGTTTAAATCTCCTGAAGACACGAAAATTTGCATCAGAACGAATTTAATTTTGAGGCCGATTGTGTAGCCTCGGAAATAGCATGTCAACATGTCATGTCAACGTAGCATGTCAAGGGCTTGTGGCCGCCGTCCCTGCAATATTGTCCCGGCATTCAAGCCTGTGAGCATTAAATTGTTCCTGGCCCTGGCAGAATTCAATAACGCGTAGGTTGCCGAGACTGAATCGATGGCTGCATCCCATTACATCTTCTCTGGGGAATCGATGCCGAGCAGTTCCAAAGCGGCGACGAGTTGGACTTCCACCAGGCGACCGATCTGGAGCAGGAAGAGTTTTTTCTCCGCGTCCTCTTCGGCAAGAATACGGTGATGATGGTAAAAGAGATTGAACGACTGGGCGAGTTGGAAGGCGTATTTGGCAATGAAGGCGGGTTCCTGGGAACCGACGGCGGCATCGAGTTGCGTGCCCAGGGATCCTGCGAGCAGAACGACTTCCCAGAATGAGTTGCCCTCGGCGGCGCCGAACAGGCCAGCGGCGGTCGTGCGATTCACTTGTTTCAGACAGGACTCGTCGAAATTCGGATTCTGTTCGCGCAGTTTGCGGAAAATATTGCGGGCGCGGACAACGGCGTACTGGCAATACGGGCCGGTTTCGCCTTCGAAGCTGAGCGCGTCCTTGAAATCGAATGCGATGATTGCTGTCCGTGTGAATTTCAAAAGGAAATAGCGAAGCGCGCCGATGGCGATGGTGTGCGCGATGTTGGCGCGCTCGGTTTCGGTCAATTCCGGCTGGCGTTCATCGACCTCGGCGCGGGCCGCTGCTTCGAGACGGTCGAGCAGGTCGTCGGCTTTCACTCCGAGCCCTTTTCTCCCGCTCACTTCGACATAAGGTTTTTTCGCGTCTTCCTCGCTCAGCGTGTAGCCGAGTTCGGCGGCGCAGCGCGGGGTGAGCGCGACGATTTCATACGAAAAATGAATTGACTTGTCGGCCTGCTCGGTGAATCCGAGGGCGCGCAGGCCTGCCTCCACAACATTTTGCAGATAGGCCTGCCGGGCGTCGATGACGTTGTAAACCATCGCGGCGTTTCCGAACCTGGGAGCATTTGGTTCGCCGCCGCTGGAAACGGTGGCCCACAGCGGGTGGCCGTCCGCGTACGTGTGGAATTTTTCGTATTGGAAATCGCGGCCCAGGAGGCCGAACTTCCAGAGTTGATAGGCAATATCTTTGCCGACGTAAGTGACAGTGCCATTTGAGCGGACGATGATTTTCGCGTCGTCGTCTTCGCCCGTCGGATCGGCCGTGTCGGCAGCGTCGTTCAGGCGCATCACCCAGCATCCGGCATTTTTTCCGGAGGCGGCGAGGTGAATCGCGTTGCGTTGCTTTAAATGCTCGAACGCCGCGTCCCAAAACTTCAGATGGAGAATTTCGCTTTCGCGCGGGAGTAAATCGTACTCGATGCCGAGGCGCTCCATTGTTTTCAGGTGGCAGCGAACGATTGCGGGCGCAACGATGCCGGCCATTTCCGATGAGGCGCCGCGGCCTTCTTCGATCGATTGCAGCGTTTCGCCGCGCAAGTTAAGGCGCGTTTTGTCTTCCTCGAAGAAACGCGAGACGCTCGCGTAGAGATCCCAGCAGAAATAATCGAATTTCGGCTGCGCGGCGAGGGCGCGAACTTCTTCCAGGGATTTCTTCGCGATGTGAATGAAACCAATGACCACGTCCGCGACCTGCACGCCGGTGTTGTCGATGTAATTCTGGATTTCAACGCGGCGTCCGGCGCGGCGCAGGATGCGCACGAAGGTGTCGCCCAGGACGGCATTGCGCAGGTGGCCGATGTGCGCGGCCTTGTTGGGATTGATGTTGGTGTGCTCGACGATGCACTTTGGCGAGTCCGGGGCCGCGGCCGTGGGCGCGGTTTCCGCATCCGCAATCGTGGCTGCGAGAAATTCAGAACGCGAGAAATAAAGATTCACGTATCCGGCGCCGGCAACTTCCACACGATCGACGCCTTCGATGGGCGCGAGCTGCACCGCAATTTCCTGCGCGATCTGCCGCGGAGCGCGTTTCAGGCGCTTGGCCAGATCGAAGCAGACAGGCGTGGCGAGTTCGCCCATTTCGAGTCGCGGCGGGCGCTCGGTGACGACGGCGACGTCCAGATTGTAGTGCAGCTGAATGTGCGCGGCGAGGGCGGCGCGGATGCGAACTTCGAGTGCGTGAACCACGGGACTCCAGTCTATAAGCAGAAACTGTAATTATAGGGAAGGCGGGGTCAAACTAGAAGGTGGAATTCAGGGGCACAGACTTCAGTCTGTATGTTTTTGACTTTTGAAAAAATCAAGAAAGTCAAAGCAAACAGGCTGAAGCCTGTGCTGTTAAAAGCTACTTTGCGGACGGTTTGCCGGTGTAGGTAACGCGCCAGATGCTGTTGGAGGCGTCGTCGGTAAAGACCAAAGCGCCGTCCATGGCGACTGTGATTCCTACGGGGCGACCCCAGACGTGGGCGTCATCGACCACGAATCCGGTAACAAAATCCTGGTATTCACCCGTTGCTTTGCCGTTTGGCGTGTAGGCTCGAATGATTTTGTAGCCTGTTCGGTTGGCGCGATTCCAGGAGCCGTGCGACGTCGCGAACACATCGCCGCGATATTCGGCGGGGAATTGCTTGCTTTCGTAGAACGTCAGGTTCAGCGGCGCGGAGTGGGATTGGAGCAATACGTCGGGAACGATGACTTTTTCCTTCAGGTCGGGACGTTTGCCGGCGTGGCGCGGGTCCTGATTCGGGCCCATGTAATACCAAGGCCATCCGTAGAAGCCGCCGTCAACGATGTGCGTGATGTAGTCAGGGACGAGGTTGTCGCCCAGCGCGTCGCGCTCGTTCACAGCCACCCAGAGCTCGCCGGTCTTGGGATGAACCGTCAGGCCGGAGGGATTGCGAATGCCGGAGGCGTAAACGCGCTGGCCCGATCCGTCGGGGTTGAATTCAAGGACGTTGGCGCGATTGGTTTCGGCGCTGTCATCGTCGATATTGGAATGCGATCCGACCGACACGTAGAGTTTCTTTCCGTCTTTTGAAAAGGCGACGGCGCGTGTCCAGTGTCCGCCGCCGTATCTGCCGCCGCCGGGGATGGCGGCGATCGTTTCCGCTGGGCCAGTGGCTTTCAAGTCGCCGTTCTTGTAGGGGAACCGGACGACAGAATTGGTATCGCCGATATAGACGTATTGCGGATTCGGTCCCGGGGGATAAAACGCGATGCCGTAGGGCATCGTCAAGCCTGTGGCGAAGATTTCGTTCGAAGCGACTTTTCCGTCGGCTGAAAATCCACGAACCACGCGGATGCGTCCGCCATCGCTTTCGGTATAGAACAGGTCGCCGTTCGGCGCGGTAACGATATTTCGCGGATTATCGAGCCCGGTGGCTGCCTGATCGATCTGGAAGCCCTCGGGCACTTTGGGCCAGGCATCGGAGGGGCGGGGGACAATCTTGGATTGGTTCGCCGACGATTCGGTGGCGTAGGGTTTTGGCAAATCGGACGATTTGATCAGGTAATTGTTTCCGGGGGCTTCATGCTCCCAGTCATTGAAGGAGCCTTCACCTCGCAGCAGCTGGCCGGATTTTCCGGAATTTTGTGCGTACACAGTAGTCATCAAAAACAGGCCGGCGCCCAGCGGAGCAATCAACATTGCAGCTGCGAGAGCGAGTGTAACCTTGGGTTTCATAGATCGTCCCCCCCTTATAGAAGTCTCATTTTGTACGACGAGCCTCGCGGGAAACCGGTTACATGGCGGATAAGATTTAGAAAGCGCGCCGGGACCGATATTGCAAAACCCGCGGTTCATTGCTGAAACGTTCGAAGCAAATAGGATTGGCCGCCCAGGAGCGCGTCCAACTTACATCTTAGTGCGCCGCCATTTTTGCGAAGAACTCGGCGCCGGCTTTGGCTACGCCGCCATCCTGCGAGGAATTGCCGCCACTCACGCCGATCGCGCCGATGATTTTGCCATCCGCCACCAGGGGAATTCCGCCCTCGACCATGACCGTGTTCGGTATGGTCATCATGTTGGTGCGGCCGCTGGTGACGGCGTCTTCGAGTGCCTTGGTGGGCCGCTTGAAGGATAGGGCCGTGTGCGCCTTTTCTTCCGCGATTTTGATGCTGGCGAGTTGGGCTTCGTCCATATGCTCCAGATAGATTAAATTCCCGCCGTCATCCACAATGGCGATCACCATGGTGAAATTATTTTTGGCGGCTTCGGCTTCGGCTGCGGCTGCTACTTGCTTGGCAGCGGCCAGGGTGAGCGCTTTTTTATCCGCGAGTTGGGCGGATCCTGACGCAGTTGCCAGCGCAACAGCAACGAGCAACGCGCCCAGTTTTGCAGAAATTGGTTGCACTTGTTCCTCCGGATTGTGGCTATTTCGAGCATAGCCAGCATACACTAAGTTGTCTGTTTCCAAAATTGTATCGCCCAGGTCGCCAGTGGAATCACAGGGTGAAGATCATGGAACTTTTCGCCCTCCAGGAAGTAATTGATACTGAAAGCAGAAAGCGCACGTCCAATACGGACAGATGCCAGAAGCAGCCGAACCGCGCGATATCGAACTGATGAGGCGGCTCTCCCAGGGAGACGAGGACGCCTTTCTGGAGTTTTACCGCCGTCACCAGGGCGGGCTCTACCGGTTTGCCACCCACATGGCCGGGCGGCCCGAGTCCGCAGCTGACGTGGTTCAGGAGACGTTTCTAACCTTGATTCGCCATGCCGCGAAATTCGACGAGGAAAAGGGAACTCCGGCCGCGTTCCTTTACGGCATCGCGCGGAATCATGTGCGCAAAATGCTGGAGAAAGACTCCCGCTATGTGCCATTTCTCGATGAATCGGGGGGCGGGAACCCTCCCGGCTGGAACACGGAGCCCGGACGCACGAACCGAAATGGCCAGGCGGCCATACATCCTGTCAGGGACGAGTCAACCCTTGACGGTCTGGAACGCGCGGAAATCGTGGAGCATTTGAGGGACGCGGTCCTAACCCTGCCGCAGCATTATCGCGAGCCCGTAACGCTTTGCGATCTGCAGGGGAGGAGCTACGCGCAGGCAGCGGAAATTCTTGCTTGTCCCGTGGGAACGGTGAGGTCGCGGCTCAATCGCGCGCGGGCCATTTTGCTGGAAAAACTACGACCGGGACGTGTGGAATCAAAAGCGCTGTGGGCGGGCACGGGAGGAAAAGAATGAACGAGATGACCTGCAGGGAATTCGACGAATTCGTTCACTCGTTTGTACGCATGGAAATGCTCGACGTGAAACTTCGCGAGGCGGCGCTCGAACACGCGGCTGTCTGCGCTCGTTGCTCGGAGCGGATGGTGGAAGCGACGAGCCTTGCCGATGCCACCGAAGCCGCCGGCAAATCCGTACAGGACCAGCAGACTCCTCCGCGAGTGGAAGCCGCGGTCCTGGTTGCGTATCGCAGCCATCACAGGCGCGCCTCCTGGCGGCGAATGTTTGAATGGGCCACGGTGGGCGCTGCCGCAGCGGTGCTTCTATTGTTTGTGTGGACGATGACAGGAAGGACGAAGGAGACTGCGGCGCCGGCATCGGGGAAAGATGATTCTTCGAAGTCTCAGGAACCGCTGCAAGCGAATGCATCCTTAACGCCGGATCAGGAAAGTCAGGACGAATTGATGCGTGGAGCCGAAGTGGAAATTGCGGATACGTCCGCGAGCGACGCTTACGTGGCGTCTGACTTCGTGCCCGTGCCGTACACCGCGGGCGTTGCTTCGGACGATCCGGGTATGGTCGTGCGGGTGCAGTTGACGCGGGCTTCGCTGACGCAGTTGGGCTATCCGGTTGCGGAAACCCCGGACGAAGATTTGATTTTGGCGGATGTGCTTGTAGGTGAGGATGGATGGCCTCGCGGGGTGAAATTGGTTCAGTAAAGTTTTGCGGCGGCATGGTTTCAAAAGGAATTTTCCACTGAAACAGCTTTAGAATCGGGAGGAAACGATGTTGACGAAGAAATTCGTTGTCGCGGTATTGGTTGTGGTGGCCGGATTCGGATTCACTCAGGTCATTGCAGCGCAGGGTCCTCCGCAGGGGCCGGGCGGTTTTGAACGCCATGATCGTGGTCCGGGAGGCCGAGGGGGACCCGGAGGTCCGGGTGGGGGCTTCATGGGGGGGCAGAGGGGCTGTATTCCCGCTGCTGCGGCTCCGTGTCCCGAGTATCAGTTCACATTTACGATTATGAGCAAGGAACCCGTTCTTCTGGGCGGTTCCACGAGCACGATTACCAATGTGACGACGGGAACGATCGCGGCTGAAACCAACGGGAGCACGTACCGCGACGTAAAGCTATCGGGAATGGGCCCGTGGGCTTCCTCCGGAGGTTCCGCGGAATTTATCGACATCAAGAATCTAGACCCATCGAACATGATGAACTATCTGGTCAATGTGACCAAGGGGACGTATGAGGCGTTTGCGGTTCATCCGCATGGCTCGGACGGGAAGTGGAAGGGCAAGGGGCCGGAAGGTGGACCGAAGGACGGTGGGCATGGAGGCACGCGTCCGACTCCCACTCCCATCGCGAACTACAAGATTTCCGATGGCAGCTACACTTGCACAGCGGCTGAGCAGGTATCCATGTCCCACACGATCCAGCTTCCGGGTGTAAGCGGGACCACAACGATCACTACGAACCGCGTGTTTTGCCCGGCGCTGAAACTCGTGCTCGAAGAGGATCATAGCGATCCTCGATTTGGCACGAGAACCTATCAACTGAGCGGCTATTTGCCGGTGCCGAACGTTACGTTTGCTCCTCCCTTCGGGCTGAATCCGCCGCCGACACTTGTCCAAAAGAAGGATTTCGGACACGGGCATGGGCGAAAAGGCGGAGGCAATCCGCCGCCCGCCGTCTAGTACGATCGCTCCGTCTTTCGGAAAAGCGGGTATTTAAGGGCACGCTGATTCTGGCGTGCCCTTTTTTTCTTTTGTTTTGACGATGGTGTCGTTCGCACGTGATTTGACAGCATGGGGTGTCGCGCTTACTATCGTTTTCGCGCTCCAGGCGCTCCGGTTGCCGATGTGATCAGGCAGCCCGCCGGTACAGAATTAACCTGAACATTTCACGCGGAAAGGGTAGATGAGCACCTCCCGAGCCAAGCCGAAGTATTATCTGACGACCCCGCTCTATTACACCAACGGCCTTCCCCATATTGGTCATACGTACTCGACCATTGTGGCGGACACGATTCGCCGGTACAAGCGCATGCGCGGGTTCGACGTGGTCATGACGACGGGCGCGGACGAGCATGGCGTGAACGTGGAGCGCTCGGCAAAAAAGGCCGGCCTGTCTCCGCAGGAATTTTCCAACAAAATCGCCGTCCAGTGGAAGCAGCTGTGGGACGATTTGCAGATCCCCGGCGAAGAGTTTATTCGGACGACGGACGAACGGCACCACAGGACCGTTCAATGGCTTTTTAAGCGCTGCCGTGACAATGGATTCGTCGAGAAGGGCAGCTACACGGGGCAGTACTGCATCTTCGACAATGCCTACGTTGTGGACGCGGAGCCGGGCGGTCCATGTCCGGATTGCGGGCGGCCCACCGAGACCGTCACCGAAGAGAATTATTTTTTTAAGCTTTCGGAATTTCAGCAGAGGCTGCTGGATTTTTATGACGCCAATCCCGATTTCATCAAGCCCGAGAGCAGGCGAAATGAGGTGTTGAGTTTTGTGCAGGGGGGGCTGCGGAATCTTTCGATCACGCGCACGACGATTCGCTGGGGCATCCCTGTGCCGGAGGAATCGCCGCACGTCTTTTATGTTTGGTTTGACGCGCTGATTGGATATCTGAGCGCCGTGGGCGGCCCGGAATACGATGAGCGCGGTCTGTGGCCGGCGGATTTGCACATTGTCGGCAAGGAAATTATTCGCTTCCACGCGGTGTACTGGCCGGCCTTTTTGATGGCGGCGGATTTACCTCTGCCACGGCAGATCTGGGCGCACGGCTGGCTGCTGTTCGATAGCCAGAAGATGAGCAAGTCCAAAGGCAACGTGGTGCGGCCCATGCCGATCGTCAACGTGTTGGGGATCGAGCCGCTGCGCTACTATCTGCTGCGCGAAATTGTGTTTGGGCAGGACGGCAGTTTTTCCTACGACGCTCTGGTAAGCCGTTACAACAGCGATCTGGCAAATGGGCTGGGAAATCTTGCCAGCCGGACGCTGACCATGATCGAAAAATATTTTGCCGGGGAAATCCCCGAGCAGACTTCGGCGAACGGCAAATATGCTTTCACTACGGCGGAATTTGCCAGTGAAGCGCTGACGCGAATCACGCAATTGTACGACCGTCTGAACTTTTCCCTGGCGCTCGAAGCGATTTGGGAATTGGTCGCCACAATCGATAAATTCATCACGGTGGAAAAACCTTGGACACTGGCGGACAGGCCGGAAGACAAAGAGCGGTTGTCGAAAGTGTTGTACACCGCGGCGGAAGGGCTGCGCATTGTCACCGCGCTGGCACATCCGGTGCTTCCGCAATCGACGGAGAAAATCTGGCGGCAATTGGGGCTGGCCGAGCCATTGAGCAGCGTTCAGTTGGATTCACTTTCCTGGGGGCAACTCAAGCCGGGAACGAAGACAGGAAAGCCCGAGGGAATTTTCCCTCGAATTGAAAAATCGGAAGCGATCGAAAGGATAGAAGCCATGGAACAGGAACAGAGCAAGCCCGCGGAAGCATCGGCAACAACGCCCCGCCCCGCGCCCGCGGCGGCAGGCGCCGCGGCACCGGCCACGGCACCAGCCGTCGCCGCCACAACGAAAATCGGAATCGAGGATTTTGCGAAGGTGGAGATGCGCGTCGGTCAAGTGAAAACGGCGGAGCGCGTGGCGGGCGCGGATAAATTGTTGCAGCTGCAAGTCGATATCGGCGATGAAGTCCGTCAGATCGTCGCCGGGCTGGCGCTGGCATACAAACCGGAAGACCTGGTGGGCCGGAAAGTCGTTGTGGTCACGAATCTTCTGCCGAGGAAATTGCGGGGAGTGGAATCAAATGGAATGATCGTGGCGGCGACGGGGCCGGATGGCTCACCCGTGATCGCGGGATTTTTGGAAGAGGTTCCCGTGGGGGCGCGGCTGAAGTAGTGAGCGATGATTTGTGGGGTACGGCTTCGGCCGCGCCGTCACACGGAGTTCGTATCGCGGCTGAAGCGGCCACCGACAAACATTCAAGAATTCTCAACCGAGCTCGAAGCCTCAAACCACCGGGTCTGAAGTCTCAAACTCTTCAATGCGGACCGATAAGCAAAAAGGTAAGCAAAAAGGGATTTCCGTGGACCTGATCGATTCACACGCGCACGTGGATGTTTCCGACTTTGACGCCGACCGCGAAGCCATGCTGGGGCGCGCCCAGGCAGCGGGTGTGGGAACATTGCTGGCCATCGGCAACGGTCCGGAAATTGAAAAGCTTGGCGCGGCGGTTCCCTATGCCGAGCGGTACGAATGGATTTACGCCGCTGCTGGAATTCATCCGCACGAGGCCCGGCATGCCACCGAGGCGCATTATGCCGAACTCGACCGGCTGGCGCGCCTTCCGAAATTAATTGCGTGGGGAGAGATCGGTCTCGACTATCACTACGATCATTCGCCGCGAGACGTGCAGGCCAGCGTATTTCACCATCAACTGGACCAGGCCCGCGCGGCCAAACGGCCCGTTATCATTCACTGCCGCGAAGCGTGGCCGGATTGCCTGCGAATTCTCGACGAAGCATGGCGGAGTTCCGGCCTGGGCGGAATTTTTCATTGCTTTACCGGAACCGAAGGGGAAGCGCTCTCCGGAATCGATATGGGCTTTCTCGTTTCGTTTGCCGGGAATGTGACGTATCCGAAGGCGCAGAATTTAAGGGACGTCGCGGGGCTTCTCCCTTTAGATAAGTTATTGATCGAAACCGATTCGCCGTTTTTGGCTCCTCAGCCACATCGTGGAAGGCGAAATGAGCCCGCCTATGTTACGGAAGTGGCGCGAACCATCGGGAATGTGAGAAACTTGCCAGCGGAAGAAATTGCAGGGGTCACGGCGGAGAACTTTCGCCGTTTGTTCGGAATCAGTCATTCCCGCACTCGTAGTGGAGCAGTTCCGGAGGAGCACCATCTCACTTCTGACCGCGAAGGAAATCTTTGATCTTGTACGCGACGA
>Ga0265331_10003234_pt1 | contig 10611 bp, 8 predicted proteins | sample 41923metaG_FD_202088 | JGI IMG/M metagenome (GOLD analysis project Ga0265331, IMG submission 202088) | Rhizosphere microbial communities from Carex aquatilis grown in University of Washington, Seatle, WA, United States - 4-19-23 metaG | ecosystem: Host-associated > Plants > Roots > Rhizosphere >...
AGCGGGACGCTCTAGCCAGGCTGAGCTACACCCCGTTTTAAATTATATCATTTTCGCGGTTATTCTTCCTTTTGATGCTTCAAATTGCCAACATCAGTTAGCAATTAGTTAGCAATTTCACTTCTACCAACGATATATCCTCCTAGACATCCCGCTCGCCTGACGGTGCAACGCAGGAGGAACAAGTTAAAGAACTTTTGATTGATAGCGATTTGAATGTCTCGGTTGCGTGAATAATTTACAAAACTACGGATTAGCAAACAAGAGAGGGGCGACAGTTATTCGGGGAGCGCGTTGAGGCGGAATCGGTCAACTGAATTGTTTCTACGGCGTTGCGCAAATTTTGATATTCAAGGTGTGCATAGATTTGCGTCGTTACAACGGACGCATGGCCCAGGATCTTCTGGACCTCAGCAGAGGGACTGAGGACTGAACGAGCCATGATGCGTAAGAATGCCGCAACGATTGAAGATGAATTCTGTCGGACAGACCTGCGGCCCTTACGATGGCTTTGAACTTCTGCAAGACAGTTTTATGCCGCTGGCTTGAATGACAGTCTGCTAACATCGGTCCATAAAAAATCTCATCAGCCAAGTTCGTTCTTTCTAACTCAAAATTGTCCGAACCCGGTTAATCCAACTACAATAATGAGATTCACTTTTCCATCACGGTCGGCTGTATCATTAAAAGTCTTCGATATGTAAGGACGAGAAGTGCCAACAATTGTCTTTGGAGAATTGCAGGCTGGAATTTGTATTCGGCAAACGTACGCATCGGCCTTCGCCAGCGGAGATTACTTCTATCGTTTGGAGGTCAGCAATTTTGAGCAGAAGAGGGAATTGGTCGTGGTGAAAGAGCAAATCTCAAGGGTTGATGGTCATTGCTCCATGTCACATTCGGACTTTATTCCTTGATTCCCCTATTAAATTGCGCTACCTTCGAGCAGGTAAAGTTAGCGAGTTCGGGGAATTGTTGGAGATACGGTTTGGGATGAATAACCTCTGAATTCGTTTCGCGCGATGAAAGAGGTTTTTTTATGTCGCGCTCACTTCCCCCTCTTGCGGTCCCATGATGTCCCGGGAAGAAACTCCAATACTGTTAAATATAAAAAATAGATGAATGCGCATCATTACCTTTTTATGGAATGAAGAAACATATGAAAACAATTCTCTTCTCATACGCATTGATATTCGGATTGTTATTTTTTACAGCGACTGAATCTCCAGCTCAATGGGCACAAATCAATTCAGGGCTGACAAATACTAACGTTCGAGCGCTTGCCGTCAAGGGGACCACTCTATTTGCCGGGACATCTGCGGGTGTTTTTGTATCTACAGACAACGGCAGCAATTGGACTGCCTCCAACACCGGCCTGACGAATACCAGTATTGCGTCGTTGGCTTTGGTCGGTGCCAGTCTTTTTGCCGGATCCGGAGCGGGGGTCTTTGTTTCCACCAATAACGGCAATACTTGGAACTCTTCCAATGCCGGCATGACAAGCACGAATGTTTACTCATTTGCCGTTGCGGGTCCCAGGCTCTACGCGGGAGGCCTCGCGGGGGTTTTTGTATCCACAGATAACGGCAACAATTGGACGGCCGACACATCCGGCTTGGCGAACAAAATGGTCATGGCACTCGCAACGAGTGATACGAATATCTTTGCCGGGACGTACGGCACGGGGGTCTTTCGCTCCTCAATCAATAGCGGGGGATGGGTTGTAGACAGCTCGGGTTTAACGAGTAAAAACACCCGGGCTCTCGTCGTGAGCGGCAATAATCTCTTTGTGGGAACCGATAACGGGATATGCCGAAGGAATCTCAACGGCACGCATTGGACAGGAGTCACCAATGGATCGACGGGCAAATATGACCGGTGCCTCGCCGTCAACGGCCCCAATCTTCTCGCTGGAACTTCACCCGGCGGCTTTGTGTATTCAAACCTCAATGGGTCGGTCTGGACTGGTCTCAATTCCGGATTGACCAACTCTTCTGTCTATGCTCTTGCAATCCGCGGCTCCGATCTTTTCGCCGGGACCTATGGAGGTGGAGTGTTTCTCCTTCAGAACTACAAGAATTACATGCCGTCGATACTTTCGGTTGCACCAAACAACAATACCACCGATTCAATAGTTACTGTTGTTGGGTCGAATTTCGGACAAACTCAGGGAGCAAGCACGGTCAAGCTCGATACCGTGGCGGCATCCATAAGAAGTTGGAACGACACGGTCATTACCGCCCGAATCCCTCCGGGTGTCCATGGGTGTGTCTCTCTCTTTGTTACTGTAAACGGAACCAGGACTTCTTCGCCGGACAACTTCTATGCATTGAACGGAAGCGAATCTCCTTACTTTCTCTCCATCATGTACGAACAAGATACAGTGAAAAATGTGTTCTGGAATTATTCGGACGGAATCCTCTGCGGTGCTTCCATGCTATGGTACTCTACTCCCAAATCATTCACCTCTCAGTTTTACTGCATCACCGATCAATCAACATCCGTAAACGCTGCTCATAGCCTTACCGTCAGCCGGTATGATGCTTCGCGCGTCTCGGTCGTAATGCAGCCACACAATACCGTTGCTGTGTGCACCGTAGATGGCGGTGTTGCAGTGGGGCCCATGAACAACATTACTCCTGGAGACTACTTTATGACTGTTTATTACTACCCCATCGGGTCCGTCAGAGAACATATCGAGGTCAGCGTCTCGTCCGTGCCGTTGCCGGTGGAGCTTTCATCGTGGTCGGCAACGACGAACGGATTGAATACGGTATTGCGATGGACAACGGCTACGGAAAGCGGCAACAGTGGATTTGACATCGAACGACGAGTGGCAGGCCGGCGCGAATGGACAAGAATTGGATCAGTAGCCGGAGCTGGCACAAGCAACATTCCCCATAGTTATTCTTATACAGACAACACCGAGGTAACCGGAAGATATACATACCGTTTAAAGCAGATCGACCGAAATGGCATGTTCAAGTATTCGGAAGAAGTTGAAGTCACTGTTGAATCACCCAAAGTGTTCGCATTGAACCAGAATTATCCTAATCCTTTCAATCCGACAACCACAATCCGCTATTCCATCCCGAATCCTTCACATATAGCACTCTCAGTCTTCAATACGCTTGGACAGAAAGTAGCCGAACTTGTAGACGCGGACAAGGAATCCGGTGTTTACAACGTCACTTTCGACGCTTCCGGATTTGCATCCGGTGTCTATTTTTACCGGATGCAGGCGGGGAGTTACGTAGACACAAAGAAATTGATTTTGCTGAAATAACTGTACCATCTGGTTTTCATTAAGATATTCAGGAGGCCGCCTTGCCACCAGACTGGCCTTCTCTTTTTTGTTTTGGATGCACGCGGTGCAGCTCCGCACTGCCCGATCCAGAACCAAGAGTTATTAGAACCTATCTCAAAAATGGTCTTGCGTTTGCCCTTCTCCCGAAGGGATGGCTTCTACTTATCTCCCTCATCCTGCCACACAACTAATTCGATTCCTCTAGCCTCGAATACTTCAGCTTGATTTGGATAAAAGATGGTCTAAGTTAAATCTTGCTTTAGCATTTTTTTTTATATACCGTGGAACAGAGATTTTCCCTCCGTTCACAATCTTTGGGACGAATATGAGTTGGTTGTTCGGCGTTATCGGCAAAACCGTTGCGCAAAAAACTTTCTCGCAATCCCGCTCAATACACACTGTGCCGCTCCATACTTATTATAAGGAACGCGAATTCTATTTTGCCGCAGGTGGATTCAACCCTACTTGTCTGTCGAGCAAAACAACCAACAATAACAACGAAATTGATTCCTTTTGGATTGCACTGGGTTGTGCGTTAAAAAATGGTCGCGCGACAGGGATCATACTAACTTCCGATGATTGGTCTAACGTCAACAGCCATAAATACCAGCTGCAAGATTTAAACGGACATTATGTTTTTTTGTCGTATGAACGCGGACAATATGAGGTTTACACGGATCAATTGGGACTTCGAACCCTGTATTGGGCACAAACGAACAATGAAACGATAGTCAGTTCCAAGATTGATTGGGTAGCCAAATATGTGCGAGGGTGCACAATCAACTTCGAAAGTCTAGGATCGCGATGGTTGATGTTTAATCAACTTTCATATGATAGTCTTGTTAACGGAATCCAAAGACTTGGTCCTTCGGGGAAGCTGATCATCAACCGAGACGGCGTCAATCATTCTCATAAACTCTATGAACCAATTGTCAGGCAAGAGTATTCGCCGGATGAAATTGTCCAATTATTGCAGCAGTTTGTCAATCCGGACCTCAAAGAAAAATCGCACATAACCCTGGGCCTTTCCGGCGGATTGGATTCACGAGTCTTGCTTTCATTGCTGCTTTCTTCAAATAACAAATCTTTCCAGACGCACACTTTTGGAAGCAGCAAGGATCCGGATGTTTCTGTTGCGGAAAGAATCTCAAGAGACAACAATATTTATCACCTTTCGTTTGATGCTCCCCTTCCGGCAGCGAAAGACATGCTGCGCCTTTCCAGCGACTACGTTGCAGACACCAATCTGGTTGAACCGGCTTCAACCGTTTTGAGATTGCAGCATTATCAAGCTCTTGATGCATTGCGACTACTGATGGTTGATGGAGGCTTCGGCGAAATCGGCCGCCGCCAATATCTGAACAGACTGGGGCTCAAAGGAAGAAGAGAACTCGAAGGAAAAAACATTGAAGGAGTCCTACGATATTTGCGACATTCAAGAGCAGATTTTTTTAACGCCGAAATAACGCAGCAAATGGAAGGCGGGATCAGAAAAGAGATTGCGTATATGCTGGATACAATGCCCAGCCTAAAAGACTATGGCATGGGTAATTTCTTAGATCTGTGGGCAGTCAGAACGCGAATACCGAATCTTGGAAGCGATGAACAAGCGCGCTTGGATTCTATCATTCTAAATTACATGCCGTTCGCGCAGCCGAGTGTCATTAACAGTGTTTTCAACATACCCGCACAATTCAGAAAAAATGGAGCTTTGTTTCGGAGGATTATAGCGGAACACTTCCCGAAGCTGGCACGATATCCGCTGGTCAAAAACAATGTCACCTATCCTTTTTTCTTATCGACAGTACCCGCATGGTTATACACAAAGGCTAAAAGCAAGATCGGCTATCATTACAACGACGATTCAACACATTTATTTCTAGAACTCATGAGAGAGTTTATTCTTGATTCATTGAATTCGAAAAATGTCCTTGAATGTGCGGCGTACAACTACCAAAAAGCCTCAAAGTATATTAACGCGTATTATGCCGGCAACAAAGCTTTTGCTACCGAGGTAAACTGGTGGTTGACATTTGAATTGTGGAGAAGAAACATTAATGAATAGAGACTTCTGAATAATCAGGAAAGCTTGCCTCGCGCAAAGTCGCTAAGGTGCAAAGTATATTAAAAATTAAGCTTATGCGTCTTTGCGTCTTCGCGTGATACTATTTTTCAGATGTTTCGGATACTGAGTTCATACCACGCGCGGTTTTCATCCTCATTCACTTCGATCGTTATCCTTCCACTTAGCGCAAGTACTCTCTTTCTATATAGAGCCTATCTCAAAAACATGTCACTTTATCCTTCTCCCGAAGGTCCCGAAGGGACAGGATGAACGGGTGATTTGTTCACCCTGAGCAATCCCGTTCCGCAGAAGCGGAACGGGAGCGTCTGGCTAAGCCATCCCTTCGGGAGAAGGGCCAACGCAAGACCATTTTTGAGATAGGTTCTAGAAAAAGATTAAGTAGTCACGTGCAATAACTGTTCCGACAATTTTTGAAGTTCAGCGAGTGGTGCAACGGTTGGGCAAGTCGCGGGGCATGGTTGCGACCGTGAACTTATCGGTCACGGAGTGCGCACATTTTTTTTCCAAATCCTAATGAACGCAAATATCAACACAATATTTACTATCCACATGGCCACTTCGAGCCACAGCCATTCATGGTACAATCCCGATTCTCTTTCATACTCGTGCATGATTGAATCGAGGCAGAGGTGGAGGCCATACATTGGAATAAACACCAGCACCTTACTGATAGGGCCTAAATGGGCGCTCTCGTACAGAATTCCACGATCGGATTTGACATAAAACCCATACCCGCCTAAGAGATCCGGGAGATCTCCAAGTACTGCACCGACAACAATCAGCGCCCAGAGGATTACTCTCTTACGCACGCGGGAAATAAAGGGAGCGACCATCATTAATGCGCCTTGGGTCGCGTGACATACCGGGTCAGCCATGGTGTTAAAGTTTATTATGGATTGTTCTTTGTTTCAGGTCCGTTGTCTGCAAATGAATTCCTCTCTCAGGTAGAATCAGAATTTGCGACCAACCCGCGATCAAAAATCGGATAACGATAAAGTTAGGAATTTCCGGAATATGGGTCAAATCATTCAACTTAAATGATAGATGTTTGATGTGATACCTGAATTCGGCCGCACATTATGACAAATCCGCTGGGCAAAACAGTATGGTTGTTGCACATCGCACCGAAGATCCGGCTGTCATGGGAAAGGGTAGCGGGCTACTTTGTTTAATCGACCCTTCGACGCGTCCCCCTTCGGGGGACTTGCTCAGGGTGAACAGACCATGTTCATCCTGAGTAAGTGAGCGGAGCGAACGCATCGAAGGACGATGTCGCTGCTTTTTGAATCAAAATAGCCCACTACCTGGGAAAGTCCGTTCTTGCAATTAATATTCACAACCTCTACATTATATCAGACGTATATTTGTCGGGAGGGGATCCCGCCCTAAGGAGTTTCAAGAACAGGAATGACGAAGGGGCGAGTGACATCACTTCATGGGATCCGTTTTGATCCGACGAGTCCTCGATGATTTTCAATTTTCCTCGATGTTTCCGGGAAATAACGCGGGCGGCTTCTTTAAGAAAGAATCCATTTTTGGGCTCGCTGGGATATCTCTTGATACTTGTTAGGCTGCCGTTCTGCGGCACTAAGGAGATAATATCGGCCTTAGATTTGCAATATTGTAACTATGCATTCTTGCCTTACCACAATTCCTCTTGAGAGCTGCTGCAAACCATGACAAATTTTTTGGCGAAAGCTCCGGAGAGCAAGGCTAATGAAAAAATTAAGATCATTCTCGTCGAGGATGAAAAGAGGCTTGCGCATTCGCTTGAACGACTGCTCATCCGCGCAGGGTATGAAGTGATTCTCGCGTTTGACGGACAATCCGCAATCGATGCCGTTACCCGCCAGGAACTGCATCTCATGATTCTCGACATTAACCTGCCAGTAAAATCCGGTATTGAAGTCCTTCAGTACATTCGATCCTCTTCTTACAGCACGCCGGTCTTGTTTCTTACTGCAAGAGATACGATTCAGGATAAAGTTAAAGGATTTGAGATCGGTGCAGACGACTACCTTACCAAACCTTTCGATTCTGCAGAGCTGCTCGCCCGAATACAGGCAATTCTGCGGCGCTCAGGTGCGAAGAGCAGTTCGGTTTTACAAAGCGCCGATCTGACCATGGATGTCGTAAAGAGAATCGTCAGGAGAGCCGATCAGACGATTAACCTCACTCAAACGGAGTTTGCACTGTTGGAATTCTTCCTCAGGAACAAAAATACTATTTTGACACGAAGGCGTCTTGCCGAACAGGTGTGGGGGTACAAATTCGACACGGGTACGAATATTGTCGACGTCTACATAAGTTATCTGAGAGAGTCTATCGACGAAGGCTTTTCTCCGAAACTCATAGAAACAGTTCGTGGCGAAGGTTTCATTCTCAGAGATCAATAAGCGCGATGCGTCCCAATTTTTTCTTGAAGAAAATTCTGATCTGGTACGTTTCACTGTCAATTGCCGGTATTGTCTCCCTTCAAATCCTTCATTTGAAGCTTGCGCAATCCTCTCTCATAGAACAGACCGATCGTGCCCTCGTTCAGGAGGTGACATCCGCAACACACCTAGTGCGCTTCATAGAAACCCAGCACGCGTCCGCGGACGAAATCCTCTCAGACCTCGAAACGCTGGCAAATCAGAATGACAGCAGACTCTCGATCGAAGTTGTCGACCCGCACGAAAAATCCTTTTTCCGGTCCCCCGGGTTCAATCCACAGCTGTCGTCCGTCAAATTAGGAGATAGTGCGAACAGCGAAATTCGCGCGGTGTCCGTTGATGAACGTCAGTCATTTCGAATTTTCCAAAAGAAGGTAGATAGCTTTACCGTTTTTGCTGGATATCCCGAGCCTGCATTAAGCGATCTTGTTTCGAAGGATATTTCAGATAACCGATATTTGATTATGTTGTTTTTACTCGTCGCGGCACTTACAGGATTTTTCATTTATGGATTTTTTGTCCGGCCTGTTCATGCACTCAACCGGCATCTCAGCGATCTCTTGCACCATTCATCGCCGTCGGTGCCGATGAAGACGGCACCGCCCGCCAACGATGGAAAAGAAAAGGGAATCGAAACGACATTGAACATGGTTGAACAACTCCATGCTGCGAGGAACCATGCTCTTAATTTTTCTTCATTTGCGTCCCATGAACTCCGAACACCGTTAACGATAATACAAAACCAGCTCGAAGACGCGCTCTCAGCGGATATTCCGCCGCGGATTCTCCAAAAACTGGTCGGAGGAGTATACGACGATATGCTGCGTCTCAATAATACCGTCGAATGCCTTCTCAATCTCAGCACGATGCAGGCCGGAACATTTGTCTTGAATATGGAAACCATTCCGGTTCAACAGTTCTTCAAAGATTTTTATGATGAAGCGCTCTTCCTCACGCGGCCCAAGAATATTGCAATGGTGCTGGGGTATAGTCCTGAACTATATATATCCGGGGACGCCGCCAGACTTCGCCAAGTGTTTTTCAATCTTCTGGATAATGCCGTGAAAAACACGCCGGAGAATCATCAAATCCACCTTAGCTACGAACAGCAAGAGCATAATGTGCTCATCAAGTTTGCGGATTCTGGAAACGGAATCCCCGCCGATCTTCTTCCCGATATTTTCGAGCCGTTTATGCGCGGGAATGATTCCACACGCAACAACAGCGGAACGGGCCTCGGTCTGGCGCTTGTCAAGCTTATCGTGGACCTGCATGGCGGGTCGATTTCAGTTGAAAGCAAAGTCGGCGCAGGCACAACATTCTCCCTTCGCTTCCCCTCGGCACTTCCCTCAAACGTTTGAATCCGCCGGACGATCCTCCTGGCCAATTCACATGATGTGATTTTCGTCAAGCTTTCTTAGCTGCTTAGGTTGTACCTTTTTAAGTTTTGATTGATTGTTCACCCTTTCTTTTTTAGCCCATAACGGTCTTACGTTTCAGCTACTCCGTAATGTGGAATCTTTTCAAATTGCCACATTGTTAGAATTTTCTAATTGGAATTGGAACTTTCTAAATTGATTATGGAGCTCATAAACCATAGACTGATAAGGAACAAAGAGAATAGATCTGGCGAATTTTAAACGGTTTTGCGTTTTTCCTGTCTGCTGATGCCCGCAGCCAAAATACTAAGAGATAAAACAGATTGGAATGTGACCTTCTCTTCACATGCATTTTATTCGGAGTGACCTCAAATGAGTGACAACGCTTTGCGTATCCTGTTAGTTGATGACGAAGAGTCATTTGCCCTGGGCATGGCCTTGCGGCTTAAAGAAAACTACGGATATGAGACGACAACCGTGTTCTCCGGCAGCGAGGCTATTGAAGCGATAGGAAATGTTCACCAGAAATTTGATGTCGTTCTCCTTGATTATATGATGCCTGGAATAAACGGCCTTAACGTTCTTCAGTGGATGCACGAACAGAAGAACGATACTCCCGTCATCATGTTAACAGGAGCCGGCAGAGAGCATGTTGCCGTAGAGGCCATGAAACTGGGCGCCTACGACTACGTGCAAAAAGATCTGATCGACATCGGACATCTCGACATCCTTTTGAGAGGGACAAACGAGCGGCACCTCTTTCAAACAGAAAAAGAGCAGCGTCTCCGGTTGCTGAGAGATCGTGAAAAGGTGATTACATCGCTGGAGTCTTACCAGAATTCCATCGATTCGCTTTCGCACGTCGCCAACAACTCTCTCGCTCTTGTGGCACTCAATATTCGGGAACACTCTGAGGCCCTGGCTGCCGACGTGAAGGAGGAGACACAAATGAAAATTCGGGGAGCTTTTGAAGAAATTGAACGGGAATACCGATTGATTGCGTCAGTTGTTGCGTTAATACTGAGACTTACCAACGCCATGAAGGAAATGCTTACAAGCGACACGAGCGGTTCACCGCAGCATTCATCTTTGAAGTCCGAGATTGAATCGTTGGTACAGATTCACAAAGAAAAAATGGATTCATGACAGTCTGAGCAGTTGAAAGCCACTTCTAGATTCATGTTGCCGTAAGAATTGTAACCTATACGTATTATCTGAAAAAAATGACATTGCAAAGACCGGATGGATTAGCGCATCCCTGCCGAGTGCATATTGTATTTCAACAGGAGAAGAGGGTTAAGAAATGACACTGACAAAAATCAACGATCATCTGCAAAACGGGAACAGGTCCGTAAAAAAGCGCGCCTTTGCGCTTCTCCTGAAACTGCGGAACCGCCATCTAATGCT
>Ga0265331_10003239_pt1 | contig 10608 bp, 11 predicted proteins | sample 41923metaG_FD_202088 | JGI IMG/M metagenome (GOLD analysis project Ga0265331, IMG submission 202088) | Rhizosphere microbial communities from Carex aquatilis grown in University of Washington, Seatle, WA, United States - 4-19-23 metaG | ecosystem: Host-associated > Plants > Roots > Rhizosphere...
GTCGTTTCAACCGACCCTAAGACCGCTTTCCGCGACTTCGACAACCGCTCGGACGCCGGCAAGTGGAAGGTCGTGTTCTTCTGGCCGAAGGACTTCACTTTCGTCTGCCCCACCGAGATCGCCGGCTTCGGCGCGGTCAACGGCGAGTTCAAGGACCGCGACGCGGTGATTTATGGCGTGTCGATCGACAGCGAGTTCGTCCATCTCGCCTGGCGGCAGAACCACGCCGATCTGAAGACCCTGCCCTTCGCCATGCTGTCCGACGTCAAGCGCGAGCTTTCGAGCGCGCTCGGCGTGCTCGACAAAAATGAGGGCGTGGCGCAGCGCGCGACGTTCATCGTCGATCCCGACGGCATCATCCGCTTCGCCTATGTCACGGACCTCTCGGTCGGGCGCAATCCGCAGGAAGTCCTGCGCGTGCTCGACGCGCTGCAGACCGACGAGCTTTGCCCGTGCAACTGGCAGAAGGGTGAAGAGGTCTTGAAGGCTGCTTGATCAAGGCCCCCTCCGCCCTTCGCACCTGACGGTGCTACGGGCACCTCCCCCGCCGGCGTGCTTCGCACGCACGGGGGAGGCGGGCCTGTGCTGAACATCAAAGGAAGAACATCATGTCTCTCGAAGAACTGAAGAACCGGCTTCCCGACTACGGCAAGGATCTGAAGCTCAATCTCTCGACGCTGGCGGCGGAGCCGTCGCTCAGCGAGCAGCAACGCGCCGGCACGTTCGTCGCCACCGCGCTGGCCTCGCGCAACGCCGAGACGACGCGCGCGATCCTCGCCGAATTCGCGCCGAAGCTTTCGCCCGAGGCGCTGGACGCGGCGCGCGCCGCCGCCAGCATCATGGCGATGAACAACATCTACTACCGCTTCACGCATCTGGCGTCGTCGCCGGACTACCGCACCATGCCGGCGCGGCTGCGCATGAACGTGATCGGCAAGCCCGGCGTCGACAAGGCGGATTTCGAGCTGTGGTCGCTCGCGGTCAGCGCGATCAATGGCTGCGGCATGTGCATCGATGCCCACGAAAAGGTGCTGCGCGGCGCCGGGATCACGGCGGAGCAGATCCAGGCCGCCGTGCGCATCGCCAGCGTGGTGCATGCGGTGGCGGCGACGCTCGACGGTGTGACGCAGGAAGACGCGCTGGCCCGCGCCGCCTAGAGCATGATCTGATTACGCTGAATCAGATCATGCTCTAGATTCTTTGATCGGCGCGCAATTTACGGGTGAAGCGAAGGTCGCTTCACCCGATTGCGCTTTAGGCGAACGCGTAGGCATCCATGCGCAGCGAGCCGTAGGTGGTGCTGCGGTGCAGGCGCGTGGGTGCCGCGCCGCCCGCGCCATAGGCGACGAACAGCGGCATGATGTGCTCCTCCGTCGGATGGGCGAAGGCGGCCCGCGGCGCGAGGCTGCGATAATTGTCCAGGTCGTCCTCGCAGCGCTCGACCAGTGCCGCGTGCAACCAGTCGCCAAAGGTCGAGGACCACTCCGGCTCGGGCGCCGCCATGTCGCCGCGATCGAGGGCGCGCAGATTGTGCACGAAGCCGCCGGAGCCGAGCAGCAGGATGTCCTCGGCGCGCAGCGGCGCCAGCGTGCGGCCGAGCGCGATGTGATGCGCCGGGCTGTTGCGGCTCTGCACCGAAATCTGGATCACCGGGATGTCGGCCTCGGGATACATCAGCATCAGCGGCACCCAGGCACCGTGATCGAGGCCGCGCCTGGGATCGAGCCGCGCGTGGCTGTCCTTCAGCAGCGCCTCGATATCGCCCGCCAGCCCCGGCGCGCCCGGCGCATCGTAACGGATGCGGTAGAGATCTTCGGGGAAGCCGTGAAAGTCGTGGATCGTCCCGTTGACGGCAGGTGTGTTGAGCGCCGGCGCATCGGTGTCCCAATGCGCCGAGGCACAGACGATGGCCTTGGGCCGCGGCAGCGACGCGCCCAGGCCCTTCAGGAAATCGCGCGCCGGCACATGATCGAACGGCAGCGTCGGCGCGCCATGGGAAACGAAGAGCGCTGGCAGCATCACAGGCGCGTCGGGAAGGGATTGCGTTCGACGAACTGCTTCTGGTGCCAATAGGGATAGGCCGGCGTCGTGGCGCTCGCCTTGTCGAGCACCTTCACCTGCTCGGGCGTCAGATTCCAGCCGACGGCGCCGAGATTGTCCTTCAGCTGCTGCTCGTTGCGCGCGCCGATCACGACGGTCGAGACGGTGGGCCGCTGCAGCAGCCAGTTGAGCGCAACCTGCGGCACCGTCTTGTCCACTTCCTTCGCCACGATTTCGAGCGCGTCGACCACCTTGTAGACGTGCTCATAGGGAACCGGCGGGCCCATCTCGGCGGTCTTGTGCAGGCGGCTGGTTTCGGGGAGCGGCTGGCCGCGGCGGATCTTGCCGGTGAGGCGGCCCCAGCCCAGGGGAGACCACACCACCGCGCCGACGCCCTGGTCGAGGCCGAGCGGCAGCAATTCCCATTCGTAGTCGCGACCGATCAGCGAATAGTAGGTCTGATTGGCGACGAAGCGCGGCAGGCCGTAGCGGTCCGCCACCGCCAGCGCCTTCATCAGATGCCAGCCGGAGAAATTGGAGACGCCGATATAGCCGATCTTGCCGGCGCGGATCAGCGTGTCGAGCGTCGCAAGCACTTCCTCGGGCGGCGTCTTGGCGTCGTAGCCATGGAGCTGGAAGAGATCGATGTGATCGGTGCCGAGGCGCTTGAGGGCGCTCTCGACGGCGCGGGTCAGATGATAGCGCGACGAGCCGACTTCGTTCGGCCCCTCGCCGGAGCGGAACGTCGCCTTGGTCGAGATCAGCACCTTGTCGCGGCGGCCCTTGATCGCGGCGCCCAGCACCTTCTCGGACTCGCCGCCGGAATAGATGTCGGCGGAGTCGAACATGGTGAGGCCATGCTCGAGACAGACGTCGACGAGGCGCGTGGCCTCCTTGTCGTCCAGTCCGCCCCAGGCTTTGAAGAACTCACCCTGGCCGCCGAACGTGCCGGTGCCGAAGCTGAGCACGGGCACGTTGAAGCCCGAGCGTCCCAATTGACGATATTCCATGTGTGGATTCCCTAGCGATGGTGGCTGAGGTGAACATCGTGCTGCGGCGCACGCGTTTCAACCGCGACGGCGGCGTGGGTTATGCCTAAAGCGAAGGCACCGCCTGCTTGAGCCGACCGCCGACGCGCACCGGCTCGATGCGCGTGGCAAGGCCGCGAGCGCCGGTTTCGACGAACACGCCGCACAGCGTCGCGGGGCCGGTGGCCGGCGTGAAGCGGCCCTGGCTCATCTTGGTGACGAAGCGCTGGATCGGCTGGAATTTGTCCATGCCGATGACGCTGTCGTAGTCGGCGCAGGCGCCGGCGTCGGTCTGATAGGCGGTGCCGCCGGGAAAGATCTGCGCGTCGGCCGAGGGCACATGCTGATGCGTGCCGACGACGAAGCTGGCGCGGCCGTCGCAGAAATGGCCCATCGCCATCTTCTCCGACGTCGCTTCGGCATGCATGTCGACCACGACCGCATCCGCCGCCTCGCCGAGCGGACAGGCGGCGAGTTCGGCCTCGACCGCGGCGAAGGGATCGTCGAGCGCATCCATGAAGACGCGGCCCATCGCGTTCATCACCAGCACGCGCTCGCCCTTGCGGGTCTGGTAGAGATTCGCGCCGCGGCCCGGCGTGCCCTTGGGATAGTTCAGCGGGCGCAGCACGCGATCCTCGTCACCGATGAAGGAAAGAATTTCCTTCTGGTCGGCCCAGTGATTGCCGGTCGTGATGACGTCGATGCCATTGGCAAAAAAATCGCGCGCGATGGCATGCGTCAGGCCGAAACCGCCGGCGGCGTTCTCGCCATTGGCGATCACCAGGTCGAGGGCGAGGGAGTCTTTGAGGCGCGGCAACTCCGCGGCGACCACGTCGCGGCCCGGCTTGCCGATGATGTCCCCGAGGAAGAGAATGCGCATGGCGGCCTCATAGCACAGAAAGGCGCGCGGCAATGCTCCTTCGTCTGGTGGCGCAATCGGGACTCTGGATCGCCCTGATGGGCGTGCTTTTGTTCTGGCCGGCGGGAAACTGGCTGTGGCCGCAGGCCTGGGCCTTCCTGATCATTTTCACGCTCGGGACGATCGCGTTCTGCACGTGGTTGTGGCGACGCGATCCCGCCCTGCTCGCCTCGCGCCTCAGCCTGCCGGTGCAGAAGGGCCAGGCGCGCTGGGACCAGGTCTTCATGGGGCTCATCGTGCTGGGGTGGAACACCTGGCTCGTGCTGATGGCGCTGGATGCGCAGCGCTGGCGCATCTCGCATGTCCCGCTCTGGCTGGAAGCGATCGGCGGGCTTCTGATCGCCGGTGGCATGGCCGCGACGGTGCCGGTGTTCGCCGCCAACAGCTTCGCCGCGCCGGTCGTGCGCGTGCAGGAAGAACGCGGCCAGCGCGTCATCGACAGCGGGCCTTATGCACTGGTGCGCCATCCGATGTATGCCGCGGCGCTACTCTATCTTGTCGGTGTGCCGCTCCTGCTCGGCTCGTGGTACGGGCTGATCGGAACGCTGGCGATCACGCTCGCGATCGGCGGGCGCGCGACGCGCGAAGAACAGATGCTGGCGCGCGACCTGCCCGGCTATGCCGGCTACGCGGCGCGGGTGCGCTGGCGGCTGGTGCCTTATGTATGGTGAAAGCGGCGCAGGCCGTTCTCGGTGATCACCGCATCGAGCGGATGATCGTGCTCCATGTGCGGCAGGAGCGGCACTTCCTGACCGGCATAGGCGACGCCGATGGCCCGCGCGGCCGGAAGACCTCGCAAGGTCCGGTCGTAATAGCCGCCGCCATAGCCGAGGCGATGGCCGGTGGCGTCGAAGGCGAGCAGCGGCACCAGCACGATGGCGGGCACGACTTTCGGCGCTGTGGCGAGCGGCTCCGGAATGTTGAAGGCCTGCGCGTTGGCATGCATCGGATCGCCCATCTTCCAGGCGCGAAAGGTCAACGGCTGGCCGGCGGTGACGGTCGGCAGCGCCAGCGGATGGCCGAGCACCGACAACGCCGCGAGCAGCTGGCGCGGATCGGCTTCGTCGCGGAACGGAAAATAGCCGGCAACGATCGCGCCTGGCGCAGCGCCGAGATCGGCGGCGAAGCGTGCGATGCGTTCGGCATAGTCGGCACGGGTCAGCAGAGCGCGGCGCGCGCGGGCCTCGGCGCGGAGAGAGGGTTTCGTTGTCATCGCTCAAGAAAAGTTGGGTGGCCGGGTCGCGCTTGCCGATACGCTGTCGCTATCGGCCTCTCGCTGCCCGGCCATGACGGGTATTAAAGTGGACGGACCGCCGTCGCCGTTGGTGTTTGGATCCTCACGGGCCTGCAAGTGCAGGTGGGCGCCATATGGCCAAGACCACGGTCCTGGCCAGGGACAGCTCCCGGTGAGTACCATTAAGGCCCCTGGGCATCGCTAACCTGACGCGCGGGGCAGTACCGTCCGCCTCTAACCTAGGCTTGCGGCAACCGTCCGGCAATGTCCTCGAGCCGCTTGGCCGCGGATTCGAATGCGTCGGCGGCAGCGCTTTCCGCATTTGCCAGCTTTCCGCTCACATCCTCATGCGTGCCGCTGAGCGCGCCAAGCTCCTGGTTGCGCAGGTTGAGTTGCGCCGAAACCTCGTGATGCTCGTCGGCGATGAGCAGCGCGGCCATCAAAAGCAGGCGCTGGTCGCCGACCTGGCCGACGGAAGAGAGAAGTTCCTTCACCTTGCCGTCGACATGGGCGGCGAGCTCGCGCAGATGGTCTTCCTCGCCCTCGTCGCAGGCGATGGTGTAGGCGCGGCTGTTCACCATGACGTTGACGAGCGGCATAGAATCTCCTTCAGCGCCCGAGCGCGGCGCGGATTTCGCCGATCGCGCCGTCGAGGCGGCCCTCGACCTCTTCCGTCGCGGCGGCGAGGGCGCGGTTTTCTTCCTCGAGCTCGGCGATGCGCCCCAGCAGGCCGTCGCGTTCCTCGGCCAGTTCGGCGATCCGCGCCTTCGAATCGGCCAAGGCGGCCTTGAGTCCGGTGAGCGGCGCGGCACGCGATTCCAGCGTGTCGGCCGCGGCATTGAAGCGCTGCACAGCGTTTTCGAGCCTGCTCATGCGCTGTCCTTACGAATCCGCCGGCGACCTTAGGCTCCGTCCGGAGCACGGGCAACGCATAAAAACCCTTGGTTCCTGCCGCGCCGTTCGTTGCCTGTGGACGTTGTCCAAAGGCGCGTGGCGACGGCGGCATCGCGCACCCTTGACGGGGCAAGCACCCGGTCGCTAAGGCCAAGTTCCCGCGCGGAGATGAACAGATGGAATCGACGAACGCTCCGCCGGGGCAGGCTGAGATCCGGCGCCTCGCCAACGCCATCCGCGGCCTCACGATGGATGCGGTCGAGCAGGCGAAGTCCGGCCATCCCGGCCTGCCGCTGGGCATGGCCGATGCGGCCACCGTCCTGTTTTCCCGCTTTCTCAAATACGACCCCACAGACCCGCACTGGCCGGACCGCGACCGCTTCGTGCTCTCGGGCGGCCATGGCTCGATGCTGCTTTATTCCCTGCTCTACCTGCTGGGCTATCCCGGGCCGACGCTCGACCAGATCAAGCGCTTCCGCCAGGTCGACAGCCCCTGCGCCGGGCATCCGGAATACGGCCATCTCGCCGGCATCGAGACGACGACCGGGCCGCTCGGCCAGGGCATCGCCAACGCGGTCGGCATGGCGCTGGCCGAGCGCATTCTCAACGCGCGCTTCGGCGACGAACTTGTCAGCCACAAGACCTATGTCATCGCGAGCGACGGCGATCTGATGGAAGGCATCAGCCACGAGGCGATCCACCTCGCCGGGCACCTGGCGCTCAAGAACCTGGTCGTGCTGTGGGACGACAACAACATCACGATCGACGGCGCGCTGTCGTTGTCCGAAACCGGCAATACGATCGAGCGCTTCGAGGCGGCGGGGTGGAAGACGACGCTGTGCGACGGGCACAGCGCCCAGGAAGTTTTCCGTGCGCTGACCGAGGCGCAGACGAGCGAGAAGCCGTTCCTGATCGCGTGCAAGACGGTCATCGGCTTCGGCTTCCCGACCCGCGCCGGCACGCAGAAGGCGCACAGCGATGCGCCGGGCGCCGAGGAAATCGCCGGCGCGAAGAAGACGCTCGACCTGCCCGCCGCGGCCTTCGCGCTGAACGACGGCGTGCTGGAGGCATGGCGCAAGATCGGCACGCAGGGCGCCGCAGCGAACGCGGCGTGGAAGACGCGCAGAGCGGCATCGCCGCTTGCGAAGGACTTCGACGCGACGATGACGGACGCGATCCCTTCGGAGCTGACGAAGGCGCTGGGTGAACTCAAAGCCAAGCTGGCGGCGGAGAAGCCGAACGCCGGCACGCGCCGCACCTCGGAGAAGGTGCTGGAGGTCGTCAACGGCATCTTGAAGACGACCGTCGGCGGCTCGGCGGATCTCACGCCGTCCAACAACACCAAGACCAAGAACATCGACGGCATCAAGCCGGGCGACTTCAGGGGCCGCTATATCCATTACGGCATCCGCGAGCACGGCATGGCGGCGGCGATGAACGGCATGGCGCTGCACGGCGGCATCATTCCGTATGGCGGCACGTTCCTGGTGTTCTCCGACTATTGCCGCCCCTCGATCCGCCTTGCGGCGCTGATGGGCATCCGCGTCGTTTTCGTGATGACGCACGACTCGATCGGCGTCGGCGAAGACGGCCCGACGCACCAGCCGGTGGAACACCTGGCGGCGCTGCGCGCGATACCCAACCTCACCGTCATACGTCCCGGCGACGCGGTGGAGACGGTGGAGGCATGGGAACTGGCGCTCGCCAACACCAAGGGTCCGACGCTGCTGGCATTCTCGCGCCAGGATGTGCCTACGGTGCGCGGCGAAGCCACGATCGCGGGCAACCTGACGGCGAAAGGCGCCTATGAAATCGCCGGCGCCGACGGCGCGAAGGTGACGTTCCTCGCCACCGGATCGGAAGTCGGGCTCGCGCTCCAGGCGCGCGACCTGCTCAAAGCCGACGGGATCGCGGCGCGCGTCGTCTCGATGCCATGCTGGAGCCTGTTCGACGAACAGCCGGCAAGCTACCGCAGCGCGATCCTGGGTCCGGGAACCGTGCAGGTCGCGATCGAGGCCGGCGTGCGCCAGGGCTGGGGCCGTTACACCGGCCTGCATGGCCGGTTTGTCGGAATGCATAGCTTCGGGGCCAGCGGGCCTTATAAGGATGTGTACAAGCATTTTAAGATCACGCCCGAGGCGGCCGCGGACGCGGCGCGCGCGGCGCTCAAAGACAAGAGTTAGGGAGCAAACGCATGGCAATCCGCGTAGCAGTCAACGGCTTCGGCCGCATCGGGCGGCTCGTGCTGCGCGCCATCGTGGAGAGCGGACGGCGCGACATCGAGATCGTCGCGGTCAACGATCTGGGGCCGGTCGAGACCAACGCGCATCTGCTGCGTTACGACTCGGTGCACGGCAAGTTTCCGGCCAACGTCACGATCGACGGCGATTACATCGTCGCCGCGGGCCACAAGATCCGGGTTACCGCGATCAAGGACCCCGCCGAGCTGCCGCACAAGGCGCTGGACGTCGACATCGCGCTGGAATGCACCGGCATCTTCACCTCGAAGGACAAGGCCTCGGCGCATCTGAAGGCCGGCGCCAAGCGCGTGCTGGTGTCGGCGCCGGCGGACGGCGCCGACCTGACGGTCGTCTACGGCGTGAACCACGACAAGCTGACCAAGGACCACGTCGTGGTGTCGAACGCATCATGCACGACGAACTGCCTCGTGCCGGTGGCCAAAGTGCTGAACGATGCGATCGGCATCAAGCACGGCTTCATGACCACGATCCATTCCTACACCGGCGACCAGCCGACGCTCGACACGATGCACAAGGATCTTTATCGCGCCCGCGCCGCGGCGCTGTCGATGATCCCGACCTCCACCGGCGCGGCGAAGGCGGTGGGCCTGGTGCTGCCCGAGCTCAAGGGCAAGCTCGACGGCGTGTCGGTGCGCGTGCCGACGCCGAACGTATCGCTGATCGATCTGAAATTCGTCGCCAAGCGGGCGACCACGGTCGAGGAGGTCAACGGCGCGATCAAGGCGGCCGCGGCAGCTGGGCCGCTGAAAGGCATCCTCGAGATCGTCGAGGCGCCGCTGGTGTCCAGCGACTTCAACCACAATCCCGCCTCGTCGTCCTTCGCGCTCGACCAGACCAAGGTGATGGAGGGCGATTTCGTTTCGGTGATGAGCTGGTACGACAACGAATGGGGCTTCTCCAACCGCATGGCGGATACCGCCGTTGCGATGGGCAAGCTGATCTAGGTCAACCGAAAGGCCCGTGGGCGCGGGCAGGATGCAGGTTGTGGCAGGCGGATTTCCGCCTGCACGACAGCCGAATGAGCGGACCATGCCGTCTTTCAAGACCCTCGACGATCTGAATGTGAAGGGCAAGCGCGTGCTGGTGCGCGCGGATCTCAACGTGCCGATGAAAGACGGCGTCGTCACCGACGCGGTGCGCATCGAGCGCCAGGCGCCGACCATCCGAGAGCTTTCGGACAAGGGCGCCAAGGTGATCGTGCTGTCCCATTTCGACCGGCCCAAGGGCAAGGTCGTGCCGTCGATGTCGTTGAAGCCGGTCGCCGCCGCGCTGGCCAAGGCGCTGGACAAGCCGGTCGCATTCGCTGCGGACTGCATCGGCGAGGTCGCCAAGGCGGCGGTCGCCAAGTTGCGCGACGGCGACGTGCTGCTGCTCGAGAATACGCGCTTCCACGCCGGCGAAGAGAAGAACGATCCGGCGTTCGCGAAGGAAATCGCGGCGCTCGGCGATATCTTCGTCAACGACGCCTTCTCGGCGGCGCACCGCGCGCATGCGACGACCGAAGCCATTGCCCATCTGCTGCCCAGCGCGGCGGGACGCTCGATGGAGCAGGAGCTCACGCATCTGAACAAGGCACTCGGCGATCCGGAGCGGCCGGTGATGGCGGTGATCGGCGGAGCGAAGGTTTCGACCAAGATCGCGCTGCTCGAACACCTCGTCGACAAGGTCGACTTCCTTTTCATCGGCGGCGCGATGGCGAACACATTCTTCGCCGCCGAGGATATCGACGTCGGCGCCTCGCTCTACGAACCTGAATATGTGAAGACCGCGCGCCGCGTGATCTCGCTGGCGACCGACGCCGGCTGCGTGATTCTGCTGCCCGAGGACGTCGTGGTCGCCAAGGAGCTGAAGGCCGGGGCCGCGCATCGCGTCTGCGACATCCGCAAGGTGCACAAGCGCGAGATGATCCTGGACGTCGGACCCAAGACGATCACCGAGTTCCAGAGCCGGCTTCCGGGCATGCGCACGCTGGTGTGGAACGGCCCGCTCGGCGCCTTCGAGACGCCACCCTTCGATACCGGCACGATGGCGGCGGCCCGGCTGGCGGCCGCGGCGACCAAGGCCGGCAACCTGCTCTCGGTGGCAGGCGGCGGCGACACGGTGGCGGCGCTGAACGCCGCGGGCGTGGCGGACGACTTCACTTATGTTTCGACGGCGGGCGGCGCCTTCCTCGAATGGCTGGAAGGCCAGGAACTCCCCGGCGTCGCGGCGCTGGAAAATAGTTAGTAATTA
>Ga0265331_10003242_pt1 | contig 10606 bp, 13 predicted proteins | sample 41923metaG_FD_202088 | JGI IMG/M metagenome (GOLD analysis project Ga0265331, IMG submission 202088) | Rhizosphere microbial communities from Carex aquatilis grown in University of Washington, Seatle, WA, United States - 4-19-23 metaG | ecosystem: Host-associated > Plants > Roots > Rhizosphere...
GTATCGCAGCTTTTGCGGTCGTGATTTCAGACTGCTTGGTGGCAAGTATCTTGTTTAGTATGTCGGACATGGCGTGGTTAAATTTCCTTGCCGCTAATGGGCAGCGATATGTATCAAATCGGCCAGTTTTGCGCGGGCCGAACCATTGTCAATCGCAAGCGCAGCGCTGTTGATGCCCGCTTGCAGGTCAGTACTTACGCCAGCCACATAAATTGCTGCACCTGCATTCAATAGCACGATATCTCTTGCCGCTCCTTGTTTTCCTGCCAGTACTTGCAGGATGATATCTTTGGATTCATCTGCATTTTTAACACGTATGCTTTCGGCTTGATGCAAAGGCATGCCGAATTGTGCAGGATTCACAACGTATTCCTTCACTTTGCCTTCACGCAGCTCTGCGACGTAGGTGTCGCCGGAAAAAGAGATCTCGTCCATTCCATCCGCGCCGTGCACCACCATCACATGCTTGCTGCCAAGCCGATTCAGAACATTTGCCAGCTTTACAGTCAAGCTCTTATCAAATACACCCACCACCTGATTCTCAGCCCCTGCCGGGTTGGTGAGTGGCCCCAGCAGATTGAACAGCGTGCGAACGCCCAGTTCGCGCCGCACCGGGGCAGCATGTTTCATGGCGTTGTGATGATTGGGCGCGAACATGAAGCCGATACCGATCTGATCGACGCAGGTAGCGACTTGCTGAGGCGTAAGATTAACATTGACGCCCAGAGCTTCCAGCACATCTGCACTGCCACAGGTGGATGACACGGAACGTCCGCCATGCTTTGCGACTTTTGCGCCCGCCGCTGCCGCAACGAAAGCGGATACGGTAGAGACGTTAAAAGTTTGTATGCCGTCCCCGCCGGTACCGCAGGTATCGACTAAATGCTGATGGTCGGCGATATTGACCTTGGTGGAAAGGTCTCTCATCACTTGTGCTGCCGCTGCGATCTCCTCCACGCTCTCGCCTTTCATGCGCAGCGCGACCAGCAATCCGGCGATTTGTGCCGCGGTCAGCTCACCGGCCATCACCTGGCGCATGATGTCCAGCATCTGGTCGTGCTCAAGGTCGGCTTTGTCCAGCAGACGATGCAGCGCTTCTGCCACGGTAAACATCAATAAGCTTTCAAAAAGTTATTCAGCAGGTCGTGACCGTGTTCAGTCAGTATAGATTCCGGATGGAACTGCACACCTTCGACAGCCAGAGTTTTGTGGCGCACACCCATGATCTCGCCATCGTCAGTCGAGGCGGTTATTTCAAGGCAGTCGGGGAGAGATTCGCGCTCGATCACCAGCGAGTGGTAACGCGTCGCAGTAAACGGGTTGGGTAGTCCTTTGAATACGCCGACGTCCTGGTGTGAAACCTGTGAAGTCTTGCCGTGCATCACCTGCTTGGCATGGATGATCTTGCCGCCGAAGGCCTGGCCTATGCTTTGATGCCCTAAGCAAACGCCCAACAGCGGGATCTTTCCCGCGAATTCTTTGATCAGGGGTACCGAGATACCTGCCTCATTGGGGGTGCAGGGGCCAGGGGAGATGACGATATAACGGGGGTTGAGCGCGCTGATCTTATCCAGGTCGATCTCGTCGTTACGGTATACCACGACTTCTTGACCTAATTCCCCAAGATATTGCACCAGGTTGTAGGTGAACGAGTCGTAGTTGTCTATCATTAACAGCATATTGAACCTAATATGTTCTGACAAAGACCGGCATTATCCGCTTCAACGCCTGCCTGTTCAAGGCCAGCGCTAAGCAACGATTTTACTTTGGGGTTTTACTTTAGAACTAAAGGCAAGCCTGCTGCCATGAATACGACCTTGTTGGCCAACTTGGCGACGGCCTGATTCAATCGGCCCTGTTCATCCTGAAAACGGCGATTGATTTCGCCCATGGGCACGATCCCCATCCCGACTTCGTTACTGACAACAATGATCTCGCCCGGCAGTTTGGGTAGAACTTGCATAAACGATAGCAGCTCGTTTTCCCATACTTTATCCTGTGGCGGATTGCAGTCCGGGCATAGCCATTGCGCCAACCATAATGTCAGGCAATCGACGATGATGCAGTGACTGGTGGTGGCGTGCTTGTGGAGCGCAGCGGCGAGAAAAAAAGGCTCTTCCACCAATTGCCAGTGGGCTGGACGGCGTTGTTTATGATGTCGGATGCGTGCAGCGAACTCCGCATCATAGACCTGAGCGGTGGCGATATAAGTGACGTGCAGGTCGCAATCGACAGCCAGTTTTTCGGCGTAAGCGCTTTTGCCCGAACGGGCACCACCGAGTAAAAGCGTTAACACCAGAATTCTTTATTACTGAGTTTATGCACTACCGATACGATTGGGTACTATCAGCGAAGTGAACACTTTATGCGCTGCCCATGCGATACCCAGATACATCATCGCGTAGCCCACATAAGGCAGGGCGTAATGTGCAATCTGTGTTGTGAATTCCATCGCTGACATATCCGCGAAGCGTCCTGAGAACACGTACCAAAAGGCATTGGAAAGTACAAAAGCCGCACTGGAAGCGACAAAGCCAGTCGCAACGAATGGCAATATTTTGAACGGTTCTCTACGTTTAGTCAGCCAACGCCCCAAGCCCCAGACCATGGCATAGGTGACGACCAAGCCCCAGTAGGCGGGAGACACGCAATAGGCAGACACTCCCTTGAAACCGATTGCATAAGCATCTACCAGGAAGGCAACCACTATCATCAGGGCTAGCCAACTGGTTCGTCCGAGCAGGATGCCACCTACAAATAGGAGTGCGATGGTGGCGTCAGGCAAAGAGATCGCAGTAGCGAAATGGCCACTGCGCGTCAGCATGATAAAGAAAACAAGGGTAGCGGCAATGGCAAATGATTTTTTTGTTGTAGCAAGCATAACAATCCTCCAAGAAATTCCGCCCTACTGGGTGGAAGGTACAGAACCAATCATATCATTACCTTTGAAGCGCATGCGACCCTTGGATCGCATGCGCAGCCGGCAATAACAGAATCGCTTAAAAATCCGCCTTCATCCCGACATGGAATTGGCGTGTGTAATCGGTGGCATAAATAGTGTCGTCGCTTACGAAAAGCGCATTGCTATGCTCAAATAAGTTATTCACTCCAGCAAACCACTGCATATTCTTATATTGATAACTGAGTGCGATGTCTGTGGATAGGTAGCTATTTTGCCGTTGAGTAAAGTTATTGGCGAAATCGTTGATGGCGAAAGTGGAAGAGCGCCAGGTCTGGCTGAGATTCAAATTAGTGCTGGCCCAAGGCATGAAATTCAAATTCGCCGTCAAGCCATGTTTAGGTACGCCCGGTAAATCTTTCCCGTCAAACGCGCCGCCCCCTTGTGTTGCTCTATCCATGATGGCGCGGGTAAAGGTATAAATCAGCGAGCTACTTAATTTATCGGTTATTTGCCATTGATCTTGCGCTTCCAAGCCGTATTTATGAGATTTATCGATATTGGTGTTGATGAAGCTCACAGGATCAAAATAGATCTCATTATGGAGTTGAGCTCTGAATAGAGTCAGCTTGAAACGGTTATCAGCCATGACGTGGTTCAAACCAACATTGATGGTTCGGGATTTTTGTGGAGAGATGAACCCGTTGAAGGCCCCTGCAAATGTAAAGAATCGGTCTATGTCCGGCGCCTGGAACGCTTGGTCATAATTGCTAAAAACGCTGAATTGAGTATTGAATCGAAAATTCAGCCCGATATCCCAGGCATTAAGATACTGGGTAGCGTTTAGCGAGGTGCCCGCGTTAGGTGCATATTCATATTCCACCCGCTCGCGGCGCACACCCGCTGAAAGGCTGAGATCATCTAAGCGGTATTCGCCTTGCGCAAATATGCCCAGGTTATCTTTGCTGGTGTCGTTGCTGACACCTATTCTTGTGCCTTCAAATGTCTGAATGCCCAAGGTCGCCGCCACTTGACTGTTTTTAAACTGCACGGAGGCTTGATTAGAGGTGTAATCGTAATCGGCTCGGCTATTTGCGAAGTTAAGAAAGTCCGAAACCTTATTTTCCTGATGATGGTTAAGGTTGATTCTTACATCCGGCGTCACATTGTAGTCGGTACCGACCAGCCATGAGCGTGATTCGAAGATTTGGTGATTATAAGTACCGCCGCTGGCACTGGGGTCGGCATTTAGTTGTGCTAGTGTGATCGGGTTTGCGTATCGCGTATCTACATCTGAATTTGTCGCTTCCAGATTGATATGCCATTGATCGGTAGCTTTTATTTTGAGTTTGACTTGCGCTGTATTATTGCGTGTTGCATCTTTGTTACCCGTCACATCTCTTTGAGCAGAGCCGTCGTCACTGTCATGCACGGCGCTGGCGCTGAGGTCAAAGTACCGCTCCGAAATTCCGGCCAAAAAGGCACCGGAAACTGCGCCATGATTACCCACGGAACTTGTTACCGACACGCCCGTCTTTTCCTTGGTATAGATTTGGATAGAGCCTGCATTGGCTCCATCACCAAACATCACCGAACCGCTGCCTTTAGTGATTTCAATGCGGTCGATAGTTGCTAGCGGGACTGAGGCGATAAATTGAGGGATCAGGTCGATATTATTCAGGCGTTGCCCATCAACACTGATTACTATGTTTTGATAACCGCTACCGGTGCCATATCCGCGCATATCGATCATGGGCGTGACTTTATTGCCGAAACTGGATGCGACGGTCACCGAAGTATGTTGCGCCAGGAAGTCGTAAAGCGAAGTCGCGCCGGAAGACTCAATCTGTTTGCTGGTGTAAAGCTCCGAAGCATAGGTGGTTTCAGTATCCGGACGTGCGACTCCTGTTGCGGTGACGATGACGTCGCCAGTGTTGACTGCATCGCTCTCTGCGACCATGGTTTCTGCGAATGAAAAAATAGGATAGGCCAGGCATATAAGCCCGGCAATGATATTGCGCTGCATTGTGATTGCTCCTTTAACCCACACGACCCCGTATGGATGATTTTGGTATTGAAAATCCGGGAGCAACCGAAGAAGGCAAAAACCTGTGCCGACCAAACACCGTCACCCCGCGGTATTTCCACGCTTGGTTGAACAGGCCGGTCTCCGGGCTCGCAAGTCTTGATTGACCGCCTTCCCATGGTTGGAATTCACCACAGTGGCATATTGATCAATCCACACTTGCTTACCGTTGCGGGGGCAGCACAGGCTTGGTTTGGTATCACTAACTTACACCGAACGTACCTGTTTCCCGTTTAATTTTCTCGCCAGAAAGAGCTTGAAAACACCTGACAACTTGATTCAATTATAGAGGGCAAACTACAAAAGATGACAATATTTTTTTGAGTAACATGTTGTAATACTTTCATAAATATGGCTTACTTCTTGACCTTGAAGCATTTTTAACTTTATAGTTGCGCCATGGAAACAGATTTAAAAACATTAGAAGATTCGCTGGTGAAGTTTATTGAACTCAACCAGCGCTTAAAAACTGAGAATCATCGCTTGCGGCAGGAGCTGGCGATCGCTCAAAGCGATACCCGTCAGCTCAAGGACAATATGCTGTCTGCGAGTGAGCGTATTCAGTCCATCATGCAGAGCCTGCCGGAGGAAACTGCATGAGCGACATCAAAAATGTAGACGTTTCCATCATGGGGCGAGAATTCCGTATAGCATGCCCGGAAGAAGAAGAAGAAGGTTTGCGGGAAGCGGTTACATTCCTTGACCGGCGCATGAATGAGATTCGTGACTCTGGCCGTTTGGTTGGCGTAGAGCGCATTGCGATCATGGCTGCCCTTAATATTACCAACGAATTACTCACTACCCGTACAGGTGGATTTGACATTGGCGATTTGCAGCGTAGAATCGGAATCATGCAGAAGCAACTTGATCAGGCCATGCTGGATCAAGAGAAGCTGTTCTGATTTTCGGTTTTACGCTTTCCCTGCGGTGTTCGTTGAGGCTATAACTTCTTGAACCAATATTTTTGCCATTGGTTGTGACCACTCCGAATGCTGTTGTGCGCGCCTTCATAGGTGAGCCTGATGCGTTCTACGTTGCGACCCCCTGACGCCCAGCGTTCAGGAGCACGGCCAAAACGGCATTCGCGGGGATTATTTCCACTAGTTAAAAAACCATGCGCTACTGGCTTATGAAGTCCGAGCCTTCGGATGTCTCGATAGACGACCTGGCATCACTCCCTGATCAAACCATAGACTGGTATGGCGTACGTAATTATCAGGCACGTAATTTCATGCGTGACCAGATGAAACCGGGTGACGGCGTGCTGTTCTACCATTCTAATTGTGCCGAACCCGGGATTGCCGGGCTGGCAGAGGTGAGCAAGTTGGCTTACCCAGACCGTACTCAATTCGATCCCAAACACAGATATTACGATGCCAAATCTACGCCGGAAAATCCGCGCTGGGTGAATGTGGATGTGAAACTGGTGCGTAAAACCCGATTGCTACCCTTGACTGAGCTTTACACTTACCCGCAACTTGCCAACATGCGCACTTTACAGCGGGGAAACCGTCTATCCATTACTCCGGTCGATCCGGGCGAGTGGGAATTCATCCTGTCTGTGATTTAGGTTTTTGGCTCCGACTCAGGTTTTGGCTATCCAGAGCCCAGACTTGCCACCCGATTTTTCCAGCAAGCCGATATCATGCATGGTCATGCCACGATCAACCGCTTTACACATATCGTAGATGGTCAATAACGCTACACTGGTAGCAGTAAGTGCTTCCATTTCAACTCCGGTACGACCAACCGTTTGCGCGGTGACGGTGCAGGTGACTTCCGCCGCCTGTTGATTGATGCTGAATTCCACACTCACTTTGGTCAGGCTGATGGGATGACATAACGGAATCAGCTCTGAGGTGCGCTTGGAGGCCTGAATTGCCGCGATTCTGGCGATTCCCAGTACATCCCCTTTTTTGGAATCGCCCGCTTGTATCATTGCCAGCGTTTGTGCTTGCATGCGAATGGTGCCGCTTGCCACGGCGACACGTTGCGTTTCGGTTTTAGCACCTACATCCACCATATGTGCTTGTCCTGCGGTATCGAAATGTGTGAATTGGGGCATGATTTTATTAGCTGGGTCTGTGTTAGCTGAATCTTTCATAAATGAACTTGGCATTGGATACGTATATCATACCAAGCGTGAGAATTATTTACCTGTTTACGGTGATCGCACTGTTGTTTGCCCCTATCGCACTGGCTGAAGGTTTGCCGGACCTGGGTGATTATGCGCAGTCGGTATTGACTCCGTTGCAAGAGCAGCGTTTGGGCGAAGAAGCAATGCGCGACATCCGCGCCAGCAACGATTTGATAGACGATATCGAGATCACCGATTACATATCGGCGCTGGGATACAGATTAGCCACAAATAGCCCGGATAACCGCCAGATATTCACCTTCTTTGTGTTGTCTGATCCCTCCATCAATGCTTTTGCTTTGCCGGGAGGATTTGTTGGCATACACACCGGCCTGATCCAGAATACCCGCAGTGAATCAGAGCTCGCCAGTGTGATGTCGCACGAAATCGGGCACGTGGTGCAACGTCACATGGCACGTATGATGGCGCAGCAGAAACAAGACAGGATTCCATCGCTGGCAATGATGGCAGCCTCGCTGTTACTGGCATTGGGCAGTCCGCAATTGGGTCAGGGAGCATTAATCTCAACCGAAGCCGGGTTGGTGCAACGCAGTTTGAGTTTTTCTCGTGAAAATGAGCAGGAAGCAGACCGTGTCGGCATGCAGATTCTCGACAAAACAGGATTTGATACACGCGCTATGCCGGCATTTTTTGAAACTTTACTGAAAAACGAACGTTTTGATGGGGATGCGCCGGCTTTCCTACGTACCCACCCGCTATCTACCGAACGTATCACCGATATGCGTAATCGGGCAGAACAGACACCCTATCGTCAGGTACCGGATAGTATCGAATTCAGCCTGGTGCGTGCCAAGCTACGTGCAACACAAGGCACTCCTAATGACACGGTGCGATATTTCGAAGATAGTTTGCATGAAAAGAAATATAGCGACGAAGTGGCTCAGCGTTACGGTCTGGTCGTTGCGCTGTTGCGAGCTCATGACTTGGAGCAAGCGCAACAGGAGCTGGATAAGGTAAGGGAGATGACCCCCAGGCATCCGATGCTGGAATCGCTAGAGGCGAATATCCTCATCGCACAGAACAAAACGCAGCAAGCATTAGGTTTATATAGCGATGCGCTTAAACTGTTTCCCAAGAATCGCGGCTTGATCTACGGAAATGCCGAGACTTTGTTATCGTTGAACAAATCGCAGGAAGCATTGGTGTTCCTTGAGAAAGGGCAGCAAGAATATCCCGACGATGATCATTTGTACGTGTTGCAGTCGCAGGCGTATACGCAGCAGCACAAGAATCTGCTGCGTCATCGGGCACAAGGTGAAGCGTATTATCGAGCTTATGATCTGCCGGGAGCGATAGAGCAAATGGAACTTGCGGTAAAGGCAGGGGATGGAGATTTTTATCAGCTTTCTATTGTTGAAGCGCGGCTGAAACAGTTACGCCAGCAATTGGAAGATACTAAAACCAAATGAAATATTAATGAGACATTCATGAATCGCAGACTGTTGCTGAAATCAGGTATCGCACTGTTGTCTATGCTGTTGATAGTGCCACTGCGAGCGCTGGCCGCAGTATGGAACAGTCAGGCGTTTGCGGCAGTGCAGTTAGATCAGGCATTGCAAGGGTTGGGGGTTAAGCAGATTGAGGCCAGTGACCAGATCACGCTGACAGCGCCGGATTTTGCGGAAAATGGCGCCATCGTACAGATAGAGGTGGAAAGCCATATCCCCGGGACGCAAGCCATTGCCATACTGGCAGAGAAGAATCCGACCGCGTTGATTGCCAACTTCATCCTGGAACCCGATACCAAACCGCACATCATTCTTCGTATCAAGCTGGGTGAAAGCGGTGCACTGAAGGCGGTGATCAAAGCGGGTGACCAGTATTATGTCACTGAAAAATACGTGGAAGTGGCGAAAGGCGGGTGTAATTGATGACGGACCTGATGAAAATCCGCGCCATCGCCAAAAACGGAGTGACTGAAGTCAAGGTGCTGATGCTGCATCCCATGGAAACGGGCAGGCGCAAGAACGAAGCTGGAGAAGTTATTCCTGCACATTTCATTCAATTGGTGACTGCCACGCTGAATGGCAAGATCGTATTGCAAGCGCAATGGGGAACTGGAGTTTCCAAGAACCCTTATCTGACTTTCTATCTGCTTGATGCCAAGGCAGGCGATGTGATCGCGGTGAAATGGCAGGATAATCAAGGTCAAAGCAATGCCATAGAAGGTAAGGTCGTGGCCGCTTAGCGCTTGTTCGAATCAACCTTGTTCGATTGAAGCATGGACCAGTCAAAGAAATCACCGGGATCGGTTTTGCGGCCAGGAGCGATATCACTATGCCCCACGATGCCGGTGATCGGATAGGTGTCCTCCATTGCCGTAATCAACTGGTTAAGTACTTCATATTGCTCAGGCTCGAATGTCTCGAAGTCCGAGCCTTCCAACTCTATACCGATGGAAAAGTTATTGCAGTTCTCACGCCCTTGCCAGGTGGATACTCCGGCGTGCCAGGCACGTTGCTGGCAGGCAACGAACTGGATCAGGGTGCCATCGCGGCGGATGAGAAAATGCGCTGAAACTTTGCGCTGATAAATCTCCCGATAGTAAGGGTGTTCTTCCGGATCCAGGCAATTGGTGAATAATTGCACGACGCCGTTTCCGCCGTATTGGCTGGGTGGGAGGCTGATGTTATGAATCACTAATAGCTCGATGGCAGTATTTTCAGGGCGCGCATCCTGATTCGGCGAGGGTATCTTCCGGGCTGCAGCTAACCAACCATCAGTGGAGACGGATAAGTGCTTATCCATTAGAATGCGCCATAGTCAGTCTATTTGGAGAACCCATGATTTTTGTTGAATTAGTTGCCATGCTGGTAGTGATTTTAATTGCTGCTGAAGTATTTACCAACGCATTGGAACATATAGGCGAAAAATTAAAAATTTCTGATGGCGTGACAGGTTCGATTTTTGCTGCAGTGGGTACTGCTTTACCCGAAACCCTGGTGCCCATTCTGGCACTCACTGCAGGTACAGCAAATGTCCATGTGAATGAAGAGATCGGAGTAGGTGCGATATTAGGCGCGCCACTGATGCTGTCTACGCTTTCTACCTCCTTGCTGGCATTTGCAGTGTTAAAAAAACGTGGCATGAGCGGAGAGTTCACCCCGGAAAGAACCGGTTTGACAAGGGACCTAAATTTTTTCATCGCGGCATTCGCTTTTGCGACGCTAGCGTTATACATTCCGCACACTTTGCCATTGGTACGCGCCACGATAGGTCTGGCGCTGGTGCTGATTTATTTTATTTACATCATGTTGACCTTGCGTGCCTCTTCCGGACTGGTGAAAGATGGTCACGGTACTGAAGCGGAAGGGCCGATGTTGCTATGCCGGATAGGACTGCCTAATCATATCGTGGTGATCCTGCTGCAGCTGGTGTTAGGTTTGATCTTGCTGGTGGCTGGTGCCAAGGGTTTTATCTACGGCGTGGAGGCTGCCTCAAAAATGCTGGGCATTTCCACCTT
>Ga0265331_10003247_pt1 | contig 10596 bp, 6 predicted proteins | sample 41923metaG_FD_202088 | JGI IMG/M metagenome (GOLD analysis project Ga0265331, IMG submission 202088) | Rhizosphere microbial communities from Carex aquatilis grown in University of Washington, Seatle, WA, United States - 4-19-23 metaG | ecosystem: Host-associated > Plants > Roots > Rhizosphere >...
TCGCCATTCCGCAGAAGCCGCTCGACGTTCTCGCGCAGCAGATCGTCGCCGAAGTCGGCGCACGCGAGTGGGATGATACGAGCCTGTTCGATCTTTACCGGGGAGCCTATCCGTATCGATCCCTCGAACGTGCGGAATTCGACGAAGTTGTTCATATGCTCGCTGACGGCTTCACCACGCGTCGCGGTCGTCACGGCGCCCTCATCTATCACGATGCCGTAAACCACCAACTCCGCGGCCGCCGCGGCGCTCGGCTCACCGCGCTCACCTCCGGTGGCACGATTCCCGACAACGCCGACTACCAGGTCGTTCTCGAGCCCCAGGCCACTTTCGTCGGCACAGTGAACGAAGACTTCGCCGTCGAAAGCCTCCAGGGCGACATCTTCCAACTCGGCAACGTCTCCTACCGAATCCTTCGCGTCGAACGAGGCCGCGTCCGCGTCGAAGACGCCCAGGGCCAACCCCCGACGATCCCCTTCTGGCTGGGCGAAGCCCCCGGCCGCACCGACGAGCTCTCCCAAAGCGTCTCCCGCCTGAGGCGGGAAATTGAATCTCGCCTAACAAATGGCGACCGGGTAGCAAAACCCGCGCCATCCGCGGCTGTGGACCCTGATGCGCAGAACGCGGCGCTCAAATTTTTTGGCGAGCCGCTCGCAAACACACTGGAACCGGCCTTGCGCTGGCTCGTCGACGACGTCGGCATCCAAGCGCCAGCAGCCGTGCAGCTCGTGAGTTACCTGTCAGCAGCGCGAGCAGCTCTGGGCGCGCTGCCGACACGCGAGACTGTCGTGTTTGAGCGCTTCTTTGACGAAACGGGTGGCATGCAGCTCGTCATCCACTCACCGTTCGGCAGCAGGATCAATCGGGCCTGGGGCCTCGCGCTCCGTAAGCGCTTCTGCCGATCCTTCAACTTCGAGCTGCAGGCGGCCGCCACCGAGGACACCATCATCCTGTCGTTGACGACGGTGCACAGCTTCGAGCTGGCCGACGTCGCGCGCTACCTTCACTCAAACACGGCTCGCCCGCTACTCGTCCAGGCACTCTGCGCTGCACCGATGTTTCCTGCGCGCTGGCGCTGGGCCGCAACGATTGCCCTCGCGCTACCTCGCTTCCGTGGCGGTAAAAAAATGGCGCCACAGCTTGCGCGCATGGCCGCCGAGGATTTGCTCACGTCCGTCTTCCCTGACCAGGTTGCTTGCGCCGAGAACCTCCCGGGCGAATTGGAAATTCCCGATCACCCGCTGGTCCGCCAGACGATTCGCGATTGCCTCGAAGAAGCCATGGATGTCGAAGGCTTTGAGCAACTTCTGCGCGGCCTCGAAAGTGGCTCGATCCACGTCCTGGCCCGCGACTTGACCGAGCCCTCGCCACTAGCGCTGGAAGTCCTCTCCGCCCGACCCTACGCATACCTCGACGATGCTCCGCTCGAGGAGCGCCGAACCCAGGCGGTAATGAGTCGCCGCTGGCTCGACCCCGAAAGCGCCGCCGACATCGGCAAACTCGACCCTGACGCAATCCAACGTGTACGCGACGAGGCCTGGCCCGACGCCACCAATCCCGACGAGCTCCACGATGCGCTCCTTTGGCTAACGTACCTCACCGACGCCGAAGTCCAGCGCCAACCCGGCTGGCCTGATCTCGTCGAAACCCTTTCCCAACAGCGCCGTGTCACGCGTCTGACAGCTCCCTCCGCCGCAGTCGGCGCGACCAGCCCAACCTTGTGGGTCACTGCCGAAAGATTGCCCCTCTTCCGGGCTTTGTTTCCACAGGCTCCCGTCGCACCAGCGATCGACGTACCAGCGACATACGAAAAGCAATGGACCAGCGAAGAGGCGTTGGTTGAAGTGGTTCGCGGACGTTTGGAAGGCGTGGGGCCAGTCACCTCCCCGGCGATCGCTGCCTCGTTAGGCATGCCGATAGGCCGTATCGATGCGGCCCTGGCGTCTCTTCAGGCAGAAGGCTTCGCCTTGCGGGGACAATTCACGCCAGGCGCGCCGCCTGAAAGTGAGTGGTGCGAGCGCCGCCTCCTGGCGCGTATCCATCGCTACACCGTCAAACGCCTCCGCGCCGAAATCGAGCCGGTCGAAGCTCGCGATTTCCTGCGCTTCCTGTTCGAATGGCAGCGCGTGACTCCAGAGGGACGGATGGAAGGTCCCGATGCTGTGGGCGCCATCCTCGCACAACTCGAGGGCTTCGAAGCCCCCGCCAGCGCATGGGAAACGGAAATCCTCCCCACTCGAATTACCGAATACGAGCCAGCCTGGCTCGACGAGCAGTGCCTCGCGGGACGCTTCATCTGGACGCGCCTCGCGCAACGCAAGAGCGACTCGGAGCGAAGCGCAGCACCCGTGCGCGGCACTCCGATCGTCCTATTGGCGAGACGCAACACGCGCGTATGGTCATCTCTAACCGGCCCGGTGGACTCAACAAACCTGTCCTCCAAGGCACAGACGGTAGCCGACTACATCCGCACGCACGGCGCATCATTCTTCGACGAGATCGCGGACGGCTCACACCTCTTATCCAGCCAGGCTGAAGAAGCCCTTGCTGAGCTGGTGGCGCTCGGCGTCGTCAATTCGGACAGCTTCGGTGGCCTGCGCGCACTGTTAGTTCCGGCGGACCGCCGCCGTCCCGCGGCGGGAGGCCGCCGTAAGCGCCGGATTGCTCTATTTGGAATGGATGCCGCCGGGCGCTGGGCCCTGGTTCGCCGCCAGCCGCCGGCGGAACCTGCAGATGTCGACGTGCAACCCAATCGCCCGAGCGCACGACTGCAAGACGAGGAAGCAATCGAGCACGTCGCGCGCACCCTGCTACGACGCTGGGGTGTTGTGTTCTGGCGCCTCCTGGCTCGAGAAGCCGATTGGCTCCCACCGTGGCGCGACCTGCTGATGTGTTATCGCCGCCTCGAAGCGAGAGGCGAAATCCGCGGAGGCCGCTTCGTAGCCGGCTTCACCGGCGAGCAATACGCCGCACCGGAAGCGATCGGCCTGCTACGTGACACCCGTCGCAAGCCACACTCCCAACACCACGTTTCGCTATCGGGAGCCGACCCTCTCAACCTGGTAGGCATCCTGACACCGGGCCCGCGACTCCCGGCACTGAACAGCAACCGCGTCCTCTACCGCGACGGCATTCCGGTCGCCCTATTCGCGGGCGGCGAAGTTCGTTTTTTGGAAAAGCTCGAAGCCAAAGAACAGTGGGACGCGCAAAACCTGCTGTTACGGCGCCACGTCCCCGCGGTTCTGTCGGATTTGGCGTAGACAATCAGGGCCCGACGCCGGCGCGATCACGCGTGCGCGGGCCCTGACGTCATTTCATGACTTCTTATGCGAGTCCTGCCACTTCTTTACGGCCGCCATCGTATTTTCAACATGCGCGTCCGGCTTGAGGTCCGTGTACGAGTAGATGACCTGACCGGTCGGCGCGATCACATAGGACGTGCGGTTCGCGAAGTCGGGCTTCACAGGCAGGACCGCGTCGTATTCCTTCATGACACTGCCGTCCGCATCCGACGCAACGGCGAACTTGTTGCGGCACTCGCTGACCGAGAACTTGTTGAGCTTGTCGATGGGATCGTGCGAAACGCCGATCACGGTCGCACCGAGCGCTTTGAATTTGTCGGTCGCCTCGGCAAACTCGTGCGCCTCAACCGTGCAGCCCGGTGTAAACGCGGCCGGGTAGAAGTACAACACGACCGGGCCCTTCTTCAAAGCCTTGGCCAACGAGAAATGAAACGTCTTGCCGGCGAGCGAAGCGTCCGCATTGAAATCCGGGGCTTTCGTGCCATCCGGGAGTGCCGCGAAGGCTGGAACCGCAACCAGCACTGTGGCCAGCGCCGAAACGAATGAGCGTCGCATGGAGGTCTCCTGTCGTGAGAAGTGGATATTCGTAATGAGACCGGAGCTCCGCCAGATTTATTGCGGCATGACCCATTATTATTGTGCTGCATAACCCACCAGTTCGACATAACCCCGGCCGTCGGGCTTTTGACCAGCAGTAGCGCTGGCAGCGGTTACGTCCACGGCGCCTTCCCAATACCGCGTGGAGGTTGTCAGCTCCTGGTTCTGCAGCGCCGGCCGTACTTCCACGTCGACCCCGACCGAGGGGACCCGTACGCGCCAATGGCTGGGATAGCGATCGCCCCGCGGATTGGTCCACTGATCGAGCACCTCGATCTGGACCTCGTCGCTCGAGAGCTCACGTGATTGTCCGGCGGGGCTAGTCCAGGTTCCGGCACTGTTCGGGTCACGCCGGCCATCATCACTGCGCAGCGCGTAGAACATGAGGGAGCTGCCGTCGCCCAGTTGCAGCGCGAACCAATCCCAGCCCCGATCCAATGGCCCACTACCCCACTCGCGATCCACCCAGGCGAGCCCGTGCACGTCCAAGGGCTTTCCCTCGCGAAGCAACTGGCCGTGCACGGCAACGCGTGGAATAGAGTAGTAGTAGCTCGCCGCACCGGGCTCGCTTGATTTCCGGCTAAAGCCCTGTTCTCCGTTGAGCACAGGCGGAGGGAGCGCCTGTGTGTCGAGCGTCAACTCATACCCGTTTTGCGCCGCCCGCAGACGCCAGCGAGAGTCATCGGAAGAAACGGCCGCAAGTGACCAATCATCGACCCACACGCGCAGTGGCGGCATCTCCGCCCCCGCGAGTCCCACTGCCCCACGCGACAACTTCTGCGAGAACCGGAAACGTCCGCGCGCAACATCGGTAATCGCGAAGTGCGCCATGTAGGTCTCCCGCGTCCGCCATCGCGACTCGCCACCCGTGGAAGCCACTGGCATCGACCCTACCGACGCAGTCGATCCGTCAGCCCCTTTCGGGGACGGCGCCAGCGCAAATCGAAAGAACGTCAGCTCAAAACCAAACCGCTCCCCGTTAGCCGCATCCAGGTTACCGGTGACATACCACCACTCCTGTCGGTAGTCGGGATGCGACCCATGATCCCGCGGAAACTCAAAAGTCCGCGGCCCCAACACCTGCGCAAATCCGCCGCCGCCCCGCGCACCCCCCAACACTCCGAGCTCCGGCAATGGCCCCGCCGCGACCGCAACCGATACCACCGCGGCACACGAGGCCGCGCTCAACACCGCGCGAGGGAGCACTATCGCAAGTCCCACGACATCCCATGCCCTGGCACGACCAACCTTCAACCTCATTCCTCCCGAATATCACCCGCAATAGACGCCCTCGCGGTGCGCCAGGCGGGATATACACCGGCAAGTAAAGCCGCCGCGAGAGCGAGCGAGAGCGCATCGGTAAACTGGGCCGCCGTCAAATGCAGATCAATCTGCCACCCGAAGGCTCGCCGATTGATCACATCGGTCAACACCAGCGCCGTCAGCAGCCCGGCAGGAATCGCGGCAACCAACGCCACCAACCCCATGAACCCCGTCTGCGCCACAACCAACAGCGCCGCACCCAGCGGCGTCAGCCCGATCGCACGCACGATCGCCAGCTCGTGCGAGCGCTCCAACTCCCACGCGAGCAGCGAGCTGATGAGCCCCACAGCCGCGACACCCGCGGCAAGCCAATAGAGCACGCGCGTAATGACGAAAGTCCTCTCGAAGATACTCATGGAAAGGGCGCGAATATCCGCATTGGAGCGCATCAACAGTCCCTGGCGCCCTCCAACCGCCGCGCGCATCGACGTGATCACCGTAGCCGGCTGCGCCGCCGGCTGGAGAAAGATGCCCATCCCGGTAACCTGGTCGTCGTGCCACAGGTGCCTGTATTGCTCCAGGCTCATCAGCACGTTGCCACGATCGTTGCCGTACTCCCGATACATCGCAGCAACCACGAACTTGCGAACGCCTGAGCTGGTTGTCAAGGGCAAACCCTCTCCCACCTGCAAATGCAACCTCCAGGCAAGCGGCTCCGAGACGATGACGTCGCCTCGCGCGAACCGCCCCCACGCCTGCGATGCATCGCCCGCGACCAGTTGCAATGTTGAATACCCTGTGCGCGCCAACCGCAGCCCCGTGAGGGAAATCGGCCCCTCAGGCGACTCGACCATGACCTGGCGAGTCTCGCTGTGGTCGGCTACGCCGGGAGTCGCAAGCAAGGCAGCGATGACAGCAGGCTCCAGGCGCCGCTCCGGTCGATCTGCACCGGGTCCGGGAGCGGTCACGTAAATATCCGCACGCATCGTTTGACCAAGCCAATCGCGCAACGACTCGCGAAAGCTCTCCACCATGATAGACACGCCGATCATCGCGGCCACTGCCATGCCCAACGCCGCCACGGCCACTCCAGTCCGGCTCAGTGATGCGGCGATATCGCCGAAGGCGAGCCGGGCAATCGGACTCGCCCGTCCAACTACCCGAGCAGCAGCACGCGCAAGCCCGCGCAACACCGCAGGAGTGACCGCGGCGACGCTCAACAGCAACAAAAAGAGAGCCACAAAGCCCGCGAACAGGCTACGCCCCGACATCACGACCACGATGCCGGCCGACACTGCCAACACAGCGCTGACGACAACCAACCTCCGCGAGATCGCGACGGCCCGCGATTCCAGGGCAGAGCGCCGCAGACCAAGTTGCGGAGAGCTGCCAGCCACTTCCAACGCAGGCAGCAAGGCCGCCACGAGCGCCGTCCCGAACCCACCGAGCAGCGCCTTGACGATGGAGCTCGCCGGCAAGGTCGTCTCCTTCACCGCGACGACGAAATACAAGTCGTTGATGGTCCGCGAAACGAGCGTTATGAGCTCTCGCCCGATAAAAAGCCCCAGCAGCAAGCCCAGCCCCGCCCCGAGGATTCCGAGTACCGCCGCCTCGGAGAGCACAATCGTCAGCACCTCGCCACGGGTCGCTCCCAGGGCGCGCAGAATTCCAATGACCCGGCGACGCTGAACGACGGCAAAGCTGATAGCTCCGTAAATCAGCAGCGTGCTGACCAGAAGCGCGAGCAGGCTCATGGCCTGCAGGTTTGTCGTGAAGGCGCCCGTCATATCGAGACTCTGCCGGGTACGGCTCTGGGCTTCATGAACCTGCACGTCGGGCGGCAGTCGCGCCCGCAACCGCGCGAGCAGCGCTTCCCCCGCCGATCCAGACGCAACTTTGACGTCGATGCGCGAGAGTTGCCTGACCAGCCCCAACCACTCCTGCGCTTGCGCGATATCCGTGAGCAACAACGCGTCGTACGCGGAGCTGGTATCGCGTATCAGATCAATCAACACCGCCGTGTGACGAACACCGCCGACATCCAGATCGAATCGCTGCCCCACCGTGAGCCCGAGCTCCTTGGCGGTGCCAGCCGCCATGACGACACCGCCCCGCTCCGTGATCCAATCCCGCAGCACCTCAACCCGGGAACGTTCCTCGCGACCGGCATCGTTCGCCACACCAGAGCCCGACTTGCCCGCACCCGCCGCCTGAGGACCGCGCGCACCCCGCGAGCCTCCACCCCCCAACCCGAACGCCCCCGCTCCCAGCTCCGCTCCAGCCAGCGGGTCCACCCCCACCAGCTGCATGTTCCGAGCGGACACGCCGCGCTCACCAATGAGTACATACCCCTCGACAACAGGAGACAGCGCCGGCTGCGCCACCCCCGGCAGCAGCACATGCGTCCGCAAATCAACATAAACCCGCTCATCGATCCCCTGCGGTCCGCCGACAATCTGATGCGTCGCCGCCCCATTGACCGCATCCATGGACAACTCGAACGCCCGCCGCGAGCTGGCGGTCGCTATATCAACAGCCGTAATGGTGGCGACACCGAGGGAAAGGCCCACCAACGCAAGCATCAGTTGCGCCGGATGCCGCACCAGATGTCGCAAACTGGCAGCCCATAACGCAGGCATCTAAACCCTCGACCGCCGCACATCCGAGCCGGGCACGCCGACACCCGCGTCCTCACCAACCACTTCCCGCAAGCGCCCCTCACGCAACTCCAACACCCGATCCAGGCTCCGGGCCAACCCACTGTCGTGCGTCACGATCAGCAACGTAGCCCCGCGCGCGCGCGTAAGCGAAAGCAGTACCGGAAACACCTGCGCGGCAGTCTCCTCATCCAGATTTCCGGTAGGCTCATCCGCAAGCAACAGCTCCGGCTCGTGCACCAGGGCCCGCGCAATAGCCACGCGCTGCTGCTCCCCACCCGACAACTTATCCACGGCACTGTGCAGCCGATCCCCCAACCCAACCTCGGTCAGCATGGCGACGCTGCGCTGCCGCGCCGTCGCACCACGCACGCCGTTGAGCTCGAGAACGAGACGGACGTTCTCCTCAACATCGAGTGTCGGAATGAGATTGAAGAACTGATAGACGAAACCAACGTGCGCACGCCGAAACAACGTTCGCGCCGGCTCACCCAGGGCCGTAATATCGCGCCCGTCGAACTCAACCGTGCCGCTGTCAGGACGGTCGATGCCGCTGATGAGGTTGAGGAGAGTCGATTTTCCCGAGCCGCTACGGCCCACCACGGCGATAGTCTCGCCGCCGGCGATACGACCGTCCGCGTGATCGAGCACCCGATGCGCGCGCCCGCCTTCATGAAAGCTGCGACAAAGCTGGTGGAGGACCAGTGCCCTATCCGATGTATTGCCCGACGCCACTACAGCCCCGCTGTTGCCCAGACATTGCATTTCCCCGCTACCCTGTAACCCTGGCCTAAAGTCGCCATTTCGCGACGGCTCGGCACGCGGCCAACGTGCGCTCACTGCCAAAAAACCCAGCACGGTGCCTTCCGATAGTAGAAACTGTCGCCCCCGCTGCGGTCTATAAGCCGTGCCGTACACGGCCCGCAAGCGCCAAGGTGCCCAATGAACTGTGCTGTTGGTTCGATCCCGAACGCATCGCCGCTGCAACGGCCTCCGCTGACTGACACCGGACGCTCTGTGAAAGTTGCCAACGGCCTGGCCGCTGCCGCCCTCCTGGCCGGCGCGCTTCTCCTGAGTGCCGGCGCCAGCCCGGCGCATGCACAGAATGCCGGCACTACCGCAGCTCAGCCTGCCCAGGGCTCGACCGCGAAAAAGCCGGCCGCCAAGGGTGCACCCACCGCCGCAGGTGAGAAGAAGGGCGCGGGTGCGGCCGCAGGCGCAACGTCCGAGAAGGCACAGGCGAGCTACGCCATTGGCGTCTCCGTAGGAGCCGAGTTGCATCGCAGCGGAGTCGCTGTCGAGGACATCTCGCCCGAGCGAGTCGCGGCAGGATTGCGTGACGCGCTGGGCGGAAAGACCCAGATGTCGCAGGAGTACCAGCAGAGCATCATGGGCATGCTCCGCAAAGCGCATGAGCAGCAGGCCAGCGTCCGTGCGAAGGAAGCTGAGCCGAATCATACCGCGGCCGCCGCCTTTCTGGCTGAGAACGGCAAGAAGAAGGACGTCGTCACCACCTCCAGCGGCCTGGAATACAAGGTCCTTACCCCGGGCAGCGGCGAGCCGCCGAAGCCGGGCGACATGGTGACTGTGAACTACAAGGGCACGTTGTTGAACGGCACCGAGTTCGACAGCTCCGCCAAGCACGGCGGTCCAGCCACGTTCCCCAGCAATGGAGTGATCAAAGGTTGGCAGGAGGCGCTGGCGCTCATGAAGCCCGGCGCGAAATACCAGCTGTGGATTCCGCCGGCGCTGGCTTATGACGTCGAGTCCCCGCCCACCATTCCGCCGGGCTCGATGCTGATCTTCGACGTGGAATTGCTGAGCATCAAGCCAGCAGCGGCGGCCGCACCTCCGGCCGGCCACCCGCAGATCCAACCGGCGCAGCCCGCGCAGCCGAGCTCGAAGTAAGCCCCTGCTCGAAAGGTCTAACGCCAACGCCGCTCAATCGGCGTTGGCGTTAGCTCCCGGATCGAACCGCATGGGCTTAGTCGCCCCCATGCGTGTCAACTCACGTAGCAGCGCATCCGCCAGCTCGTGATACACCGCCCGATCAAAGGTCGGAGCGGCGCCCCAGTCATACGCCCACGGCTGCGAGGTACGCAGTTTCTCCTGCTCATCCCCATAGCGCGGAATGACGTGCGCGTGCAGCGCCGGCTCGAGATTTCCGAAGATGGCGTAGTTGATACGGATCGCCCCGGTGACCTTCAGTAACGCATCACCCAGACGCGACATATCGAGAAGGAATAGTGACCGCTCTTTCGCACCCAGGGCATTCAGACTGGGAACCACGGGATCGGGCAGCAGCAGGGCGTAGCCCCGCAGGAACTGTTGCTCACCGAACACCGCCCAGCCGGAGAACAGGCGGGCAATGACCCGAGGATCGCGTCCTTCCCGGGCAGCGATCACCTGCTCGTGAATCGCGGTTTCAGGCTCGATTCGGCTGTCGTTCCTCACACCCGGAGGATACACAAACCGGGGCGGAATTGCGGCGCTGCCGGGGGGAGCTTAGCGAGCCGTCCAGGTCCGCACGCGCCCGGTATCCACGTGCACGAAGTTCGACTCCGGGTAGTAGCCCACTCCGCCACGCTTGGCCTGCAGCGCGGTGTCGCGAAACTTCGCGAGATCGCAGCCGAGCAGGCGTACGTCGATCGCATGCCCTTCCATGTGCTGGCTGTGCTCGGCGACCTGGTGACCCGTGTCACGCAGCTTCTTGTTGGTCCGGGGCGAGCGGTACCCCGAAATGACCTCGTACCGCGCCGGGTATCCCGCGGCTTGTG
>Ga0265331_10003248_pt1 | contig 10594 bp, 8 predicted proteins | sample 41923metaG_FD_202088 | JGI IMG/M metagenome (GOLD analysis project Ga0265331, IMG submission 202088) | Rhizosphere microbial communities from Carex aquatilis grown in University of Washington, Seatle, WA, United States - 4-19-23 metaG | ecosystem: Host-associated > Plants > Roots > Rhizosphere >...
TTCCGATGCTTCGGCATTCATGTCCGGGGTAAAGAACTGGAAATTATTCCTGCCTTTTTCCTTGGCATGATACATCGCCGCGTCGGCATTCTTGATCATGACCTGGCTGTCGACAGCATCGTCCGGATAAATGCTGATGCCGATACTGAAGGTGACTATCAGGTTTGAATTCTCGACGAAATGCGCATCCGACATGGCCGTTACTATCTTCATTGCAACATACGCCGCATCCTCCGCCCGGTCGATTTCGGTCAACAGCACCATGAACTCATCGCCCCCCTGACGGCACACGGTATCTATTTCGCGCACACAGGATTTCAGCCGGTTTGCCACGGATTGCAATAACAGATCGCCCGACAAGTGCCCGAGCGAATCATTGATGCTCTTGAAGCGGTCGAGATCGAGAAACAGCAAGGCAACTTTCTTGCCGCTACGCTTGGCGGTAGCCAATGCATGAAGGAGACGGTCGCCGAATAGCGAGCGGTTCGGTAATTTGGTCAGCGCATCGTAATGTGCCAAAAACTGTATTTGCTGCTCCGACTCCTTGCGCCGGGTGATGTCGTTGAAAATGGCAATATAGTTGACGATCTTCCCATTGTCGTCCTTGACCGTACTTATCGATAGCCATTCCGGAAATATCTCGCCGTTCTTGCGCCGGTTCCATATTTCGCCCTGCCAGCGCCCGGTTTCGTTGATGGACTTCCACATCGCCTGATAGAACTCGGGCGTCTGTCGCCCCGAACTCAACAGCTTGGGGTTCTTCCACATCACGTCCGTCGGGTCGTATCCGGTGATCTGGGTGAACGCCTGGTTCACCACCACGATGTTGCGCTCGGTGTCGGTGATGACGATAGCCTCGCCGCTGCTCTCAAACACTTGCGAGAACAAATCCAGCCGCTCGTTTGCATATTGCAGACTTTCGAGCAGCGAATTGAACGAATTCGCCATTTCTCCAATGTCTGCGTTGTTCACATCGATGTCTACCCGCTTCGACAAGTCTTCGTCGTGCTGAATTTCCGCCATCGCCGTCTGCAGTTTTTTAACCGGCTTGGCTATATTCTTGACGATCAGGATACGCACGAAGAGCGAGATAATGATGGAAAGAAGCACCTGGATGGCCAGTTGTCCCAACCACAGCAGCTGCTTGATTTCAGCGATATTGGCTTCTTCTTCCGACAGATCGATCACGACGCTGGCCGCGCCATTCACGCTACCCGCCTTGACATGATGGCAAGCCAGACAATTGGTGCCTCGGAAATTTTCCTGCGCGATGAACGGCACTACCACCCGCAACATGGCGACACCGTTTTCCGCCTGCATTTTATGGAATATGGTTTTGCCAGAGGCAACCACTTCACGATCAATATCATCAACCGCCTGTTCTTCGGGCAAGCCGGGGCCGAATTGGTCGCTGACCTGTTTTGCGCGGATGATGCGCAGCTCCTTGACCCCCTTCGACTGACTCATCTTAAGCAGCAGCAGCTGGCGGTTGTCCGGATTTGAAATCGTCCCGGTCAACATCAGCATATTCATGCCGTTAATCAAGCCATCCGCCGTTTCCACGGCACGAGCCTCGACAGAGGCCGTAATCTGGGTCTCGAACCGGCTGATCACCCACTCCACGGAAATGAAGAACAGGAAAATCAGCGTGCCTTGTATCAGTATGTGCAGCTTTTCCTGCACACCCAGCGAATTCCATTTTTTAATCATGAATGCTACAGCTTGATAAAATGCTCGCGATAATATTTCAGTTCGTTAATCGATTCGTAGATGTCGGCCAGCGCCTCATGTTTGCCGTGTTTCTTGAGCCCCTTGGCCACTTCCGGTTTCCAGCGCTTGGCCAGTTCCTTGAGCGTGCTCACGTCGAGGTTGCGGTAATGGAAATACGCCTCCAGTTGCGGCATCCAGCGCGCCATGAAGCGGCGATCCTGACAGATGGAATTGCCGCACATCGGCGAAATATTGGCAGGGACATACTCCTTGAGGAATGCCAGCATCTGCGCTTCCACGGTGGCATCATCCAGAGTGGATGCTTGCACCTTTTCGATCAGGCCCGATTTTTTATGGGTGGATTTATTCCATGCATCCATGCCATCCAGCACACTGTCCGGCTGATGCACTACCAGTGTCGGCGCCTCGGCCACCGTCTCCAGATTGCTGTCGGTGATGACCATCGCCACTTCGATAATGCGGTCGGTGTCCGGGGAAAGCCCGGTCATTTCCATGTCTAACCAGACAAGGTTATTTTGATTTTGTGCCATAATTCGCGCCGCAAAGAGTTATCCAGAACTGTCAGACGCGTATTGTGTCATATTTGCCGCGCAATGATGCCATCACCATACATTAAATACCCATGACCGCATTCATGTTTTCCCTGCTATTTGTAGCCGCACTGTCACTGACCACGCTGGCCAAGTTATGGCTGGCGCGCCGCCATCTCGCCCACATCGCAGAGCACCGCAGTGAAGTACCGCAGGCTTTCCGCGAAAAAATCGAGCTGACCGCACACCAGAAGGCGGCTGACTACACCAGCGCCAAGACCCGCTTCGCCATGCTGGCGACCCTGTTCGATGCGGTGCTGTTGCTCGCTTTCACCCTGGGAGGAGGAATACAGTGGGTCTCCGATTTCTGGCTACACACTTTGACCAGCCCCATCGCGCAAGGCATGTCCATCATCGTGTCCGTGCTGATCCTCTCCTCGCTGCTGGAAACGCCATTCGACCTGTATCGCACCTTTGTCATCGAAGCGCGCTTCGGCTTCAACAAAATGACGCTAGCGCTGTACCTGATTGATGCCATGAAAGGATTGCTGCTCGGCGCGATCATCGGTTTGCCGCTGCTGTTCGGCGTGCTGTGGCTGATGGAACGCATGGGGATGAACTGGTGGCTGTATGTATGGGGCGTGTGGGTGACCTTCAACCTGTTGCTGCTGTTTCTTTATCCCTCGTTCATCGCGCCGCTGTTCAATAAATTCCAGCCGCTACAGGATGAAAGTCTCAAGACGCGCATTGAGGCGCTGCTGCTTAAATGCGGCTTCACTGCCAGCGGCTTGTTCGTGATGGATGGATCAAAACGCAGCAGCCATGGCAACGCCTATTTCACCGGCTTCGGCAAGACCAAACGCATTGTGTTTTTCGACACGCTGCTGACGCGTCTCACGCCGAACGAAGTCGAGGCAGTGCTGGCGCACGAATTGGGACACTTCAAGCATCGCCATGTGGTAAAACGCATAGTCCTCACCTTTATTATGAGCCTGGGCTTTTTGTGGCTGCTGGCGCAACTGATGCAGGCTGACTGGTTCTACGCCGGGCTCGGCGTCACTCTCCATGCTCCAGGCTCGGGACAGGCTTCGTCCACGGCGCTGGCGCTGTTGCTATTCTTCCTGGTGCTGCCCATATTCAGCTTCCTGTTGCATCCGCTGATGGCAGCCTATTCGCGCAAGCATGAGTTCGAAGCAGATGCCTACGCCGCACAGCAAACCGACGCCAGCGACTTGAGCAGCGCACTGGTGAAGATGTATCAGGATAATGCCGCGACATTGACGCCCGACCCGTTGTATTCTACGTTCTACGACTCGCACCCGCCCGCGCTGGTACGCATCGACAAATTGCAAACATTATGAGGAGAATCTCCATGCAACGTATCACCGCCGCACTCATCCTGTCCTTCGCCGCCGCTAGCACAATGGCAGCGCCTTTTCCCGACGGTAACGCGCAGATGGGCAAGAAGCTGTTCGACGACAATAAGTGTAATAGCTGCCACATCGGCAAGGTGGGCGGCGACGGCAGCGCCATTTTCACGCGCTCCAACCGCATCGTGCACAACCCGCAGGAAATGGTGGACCGTATGCACGTATGTAGCGGTGCAGTGGGCATGACCCTGACCAAGCAGAAGGAAAATGATCTCGGCGCGTATCTCAATCAGACCTATTACAAGTTCAAGTGAGGAAATCATGGGCGACATTTGCGATCTGGCCAACAAGCAATGCAAGCCCTGCGAAGGCGGCACACCACCGCTGTCGCAGGATGAAATTAACCGCCTGCTGAAGCAACTCGACGGCTGGGCGCAATATGACCGCCTCATCGGCAAGACCTTCGAATTCAAGAACTACTACCAGACCATGGCATTCGTGAACGCGGTGGCCTGGCTGTCCCACCGCGAAGACCACCATCCCGACCTCAACGTGGGCTACAACAAGTGCCATGTGGAATATTCCACCCACGCCGTCAATGGATTGTCGGAAAACGATTTTATCTGCGCCGCCAAGGTAGATGCCTTGTTCAAGATTTGAAGCTTCAGGGACAAATCATCGCTGCCTTCGGTCGCCGCTATCTGGTGGAACTGGCTGACGGCGAATTGCTGGCCTGCGTGCCGCGCGGAAAAAAGAGCGAGGCAGCCTGTGGCGATGTGGTTGAAATCCAGCGCACCGCCGCCGCCTCGTTCGACCTCAAGGCTGGCGCGCAAGGCGTAATCGACCGCATTGTCGAGCGCAAAACTCTGCTTTATCGCTCCGTCTCATTCCGCGAAAAACTCATCGCCGCCAACGTCACCCAGATCATCATCGTAGTCGCCGCCGAACCTTCATTCGACGACGAACTGCTGGCGCGCTGCCTCGTTGCCGCACACGACCAGCAACTGAGCGCCCTGATCGTGCTGAACAAATGCGATCTCGCCGCGCAGGCAGAATTTGCCCGCGCGCAACTCGCGCCCTACCGCGCCATCGGCTACAACGTGCTGGAGCTGTCCGCCTTACAAGACGCCGCAGCACTGCTGCCCTATCTGCAACACCATACCAGCGTGCTGGTGGGACAGTCCGGCATGGGCAAATCCACCCTCATCAACGCCTTACTGCCGGATGCACAAGCGGCCACCCGGGAAATCTCCACCGCGCTGGATTCCGGCAAGCACACCACCACCCACGCACGCCTGTACCACCTGAGCGCGGACAGTCATCTGATCGACTGCCCCGGCGTGCAGGCATTCGGGCTACATCACCTGACTTTCGGCGACATCGAGGAAGGGTTTGCTGAGTTTGCAGACTATCGCGGACAGTGCCGCTTCAGCAACTGCCGCCATTCGCACGAACCGGGTTGCGCACTGCGCATGGCTGCGGAACAAGGAAAAATCAACGCGCGCAGATTGCAGCTATTTCAGCAGATCAGCCAGGGTGGGGTTGTTTGATTCAAATCGTAGGGCGGGCTCTGCCCGCCGTTAATAAAAGATGTCGGGCATAGCCCGACCTACATTTGCTTCCTGCTCGTCCGGCTCAGGATAAATATGGAGAGTTGAATAGCAAGGTACTATGGAGCCGATGCTGCCAATTGCTGGCTGCTCAATGCCTCGGTAAAGATTCCCCAGTGTTGCTGCGTCGTCAGCGTCATTTCCGTCGCCGTGTCCAGCATCTCCTCCGTCCAGTCGCCACGTTGCGCGAAGGCAATCAGTTCATCGGCACTGGCCGCCCCGGATCGCCCGCAAGCGCGAAGCTGATCCCAAGCCAGGATGCGCCCCATGGTGGACACAACTTCTTTGAGCCGATCCAGTTTCTTGCCCCATTCTCCGATGGATACACGATCTTCCGAGGGTTGCAGCCCCCTCAGAATGCAGGAAAGTCCATCGAGTTTCACCGGATGAAGAAAGGCGTGATCTACGGCCTGCATCCGGTTCTGGACAGATACCACACGGCTTGCTTCATCCGTCCAGATCGGCTGCCTGATGCCTAGGCGGTCGAGGTGGGGCACCATCGCCGACGGTTTGGCTTCCTTGATGTCGAGCAGATAGTTGCCATCCGGAGAGCCTTTTCCCTCTACCAACACCACGAATCGCTCCACGCCGAGGCTGCCGGTTCCTGCGATGCGGCGTCCGATGTCGAGCACCTGATAAAATTTCGGGTCAGGTTGTCTGGAAGCGAAATCATCCATGAATTCGGTGACGATTTTTTTCTGGGCATCAGAGGCCGGTAGAGCCTTCACACCGTTCAGGATCAGGCTGCGGCGGCGGCCTTTGCGGATCGTGCGCTTATCGAGGAATTCGGCCCGGACGCGATCCTGCAACATGGTCAGCAGCGCATTCACCAGACCGCCCGAGGTCTCCCGTTCAACCCAGAGGGGCTTGCCGTTGATCAGCGCACTGCGGTAGGCATCCAGACAACTTCGGCTGACGGTCAGAGCTTCTGCATGGGTCGCGTTGAGGGCGTCAGCACCGCACTGGATACTGGTCAGCAAACGAATCATGTCCCAGGTGACGGGAGCAAGGGCGGCCTCGTCGTAGTCGTTGATGTCAAAATACACCAGGCGGTTGTCCCCCTTGTAGCTGCCGAAATTCTCAAAATGCAGGTCGCCGCAGCACCAGCCGAGAGGTGCATCGCGAAACAGGGGCGAATCCGGCAGGGCGTCGTAAAACAAGTGACAGGCGCCGCGCAGGAAGATGAAAGGACTCTGCGCCATCTTGGCGTACTTCATGGACAGGCGCTCGGGATCTCGGCCAGCGTTATTGCCGGATATCGCGTCGATGATGGCGGATGAACTTTGGACGTGTTGTTTATTCATTGATGGCGACCTGAGAGTGGAGAGAGGGTACGCAAGCTGCGCACACTTTTTGCTGCAAAATTACTTGTGCTTCGCCAGCCATTCACCGGCCATGATAAGTGACTGCTCAATTTTATCGGGAGGCATCCTGTCTTCGAGCAGCTTGATCTCCTTCTGTGCATCTTCATTCCCTGCCGCCACGGCCAGGTTGATCCACTTGCATGCCTGCACCAGGTCGACCAGCACACCGTCACCCACCTCGTACATTGTTCCCAGATTATATTGTGCACCAGCATGCCCTTGCTCGGCCGCCTTGAGATACCAGGATACCGCCAACCTGTCGTCCTGCGGAACACCTCGCCCCTGGCGGTACATCGTGCCCAGATTATTCTGCGCCTCCGCATATCCGCGCTCCGCCGCTTGACGATACCACTCTGACGCCACCCTGTCGTCCTGAGGGACGCCCTCCTGCCCGATTTCATATATCACCCCGAGGTTGAACTGCGCTTCAGGATATCCATGTCTGGCCGCCTTGAAATACCACAACATGGATTCTTCATCGTTCCTGGCAACTCCCTGGCCCTTGCGGTACATCACCCCCAGGGCGTTCTGCGCCTCCGGATAACCCTGCGTACCAGCCTTGCGATACCACTCTGCTGCCAACTTATCGTCCTGTTCAACCCCCAACCCCAGACGATACATCATGCCCAGGTTGTATTGCGCATCTACATTATCCTGTTCCGCCGCCTTACGGTACCACTCCGCCGCCAGCTTGTCGTCCTGCTCGACTCCCTGTCCCTGGCGATACATCATCCCGAGACTATATTGCGCTTCTGCATTTCCCTGCTCGGCTGCCTTGCGGTACCACGATGCCGACTCTTTGTAGTCCTGCTCAACACCTTGTCCAAAGTAGTACGCGACTCCGAGGTTGTATTCTGCTTCAACGTTATGATTCTGCTCGGCTGCCATGCGATACCACTCTACCGCCAGCTTGTGTCCATCCGCAACGCCATGTGCCAGATCATAGATCAACCCGAGGTTGTTCTGCGCCTCTGCGTTGCCCTGCTCCGCCGCCTTGCGGTACCACTCCTCCGCCAATTTAAAATCCTGCGCAACGCCCCTGCCCTGACGGTACATCACCCCCAGATTGTTCTGCGCATTCGCATTACCCTGCTCCGCCGCCTTGCGAAACCACCCTACCGCCAACTTGTCGTCCTGCGCTACCCCCTCGCCCTGACGGTACAGCAAGCCAAGGTTTTCCTGCGCCTCCGCATTACCCTGCTCCGCCGCTTTGCGATACCAATCTGCTGCCGCTTTAAAGTCCTGCGCAACACCTTGCCCCAAGTCGTACATCAACCCAAGGTTGTTCTGCGCTTCCGCATTGCCTTGCTCCGCCGCCTTGTGAAACCACTCTACCGCAAGGCTATCATTCTGCGCGACACCCCGCCCCTGGCGGTACATCGTAGCAAGGCTGTACTGCGCGTCGACATTACCCTGCTCCGCCGCCTTGCGGAACCAATCTGCCGCCGTTTTCAGGTTCGGCATTACCCCCTGCCCCTGCTCGTACATTTCTCCGAGTGTATTCTGCGCCTCTGCATTACCCTGACTGGCCGCCTTGCGAAACCATTCTGCCGCCTGCGTGTTATCCTGGGCTACACCTTGCCCCTGGTCATACATCAGCCCAAGATTGTTCTGCGCCTCAGCATTGCCCTGCTCTGCCGCAAGACGAAACCAGCTCGCCGCCTCTTTGAAATCCTGCTTGACGCCCAGGCCGTTGTAATACATTACCCCGATGAGAAATTGCGCACGCTTATCGCCATGTCCTGCGTGCCTGTTTAATGTGTGGAATTCTTTCAGGGCGAGTTGATAGTCCCCCTTATGGTAAGCGTCGATGCCTTCCTCAAAGCCAGCCTGGGCCGTTGCGCCAAACGCAAGGGCAAACACCGCCAGAATTGGCCTGAAAGGAATGCTCTTCATTACATTACCCATAACTGAACTCACCGGCAGAAGCCGCCGTACTTTATAACCAGGCCGACAGGTTACGCGATAATTGCAGGAGGAGTCATATGTAGTATCCTGCGCTGGTGCGTCACGATTATTGCGAATCTTTTTGCTTCTTCGCATGCTGTTTCTTTTTATGCGCCTTAGGCACCGGAGCAGTCTCTGCCTTTTTAAAAGCCATTTTTACTTCAACCGCTTTTCTGGCGGCAGCCGCATTTTCGTCCCCGGCCTGCGCCGCCATATCGAACCACTTATACGCCTGCATCAGATCAACCGGAACTCCCAGTCCGTCCTTGTACGCCATGCCAAGATTGTATTGTGCTTTTAAACGCCCTTGCGCTGCGGCTTTGCGGAACCACGACACCGCCTCGCTATAGTCCTGAGGAACGCCGCGTCCAACAGAATACATTTCCCCCAGATTAAGTTGTGCCTGCGCAATATTTCCTTGCTTATCCGCTTCGCGGTACCATTTCATGGCCTCATTGTAGTCCTGCGGCACACCCTCCCCGTTGTCATACATGACGCCGAGGTTATATTGTGCATCGGCATCACCTCGATCCGCCGCCTTGCGGAACCACGACAGCGCCTCCCGGTAATCCTTGGCCACGCCTTCCCCGCTGTAATACATTATTCCAAGGTTGTATTGCGCCTTGGCATATCCCTGCACTGCCGATTTACGATACCAGGACAAGGCTTCCTGTGTATCCTGCTGCACAGCTTGCCCATTGTCATAGGCGACCCCAAGGCTATACTGCGCGACGCGATCCCCCTGCTGCGCCGCCTTGCGGAACCACGACAACGCTTCGATATAATCCTGCTGCACGCCCGCCCCATCGGCAAACGCAGCCCCGAGGCTGACTTGCGCATCCACATTGCCTTGCTCCGCCGCCTTGCGGAACCATGTCAGCGCAGCCTGACGATCGTGCTTGACGCCCTTGCCCAGATCATACATCGAGCCCAGCTGATACTGCGCCCGCGCATCGCCGTCGTCGGCGAGAGGCTTGAACTCTGCCAGCGCGGCCTTGTAATTACCCCGGTAATAATCATCCAGTCCTTCCTGTAAAGTAGCCTGCGCCGCCGCGCTGACCGCAAGAAAAACTATTGCCCCAATAAGTCTGTATGGGATTCTCATCATCGCGCTCTTCATTACTTGTCTCTATTGAATAGGGTCGCCCCGAAATTACACCGGCAAGCCAAGTGGGGTGGGGGCTTGCATGCACACGGATTGCAACCGCGCGGGCATAGAACCTTGCCCCGGCAAAAGCTGCCCCCGGCTCACGAACTCAATTCGTGCAAAGATTTGGCGGCTGCGAATGTGACTCGCAGCCTGCGCCGCGCAACATTACTTGCTTTTTACTGCCCACTGCTGAACCAGCGCTTGCACTTCCTCAATCTGTTTTGGACTCAGGAGTCCTTCAGCCGTTTTCAGTTTCTCCGTGGCGCTTTCTTCCCCTGACACCACCGCTAACTTGAACCACTTGTATGCCTGAATCGGATCCTGTGTCAGCCCTTGACCGCTGGCATATAGATCCCCAAGGCCGAGCTGCGCCACTGCCAGCCCCTGTTCGGCCGCTTTACGGAACAGGAATAACGTTACCTTGTAGTCCTGGGTAACGCCGAGTCCTTGCTGGTACATTTGCCCGAGATTGTATTGTGCCAACGCGTAACCTTGATCGGCGGCTTTCCAGTACCACTTTGCCGCTTTCAAATAGTCCTGCGGAACGGATTGTCCCTGACGGTATATTTGACCAAGACTGTATTGTGCCTCGGCATGCCCCTGCTCAGCTGCCTTGCCGAACCACGACAGGGCTTCCTTGTCGTCCTGCGGCACGCCTTGCCCCTGAACGTACATCACACCTAAATGGTATTGGGCTTCCGCATGTCCTTGCTCGGCGGCCTTTCGATACCAGGATGCCGCCTCTTTCTCGTCCTTCGCTACCCCTTTTCCTTCGCGGTACAACTGCCCAAGACCATACTGTGCCCCGGCATGTCCCTTTTTGGCCGCCTTGCCATAACGCGATGCGGCCTTTGCATAATCCTGAGGGACGCCTCGCCCCAGCTCGTTCATC
>Ga0265331_10003254_pt1 | contig 10587 bp, 11 predicted proteins | sample 41923metaG_FD_202088 | JGI IMG/M metagenome (GOLD analysis project Ga0265331, IMG submission 202088) | Rhizosphere microbial communities from Carex aquatilis grown in University of Washington, Seatle, WA, United States - 4-19-23 metaG | ecosystem: Host-associated > Plants > Roots > Rhizosphere...
CCCAGCAGAAGGCCCTCGCCCAGTCGACGAAGGCAACCTACCTGCGGGCGAAGGTATCGGCGGTTTCCCAGCCGGAGAACTGGGAGTGGATCCGCGACGAGTTGCGCAAAGGCAATCCGGTCATTGCCGGACTCGTCTCGGATTACTGGCGGGTGCTGCCGGCCGCATTTTTCGAACACCATCGCGCTCCCGCGATTGACAGCGGACATGCCGTGGTGGTGATCGGCTTCACGTGGAACGAGGCGCTAAAGAGCGGGACTTTCCGGCTGGTGAATTCTTGGGAAGATCAACCCGAGATCGTCGTGAGCACGGAGGATGCCCGCGAGAGTCTGTATGGCTGTCTGAGCATCACGCCGAAGGGCGGAAGCTGAATCGAGGCAATTCTTCTGGCCGACGGGTCGGGGGCAGTCGTGCGGGGACCGATCGCCCCGCGGGCTTCAACCCAAACTGGGGGACAGGGACGCGCTGGAGAGGTCTTCCTCGGGCGCCAGCTCTTCGATCAAGGCCATCAGTTCAGTATGCATGAAAGGTTTCGTGAGGAGACGGCTGGCCCCCAGACCATGGGCCAGCTTCAAATAAGTGCCCGCAAACCGGGCGCCGCCGCCGGACATACCGACGATTTTCGCCTCCGGCTTGAGCTGGCGGATCTCCTTGATGACTTCGAGCCCGTCCTTGTCTGGCATGATCAGATCGGTAAACACCAGATCGAACGGCTTCTCCCGATAAACGCGCATGCCGCGGGTGCCGTTTTCGGTCAGCGTTATTTGGTGTCCAGCCATTGACAACATGTCTTGCAGCAGGTTGCGGATGCCGGGGTCGTCATCGATGATGAGAATGCGCGCCATGGTCAAAAGGAGGGAGGCATCCGCTCAGGGCGACGGTGGCGTCAGGAATCGCCCGCGCGAAAGTTCCGTCGTCGAAAGAGGAAGGCGCGGCGCCCCGGGGGAGTCGTTTTTCGGATTGGCGCAGGGGTGTTTCATCGATGTGGGATCCGCAACAATTGATATCGTCACGCCCGGCCCGGGCTTGAGGTAAAGTCCCTGGGTGGACGGGAAAGCGGCTTCCGGGATTGCCCGGGCGCCAGACCGTTTCTCCGTGCTTGGCGGCTGCGCTTGGGCGGCTAGGCTGTCGGTATGGACATCCAGGAACGCCTTGCCCTCTATCTCGGCCGGAAACCGGACACGACCCGCGCGGCGTTTGTGGCCCGCAATGCCACGGTGATCGGTGACGTGCGGCTGGGGCCGCTTAGCAGCGTGTGGTACGGCTGCGTGTTGCGCGGGGACATCCAGACCATCGAGATTGGCGAGGGCTCAAACATTCAGGACCTGTCGATGGTGCACCTCGCAGACGACTACGGCGTCAAGATCGGCCGGTACTGCACGATCGGGCACAGCGCCATCATCCATGCCTGCACGATCGGCGACGAATGCCTGATCGGCATGGGCGCGACCATTCTGGACGGCGCGCAGATTGGCGATCGCTGCATCGTCGGTGCCAATGCGCTCGTCACGCAGCGGTTCGTCGCCCCGCCGGGTTCGATGATTCTGGGCGCGCCGGCCAAAGTCGTGCGCCAGCTGACGGAGAAGGAAATCGCCGGACTGCGGCCCTGGGCGGAAAAATACGTCGCGGTGGCGAAGGCGCACGCGGGCCTGCCGGCCTGACACGGTCGGCGGCGGACCGGACGCGGTCGCTGATTTCGCAAGAACTGCGCAGCCCGGAAATGATTTCGGTGTTACGATCCGACAAAAAGGAGCTGCTATGAAAATCAATATGGGAAATCTTGACCGCGCGGTTCGCGCCATTGTCGGGCTCGCCATCCTTGTCGTAACTTTCTACACCCGGAGTACCTGGGGGATGATCGGCCTCGTGCCGGTGCTGACCGCCTACCTCGGCTATTGTCCGCTCTACCAGTGGCTGCACATCGACACCTGCCACGCGCACAAGGAGTGAGTCCGCTCCATTTCAGCGGACCCGATCGAGCACGCTGAAGGTATAACGATAGTTGGCGTCGGCGCTGTCCCGCCGGCCGCTCTCGCGCCACCGCAGGTTTCGCCATTCGGGGAACCAGGTGTCCCCCGGCACCTCGGCATGGACCAGTGTGAGCAGAATCCGGTCCGCCAGCGGGAGGGTCTCTTCGAAAATTCGCTGGCCGCCACAGACCATGATTTCCCCCGGCAGCGTCTGCGCAATCGCGAGCGCGTCGGCCACGTTGTCGGCGACGCGCACGCGATCGGTGGCCAGTTTCGCGTTGGAGGTGATCACCACGGGTTGCCGGCCGTCCTGCAAAACCCGCGGCCAGGTCTCGAAGCAAACGCGCCCCAAAACCACGGTCTGTCCGGCGGTTTTTTCATGAAACCACGCCTTGTCCTCGGGAATGTCAAAAGGGAGCCGGCGGTCGCGGCCGATCACGCGGTTTTCCGCGCAGGCGACGATCAGGGTGACGGGCTTGGCCATGGTCGGCTGATGCCCGCCGCGATGCGGTCCGGCAAGGACAATTAGCAATCCGACTACCGCGCCGGCCCGCCGACGCAGCCTTGTCATAAACCGGCCGGTCTCTATTGCCGAGGCATGCTTATCGGAGTCCCCCGCGAAATCAAAATCGGCGAAAAACGCGTTTCCATGACCCCCAGCCTGTGCCGCCGGGTCGTTTCCCTCGGCGGCGAGGTGTTGATCGAAAAGGGCGCCGGCTTGAGCGCCGGCTTTCTGGACGAGGAATATCGGGCCGCCGGTGCGGTCCTGGCGGCGTCGCCGACCAAGATCTGGAAAAGCGCCGATCTGATCCTGAAGGTCAAGGAGCCGCTGGAGTCGGAGTTCGGGCTGATGCAGCCCGGCCAGACGATCTTCACCTACCTGCACCTGGCCGCCGGGGCGAAGCTCGCGCGGGAGCTCTGCCGCAAGAGCATTCTCGGCATCGCCTACGAAACGGTGGAGGGGGTCGACGGTTCGTTCCCCCTCCTCAAGCCCATGTCGCAGATTGCCGGCCGGCTCGCCGTGCAGCTGGGCGCTTATTTTCTCCAATCGCAACACGGCGGTGCGGGCGTGCTGCTCGGCGGCATTCCCGGGACGATGCCGGGGCATGTCGTGGTCGTCGGCGCGGGCAATTCCGGCGCGCATGCGGTGCAGATGGCCGCCGGCATGGGCGCGCGCGTGACCGTGCTGGATCTGGACACGCGCAAGCTCGAGGCGCTCGATACCGAGTACCGCGGACGCATCGTCACGCTCATGTCCAATCCGGCCAACATCGAGCAGGAGGTGGCCGGTGCGGACCTGCTCGTCGGCGCCGTGCTCATCCCCGCCGCCAAGGCGCCGATCGTCGTCACGCGGAAAATGGTGCAGCGCATGCGTCCGGGCAGCGTGATCGTGGACATTGCCATCGACCAGGGCGGCTGCATCGAGACCATCCGCCCGACGTCGCACGAAAAGCCGGTGTACCAGGAGTACGGGGTCAACCATTACGCGGTGCCCAACATGCCGGCGCTGGTCGGCCGCACGTCAACGATGGGACTGACGCAGGCGACCGAGCCGTTTGTCGCGATGATCGTGCAGAAGGGGATCGATCGCGCCTTGAGCGAGCACAGCGGGCTCGCCAAGGGCGTGAACACCCGCGGCGGCCGCATCGTCTACGCCGCGGTTGCCAAGGCGGTCGGCTTTGACCGGCCGTGAGCGGAATACCGATCCGGGCGCAGCTTTCAGGGTTGTCCTCGGCGTTCAGACCGCCTGACTGGGCCGGTGCCAATTCCGCCGACCTGCCAGCCGCCTCCTGGGTTCGGATTATTCGCGGGAAGAAGGCTGGTCGTACTTTTTCTGTTGGGAGGGCTGGCGGGCGTTCGGAGCAGCGCAGCTGACGCCGAGAGGTTTGCCGGGGAGTCTCAGGCTTGGGTGCGCTACGAATCGCCCAACTTCGAACTCTACAGCGCGAACCGGGACGGCGAGTCGCGCGAACTTCTGCACAACCTCGAGCTGCTGCGCGCGCTGTTCCTGGACACCTTCAAGCTCAAGGAGCGCCAACCCCTGCCCGTGACGGCTTATTTTTTCCACCGGGAGAAGGATTTCCATGCCTACGTGAGCGAAGGGCAGCGGCGGACGGAAAATCTGGTCGGCTACTATATCGGCGGTCCCGACCGGGCGATCGTCACCCTGTCTCCAACCTGGGACGATGAATCGGCCCGCTATGTGATTTTCGACGAATACATCCATCATCTGGTGCACACCTGTGGCGCGGCCCCGCCTATCTGGTACGACGTCGGTGTCGCGGAGCTTTTTTCGAGCATCAACGTGACCGCCGACAAGATGGAACTTGGCAAGCCTCTGGCGGGGCACGTCGTCTGTCTGCGCGCGAACCACTTGTTGCCGTTGGAAACCCTGTTTGACGTCGACCGGGTTTCCTCGGTCTACAACAACGGTATGCTCACGGAGCTGTTTCGGGCAGAGTCCTGGGCTCTGATGCATTATCTCTATTACGGTCGGACCGACCTGGCCCGGGACAAAGTCGATGTTTTCATGAACTACATCCTGACGGAAGGGCCCCATCCCGATCCGGCGCGCCGCCGCCGGCTTTTTCAAGAGACCATCGGGATGGACTATCCGCAGATGCAGGAAGAACTCGAGCGATACGTTCTTCGCGGGCGGTACGTCTGGCACAGCATCGTGGCCCCGTCCGTCCCGCCCGAAAAGACTTATTCGGTGCGCAAGATGCCGCTCGGGGAGATCCGCGAGCGGCTTGCGGAACTGGACCTGCGCGTCAACCAGTCGCCCCTCGCCCGCCTCGAACTGTTGAATGACATTGGCGGCGCGCCCGCCGACCCGCGCCCGCTCGAGGTGCTCGGCACCGATGCTTGGATGCAACGAGATCAAGGCATGATGAAGCAGCGCTGGCTGGGGGCGCTTGAGGCCGGTTCGCAAAATGCCGCGATCTACTGGGAACTGGCGCGCCTTGAGGGCGCCGGCCTGTACGAATATTTTGATGTGTATTTCCAGCTCCCCGAAGACCGGGCACAACTGTTGCGTCGCCTGCTCAAACGCACGATGACCTCAGCGCCGGAGCTGGCCGAGGCCTACGAGCTCTCAGCCTGGGTTGAGGCCACGGCGGCAAGACCGGACATTGCCGCCATCAATCTCGTCCAGGGCCGCTTCAGCACGCTTCCGCACAAGGCGCGCACGCTGCTGGCGCTGGCCCTTGTTCGCTACCGTCTGGACGATTCCGCCGGGGCTCTGGCCCTCCTGAGAGAGATGGGAAAATTGAATCCGGATCGTCTCGTGGCCCGCCGGGCGGAGCTGCTCCGCGCGCAACTTGAAGGCCGTCCGCACGTTTCCGCGGCTGGAGTCGGCGAGGGGCGCGTGCCGATAATTACGCCCGCGCCAATGCCGGACCTGCCCGATCCCCGGCGTTGAACCGCGCCGCCGGTGGAGAGCCTTTTCCCCGAGCCGATGCGGTTCGATTGATCGCCCGGAGCGGGTCGGGGCTGTTCCCTCAACAGCCGCAGCCAAGGCAGGACGCCTGAGGGCAAGCGTCCCTACCTCTCAACCGCCCGGAGCGATTTCGCTCAGCTGGCGGCGACGATCGTCACGCTTTCGAGCGCGACGCGGCTGACCGGGGTGCTCTTCTCGCTGCCGCTCGTCGGCACCGTGGCGATGCGCTCGAGGACGTCGTCGCCCTTGATCAGCTGGCCGAACGCCGTGTACTGCCGGTCGAGAAACTTGGCCTCTCCGTGGCAGATGAAAAACTGCGAGCCGGCGCTGTCGGGGTGCGAGGACCGGGCCATGGAGAGGACGCCGCGGACGTGGGCCTTTTCGTTGAACTCGGCCTTGACCTTCCAGCCGGGGCCGCCGGTACCCGGCATGCCGGAGGCACCGTCCTTGGTGTTCGGGCAGCCGCCCTGCACCATGAATCCCTTGATGATGCGGTGGAAGGCCGTGCCGTTGTAGAAACCCTCGCGGGCGAGTTTCTTGAAATTCTCGACGGTCTTCGGCGCGACGTCGGGCCAGAAGGCGACGGTCATCTCGCCGTAAGAGGTTTTGATCACGGCGACTTCGTTGGCAGGGGCGGTTTCTTTGCTCATAAGCCGGCCAAGAAGGCCCGTCCGGCGGCGCGGCGCAAGACACAAATTTGCCGGAGCCTGGGGGCGCGCGAGTAGCGCAGGCTTCCAGCCTGCCTTCGGGCGGAGCAGGCAGGATGCCTGCGCTACTTCGCGCTCAGGTTGCCGCGGTCCGGAAGCTCTTCCACTTTTCCAGCGGGATCGAGGCGAGGGCCATGATCGCCAGCTGGCTGAGCACGAAACCGACCAGCCAGTAGAACGCCGCCTCCATGAAACCATAGCTGTGCAGGCCGACGCCGAGCATGTTGACGCCGAACCAGCTCCAGCTCGTGACGATGTTGCCGAACACTGCCATGACCATCAGCCCGCGCTGCTTGATCATGCCGCCCCAGCGCGCGTGCAGGATCACGGCGTTCCAGATCACGATGATGAGCGCGCCGTTTTCCTTCGGGTCCCAGCCCCAGAAGCGGCCCCACGACTGGTCCGCCCAGATGCCGCCCAGCACCGTGCCAACGAGGCTGAACAGCGTGGCGAAACACACGATGCCGTAGACCATGCGGGTGAGCGCCTCGGCGGTGGCCTTGTCGAGCGAATGGGTGAACAAGCCGCGAAATATATAGATCAGCGCCAGGAAGCCCGCGAGGAAGGTCGAAGCGTAGCCGAGCGTCACGACCACGACGTGGGTCGCGAGCCAGAAATTGGAATCGAGCACTGCGCGCATCATTTCCATCGTGTCGCCGCCGAGCGACAGCCGGTCCGCGATCAGCAGGGTGGCGAACCCGACCGCCCCGCCCGCGGCGCTGCCGACGGCGTTGCGATAAAACCACTCCAGCACCAGGCAGAGGGAAACGGCGCCCCAGCCGACAAACAGGGCCGACGAGTAAAGGTTGGTGACCGGCGGACGGCCCTCGATCCACATGCGCGCGGTGATGCCGGCGGTGACCAGGAGAAACGCGAGCCCGAGCAACCAAAAGGCGCCGCGAGCGAGTTCCTGCGGCCAGAGCAGCCAGGAAAACACGGCGAGTAAAAACACGCCGACGTAGAGGTTCAACGCGACGTCAAACGGCGCAATGCCGTTGAAGCGGTGCTCCACGTTGCTCTTTCGCACTTCCGCGGGGAAACTCGGAGCGACGCGTTCGAGCATGGCCTGCACGAGGCGGTTGAATTCGGCGGAGTCGCCGGTGCGCCAGGCGTGACCGAGGCGGGCGTAGTCGAGCACAGTTCCGTCGACCTTCCCGCTGGCGAAACCCTCCATCAGCGCGGTGCCGGCGGACCGCCAGTGGGATGCGTCGGTGTCGCCCGTCGCGGGCGGGATGATGCGGAGATAACCCAGCTGTTCCATGTAGCTGAAGCGGTCGGCCATTTCCTTCATCGCCTTCAAGGCCGATTCGTCCGTCGGCTCGTTTTTCTGCTTGGCCAGGATCGCGGCGATGCCGGTCGGCAGCGCCTTTTCAAAAAGCTGCAGTTCCCCGAGGAAGTCCGGCGAGTCCGGCATCTGCACGGCGGCCTTCAGCTGGAGATAGAGCACGACGTGGTCGCGGGCGTTGAGCAGCTGTCGCTGGAAAGGCGTGCGCTGGGCGGATTCGACGCCGTCGGCCATGCGGGCCTGCTTGTCGAGGTCGTCGAGCTTCGGCCGCATCTGGTTGTAGGAAAACCGCGACTTGCTCGACGGCAGAAAACCGAGGATCGCCATCACGCGTTTGGCGGGGCTGCTGTAGTTGATCTTGGTGTCGGCCTCGGTCAGGCCGAGCAGGGCGAGGACCTCGGGCGAATCAACGCGAAACGTCGGGTAGTCGTCCGCCTTGGCCGGGGCGAACAGGACGTCGGCCAGCCATTCGGCGGGCGAGTAGACGAAGGGCTCGCTGTTTTCCGGGGTGCTGACCCGCTGGCGGCTCTGGATGGAGAGGAGCGAGGTGCGGGCGACGGTATCGAGAGGTTTGATGCGGCCGTTGGAAAGGACCGGCAACCGGCCGAACCCGGCGAGGTCGAACTCGCTGTGCGTGGCCGGCGGGCGGAGCGCCGAGCCGACGGCGGCCAGGCCGAGGAACAGGATCAAAATGGGGACATAGCGTTTCATACAGAAGAATTTTTTAACGCGGAGGGCGCGGAGAGATTGGGAGCGTTGTTTGAAACCCGCTCGACGCCATCGACGAGTTTCATGACATTGAAATTCAGGAGCAGACCGGGTCCGAGCTCGCGGTGCACCTCAATGGCCGCTCCAATCAATTCATGGGAGAGGCTGTTGATTGATTTTGTCTCCATAAGACTTCGCGTTCTCTGCGTTCTCCGCGTTAAATCAGGATTTGGCCTTGCTCCTTTTCCCAATGAAGCCGGCGAGGCTCAGGCCGAACTGGAAAAGGAGGCCGGCGCCCATCATGCCGCAGGCGATGTACGGAAGGATCCAGCTCGGATTGCGCACCACCTCGAAGACGCTCATGTGCTGCGCGGCGTTCATCTGGTATTGGTAGAACGTCATCCCGCCGAAGCGCAGCGGGTTGTTCATGAAAATATTCACCTCGCGATCGTTGTGGCCTGCGTCGTCCCGCACGCGCACGCGGCTGGCGAAATTCTTGGGGATGTCCGTGCCGGGATAGACGTCGTTCGTGACCTTGAGCAGCGAAAGCGAAAACGGCTGGTAGTAGCGCTTCAGGCGCAGGCTGATTTCCCACGCGCGCCCCTGGTAGTTGACCGACTGCGGCATGCCGAGCGCCGGCGAAACCAGCCAGGTGCCGAGAGTGCCGTCCGGTGCCACGAGTTCGACATAGGTGCCGGGCACGTTGGTCTCGTCGGGCTTGGACGTCACCGGCAGCGGAATCAGCGCCACGCGCGCGCCGATGCCCGTCACGCCGGGCGTGGAGGGGGAGTTGGCGTCGCGCATCTGCACGGTGGAATTGGGGAAATATTCCTTGATGCGCACCTGGAACGGCAGCTTCGGATGCTGCACCACGGCCTTGTCGGCAAGGACCGCCTCGGGAATGGCCACCACGTCGTCGTAGTCGGCATTGGTCTTGTCGAGCACCGCCAGTTCGTATTCGCGGAAGCTTTCCGAATATTTCTTGGTTTCTCCCTCCTGGAGCTGCATGGAGCTGTCCTTCTGCATCAGGCCCGAGAGCAGTTCGCCCACGAGGAGCAGGATCAGGCCGGTGTGGGCCAGCAGAATACCGGTCTTTTTCCAGCTGAGCCGGAAACGGTAGACGTGCGCGGCGATGAGGTTGACGAGCAGAAAACCGCCCACGAGATAGCCGCCGGGAAAGACGGGGATCGCAAAGCTGGTGTTGGGCACCGGCCAGAGCACGAACAGGCTGCGGAAATATTTCTCCTGCACGGCCCAGATGCCGAGATTGACCTGGTCCAGGGTCGCGACGAACACCAGCACCAGCGACATGATCAGCAGGACGACGGTCAGCTGCAGGGAGACGAAGAAATTGCGGAACTGGCGGAGGGCGGCGTTCATTTTATTTGGCCGGTTTGACCGTGCGGAGAAAATCGAGGAAGGCCGGCTTGGTGCGCGCCACGAGCGCGTCGGGCCCGAGCAGCTTGAAAAACCACGTGTTGCCGTCGTAGGGCAGGATGGCGCCGACGAGGCGGCTGCCGTGGTTGCCGTAGTCGACGAGGAGGAACTGGAGGTTGCCAGAGTCGATTTTTTCGGTGGCGGCGGTGACCTCGGCGGGCGACTGGGCCGGGAGGCCGACCTGGCCGCGCCAGCGGTTGAGATTGGCTTCGAGTCCGCCCGTGTTGCCGGGGAAGGCGGTGATGGAAAGATCGGCTTCGCCGCCGTCGCCCTTCACGCTGAAGCTGCCTTTGCGCATCGCGGAGAGAGCTTTGGCGGTCCATTCGGCCGGGGCGGTCCAGGCGAGGCCGGTGCCGCCGGCGGTTGGCACGGGCGTGTTGGCCATCGCCGGGGCCGGCGCGGCGGGCCCGCCGCCGCCGGCGTCGATCGGCGGGTGGTCGCTGGGCAGGTTGTTGGTGCCCTCGAGCGCGGCGGCCGGCATCGCGACGGGCGGGGGATCCTTGGGCGCGCGATAGGCGGTCACTTCCCGGTCGCGGCAACCGGCGACCAGAAGCAGGGACACAAGCAGAGCAGGCGTGGCAAGACGGCGTGACGTCATGGGGTGACTTGAAAGAGTAGACAGTTTTGGCGCAACTCCAAGCGCGAAGCTGTCTAGCATAAGCATAGTAAATGGCAAAATGTGCGCCGCGCAGATTTTTACTGCGGCGCAAGGTGAAGCCGTGCAGTCTGCAACCATGCGCGTGGCTTCTCTGGGAGATTCGGCCCTGGTCGTGGAAATCGGTGAAACGATCGGCGAGGCCACGCACGCCAGGGTGCAGGCCGCGCTGCATCTGCTCGAGGCGGAGCCGCTCCCGGCGGTGGTCGAACTCGTGCCGGCCTTCACGACGGTGACGCTGTTTTACGAGCCGCTGCGGGCGGTCCGGGCGGGCGCCCCGCCCGAAAACATCCCTGGCTGGCTGGAGGGCGCGGTGCGCAAGCGGCTGGCCCGCCTGCCCGTCAATCCCCCGGCCCGGCGAGGGCGGGCGGTCGAGATTCCGGTTT
>Ga0265331_10003256_pt1 | contig 10585 bp, 10 predicted proteins | sample 41923metaG_FD_202088 | JGI IMG/M metagenome (GOLD analysis project Ga0265331, IMG submission 202088) | Rhizosphere microbial communities from Carex aquatilis grown in University of Washington, Seatle, WA, United States - 4-19-23 metaG | ecosystem: Host-associated > Plants > Roots > Rhizosphere...
GGCGGCCGCGCTTGCGGGGCCGGTGCTGGCGCAACGGGTGGATTATAGGAAGGCTGTGCCGCTGCCGGAGCATGCGATGATGGTGCTTGGTGCCGTCTATCGCCATGATCGTCGCCGCGATGACGATGATGGCCGGAGCCACCGCCGCTGCCACCGCGCCCGCCACGACCACCGCGTTCACCGCCACGGCCACCACCGCGACCTTCGCCACGACCGCCGCCGGAGCGTGGCTGCGGTGCGGGCAAATCGGCGATGGTTTCGCGCAGGATGGTTTTCTTGATTAGATGTTCGATAGCATCGACCAGCTTGCCTTCTTCCGGCGTCACAAACGTGTAGGCGGTGCCACTGCGGCCTGCACGACCGGTGCGGCCAATACGATGCACATAATCATCGGCGGCAAAGGGCACGTCGAAATTGAACACGTGGCTTAACGCCTCGACATCCAGACCGCGCGCGGCCACATCGCTGCAAACCAGCAAGGTGACTTCGTTGCGTTTGAATTTATCTAGCGTCGCCGTGCGTTCCGACTGTTCCATATCGCCGTGCAAGGCACCGGCATTGAAACCGTGGCTGAGCAGCGATTTATGCAGCAACGCCACATCGCGCTTACGGTTACAGAAGATAAACGCGTTCTGCACATTCTCGCGCTTCAGCAAGATGCGCAACGCTTCGCGCTTCTGCCAATCATCGGAGGTAGGCAGATTAACGAAAATCTGTTTGACGTTTTCTGACGTCGTCGCCGGTGGCGCGACCGTCACGCTCTTTGGATTCGACAGGAAACGATCCGCGAGTTTGCGGATTTCCGGCGGCATCGTCGCCGAGAAGAATAACGTCTGCTTGATCGGTGGCAGCAATCCGGCGATCTTTTCAATGTCCGGAATGAAGCCCATATCCAGCATGCGGTCGGCTTCGTCGATGACGAAAATCTTGATGTCGTTCAGCATGATCTTGCCGCGCTCATGCAGATCCATCATGCGGCCCGGCGTGGCGATCAACACATCGACGCCGCGATCCAAATTGCGGATCTGCTCATCCATCGTCGTGCCGCCGATCAGCAACGCCATCGAAAGCTTGTGGTACTTGCCGTAAATTTCGAAATTTTCCGCAACCTGCGCCGCGAGTTCGCGCGTCGGCTCCAAAATCAACGAACGCGGCATCCGCGCCCGTGCCCGCCCTGCCCCCAGAATTTCCAGCATCGGCAGCACAAAGCCCGCCGTCTTGCCCGTGCCGGTCTGGGCACAGCCCAAGACATCGCGCATTTGCAGCACATAAGGGATGGCTTGTTCTTGAATGGGGGTGGGAGTGGTGTATCCGACATCCTGAATAGCCTTGAGGATATCGTCGCTCAGCCCTAAATCGGCGAAAGTGGTCACGTGGTTGTATAATCTCAGTTGTTAGTCATGTGCGATAGCGCGCTGCCTTCATAGCAGATCGCCGCCCCATAAAGCAAATGGGGGATAAGAACGGCAATAAACCGTCCCTACCCCCCATCCTGCACGTTTTATGCGTGAAAACTTAGTGGCCGAAAATCGCTTGCGTCGGCACATGGAAATAAACGCCGAGGATTTCCGCGCCCGGGTTGAAACGGGTGGTCTTGGCGTTGGAGATATGGCTGAACGCCGCCGTCAAACGCATATCGTTATCAAAGCGGTAACCGGCTTCGGCTTGCGAACGGAACTGCATCGTGCCGCCAAGGCCGCGTTGATCGCCCGAATTCAGATAACCGATGGCTTCCTGCCACGTGAAGATGCCGTGCGGCGCGAAGTTCCAATCCAGATTGAAACCGCCATGTTCAAACTGCAGGTTGCGCGAGGTGGTTTCGAAACCGAGGAACGGACGCAGTTGCGCCGCATCGCTTTCAGAGAAATAGGACGAAAGCTTCGGCAACAACGAAACGCCGAAACGGTATTCCAAACGGAAATCGGCGGAATTGGTTTTCGGTTCGCTCTTGTCGAAATCGAAATAGCCGGAGCTGAAGGAAATCAGATCAGGCTGGCCAACCGGAGCAGACACAGGCGCCATCGCGGCCTTGTTCGCAGCATGGGCAGGAAGTGCGGCCATCACGGCAGCGAGAGCGAGGACGGCAAGACGAAAACGACGCATGGAAACCCCTGTAAGGTAAATGGGTGGAGCCCCGAATGTGTCAAAAGAGCGGCACGAGCGCAAGCGTTAATACCGTATCCGTCCTGATTTTTCCCCTACTGTGGCTTTGCCAGACTTTTTGTTACGATCTCGGAACTGTTTGGCGACAATTTTGCCTTCGCCAGACGGTGCAATTCCTTGACCATCAGCTTTTGCAAACGCGGGTCGTAATCCCGCCAACGGGCGAATTGTTTGCACAAACGCGCCGCGCTGTGCGGGTTGATCGGGTCGATTTTCAGGATCATGTCGGCGATGAAGCGATAGCCGGAACCATCCTTGGCATGGAACCCGACGATGTTCCCCGCGAACACGCCGATCAGGGCGGAAATGCGGTTCGGATTCTTCATGTCAAAGGCCGGATGCTTCATCAACCGCTGCACGTCGCGCAGCACACCTTTGCACTTTGCCCCCGCCTGTACCGCCAGCCATTTGTCCATAATGGTCGGTGCTTTTTTCCAACGTTTGGCAAAGGCGGCGAACGCCTTGTCGCGCAGCGGGGACGTCGTTTCCGACAAAATCCCCAACGCGGCCACCTGATCGGTCATGTTGGTGGATGTCGTGGCTTGCTTATACGCCTGCTTCAACACCGCCGCATCTTCGCCCGCCGCGCGGTAGGCGAGGCAAAGATTCTTCAGGCTGCGCTTGCCCATGCTCACCCCGTCGGTTGCTTGCGGGGAGAGGCTGGCGAGGTTTTTCTGTTCGCGTTCGAAATCTTTGCGCAGCACCTCGCCGATCAAACCGACCAAAGCTTTGCGTGTCACATACAGCGCGTCCGGATTGATAGGTTTACCGGCAGCGGCCAATGTCAAACCAAGCTCCCCCTCGCTCGGCAAGGACAAAGCCATCGCCTTGAACGCCGCATCGACGCGCTTGTCGCGCAGCAAGGCACCCAGCGCATCGATCAGTTTCCGCACTTGCGCAGGCGGCACATCCCCGCCATCCGCCAGCGTCAGCAGATACTGGGTCAACAGCTTATTCCCCGCTTCCCAGCGGCAGAACGGATCGCTGTCTTTGCCCAGCAGGAACAACAATTCATCATCGGTGTAAGGATAATCCAACCGCACCGGCGCGGAGAAATCGCGCAGCAAGGACACCACCGGCTTGGTCTTGATGTTTTTGAAAACAAATTCTTCCCGCGCCTTGGTCACCGACAGGATCGGCGTGCCGATCAGATCGCGCCCCTTGTCATCCAGCAAACCGACCGCCAGCGGGATATGCAAAGGTTTCTTGGTTTTCTGTCCGGGGGTCGGCGGCGTTGATTGCTTGACGACCAACGTCAAGGTTTTCGCCGACGCATCGTAACGGCTTGTCACTTTTACGTTCGGCGTTCCGGCTTGGCTGTACCAACGCATGAATTGATCGAGGTTGATCTTGTTGGCATCCGCCATCGCCGCGACGAAATCATCGCAGGTAACAGCCTGCCCGTCATGGCGTTTGACATACAGATCCATGCCTTTACGGAAGCCCTTTTTGCCGACCAAAGTCTGGATCATGCGCACGACTTCCGCGCCTTTGTCATACACGGTCGCGGTATAGAAATTATCAATCGCCTGATAACGGTCGGGACGCACGGGGTGCGCCATCGCGCCCGCATCTTCGGCATATTGGGCGCGGCGCAGATCGCGCACGCTACCCAAACGTTCGACCGCCACCGAATTCACATCACCCATGAATTCCTGTTCGCGGAACACCGTCAAACCTTCTTTCAGGCTGAGTTGGAACCAATCGCGGCAGGTGATGCGGTCGCCAGTCCAGTTGTGGAAATATTCATGGCCGACGACGCGTTCGATAAATTCAATCGTGCTGTCGGTCGCGGTTTCGGCGCGGCCAAGAACGCAGGCATCGTTGAAAATATTCAGCCCCTTATTCTCCATCGCCCCCATGTTAAAGAACGGCGTCGCCACCAGCATGAAACGGTCGAGGTCATATTCAAGGCCATAGGTCTTTTCGTCCCACTTCATCGCCTTTTTCAAAGCGGTCAGGGCGAATTTGGTTTCTTTGCCCTTGCCCGCCTCGGTGTAAATTTCGATCAAGACTTTGCGGCGCGAGGCGGTGACGAAACGATCCGTGACCTTGTCCAATTTGCCCGCAACCATCGCGAACAAGTAGGCAGGCTTCGGGTACGGATCTTCCCACACCGCGAAATGCCGCCCGTCCTTTTCCGCGCCGGATTTGATCAAATTCCCGTTCGACAACAACACCGGATAGGTCTTGCGGTCGGCATGGATCGTCACACGGAAGGTCGCCATCACATCGGGACGGTCGGGATAATAGGTAATGCGGCGGAATCCTTCGGCTTCGCACTGCGTGCACAGCATCGGCCCCGACGCATAAAGACCGGACAGTGATGTATTCTTCGCCGGTTCGTTGGTGCTGACGATCTCCAGCACCGCCTTGTCGGGCATGCCCGCGATCACCATGCCATGCGGGGTCAGTTTATATTCTTTCGCCGCCAGCGCCTTGCCATTCAAGGTCACGCCGATCACCCGCTGATTCTCGCCATTCAAAAACAACGGCGCGCGTTTGTTCTTGCTCTTCGGATTGCGCCGCAGCTCCAACCGCGACGACACCACCGCGTGATGTTTTTGAAGTTCAACATCCAACGTAACGGTACGCACCAGAAAATCCGGTACGGTATAATCGGCGAGGAGGGTTTCTTTCGACATGATGCAATCCATAAAGTTGTGATGCCGCATTTAGACGCATCAAGATTGCCAAAAACTTAACGGCCACGCTAAAGTGTATGATTAAGTTATGCGTGAGCCTCGCATTAACCATGTTAATTGCAGACGACTTCACTTATTGACAATCATTTTTATGTTTGTAACGCTGTCAGTATCGCAACAAATTATTCGGAGAAGATTATGACAACGAATACATTAAAGTCAGCGCATGTAACCAGCCTTTGGAGCCAACTAAAAAGAATCGCATTACACAGTGATGAATTAAATCCGAACAATCCTTCTTGGTACAAATTATTACAAGCCATTAATCCAATTGCTCAACTGTGGCGCGGCACTGTCGCTCCGCCTAAATTTCGTGTTAATACGAAAAATGGATTCAGAACAACTTATTATGGAAAAAACTTTTTTCTTGGACTCGCAGCCGCAAACGTTTTTACCATTGGCGGTATAGTGTATATGGCCGACATCATTATAGGCGAGCATAAAGCAGATACTGCAACTACTGCTTTGAGCAAATCAATTCCATGGCGGGTTGGCGATTCAGAAGGCTTTGTCGTACGCGCCAGTTCGCCCCTACTAGGGCGGGATCTAACCAAATTGGTTGTATTCAGTGATTGGGCAAAGGCGGCAGGAACTGATACCGGCCACGAGATCACTCTGCATTGTCGGACAGTTTATAGCGGGTACGCTGAAAAGATTAGCGACGGTACTTACGCCAAACTGAATCCGAATATGTCAAGGAATCGCCAACTCTCTAACGTCAGAACTGACTGTCCTATGCCTTCCTAACCATTACTTCACCGTAAAACTCTCCCCACATCCGCAACGGCCGGTTTCGTTCGGGTTGGTGAAGTCGAAGCCGGAATGGGTCGGGCTTTCTTTGTAATCCATGACCGAGCCGACGATATAAAGCGTGGCCTTCGGATCAACCACGACCGTGACGCCATGGTCGGTCACCTGATCGGCGAAGGACGGCGCGTTGGCGAGGCGATCCAGATATTGCAGATCGTAGCTAAGGCCGGAGCAGCCCTTGCTCGTCACCGACACCATCACCGCCTCCGGTCGCGGCGTTTTTTGATCCAGCAAATGGCGAATACGCTCCGCCGCCGCAGGCGTAAGCGTCAACACCGCCCCACCCATCATGGGCGGCGGTGCACTGTTTTCGGTAACGGGACTTGTGATGGTATCGACCGACATCGTTCCTCCTTACGCATAAAAAGCAACATGCGCGATAGTCCCCTCCCCACAAGGGGGAGGGAATCACACCGCTCTAAAACATATTCAAATGCAGCATCGCCTCATCCGACATGCGCGACCGGTCCCATGGCGGATCCCAGACCAGATTCACCTGCGCCTCGTTAATCTCATCTTCCAACTTCATCACGGCGTTATGCACCATCGCGGGCATTTCACCGGCGACCGGACAATTCGGCGTCGTTAGCGTCATGTCGATACGCACATCGAATTTTCTTGGACGCGACTGCTCTGCGCTTCGCGCAACCGCGACTGCGTCGTCGCCATCATCCAGCGGCTTTACATCCACCGCGTAAATCAAACCGAGATCATAGATATTCACCGGAATCTCCGGATCAAACACGGTGCGCAACTGCGCAACGATTTTCTCGCCGAGCGCGGCAACCGCTTCGGAGATCGCCTCCGGCGTCGGCATTTCGGATGGGGCGAGGCTGCTCATTCCGTCGATACCTTCGTTTTGTTGTCCAACGCCGCCTGCATCGTGTGCCAAGCGAGTGTCGCGCATTTCACGCGCATCGGGTAATGCCGCACGCCCGCTAACGCTTGCAACCGGTCGCGATCATCATCCGCCAATGTTACATGGGGAGGATTTTCGCCGGTGCAAGGCGCAGTCACGGTTGTGCCCGCCATTTCGGCGGGCACAGAGTAGTCGCGCCCCGTACAAAGTGCATGCATATAAGCGAAGAGCGCATTCGCTTCCTCCAACGTCCGGCCACGCAGCATATCCGTCATCATCGACGCGCTGGCGACCGAGATCGCGCAGCCGCTGCCCTGAAACCCGACATCCTGAATCACATCATCGGCATCGACCTTCAGCTGCAACGACAACCGGTCTCCGCACAAAGGATTATGGCCGAGCGCATCACGGTTGGCCTCCGGCACAGCCCGGAAATTATGCGGATGTTTGCTGTGATCGAGGATGAGGTCCTGATACAGGTCGCGAAGATCGTTATCATTACCTATCATGTGACAATATCCTTACGTTTTTATCTGGACGGACAATAAGCCAAAAAGAGCTGGCACATAAAGCACCGGCGGAAGCAAACAGTATCACTCCTGTAAAGTAACGCATTGTCATCACAACCAATGAATGATGAGCTAACAATGTTAGACTTACAATTTCGATTATCCCGCCAATAGCTCCTACGATAAGGTAGGATCGCAATTTATATAGGCGCCTATGACAAAGAAAAATGTAGCCAAGCAGACCAAAAATAAATGCAGAAATATAACTAAAAACGAGCATAGCCAAGAAACTTGGGATCAACATTATATCTTCTGGGAATTTCATCACTTCAACATACAACACAGACAATAAAACAGGGATTATTGGAGCAGTAACAACGGCCATACAAATTCGTAAAAATCTTCTCATCCGAAAATCTCCTGAACTTTCATCAAGGCAGCCGCTAACGCATCGACATCCGCCTTGGTGTTATACAGCGCAAACGATGCCCGTACCGTTGCCGGAACATTGAAACGCTCCATCAAAGGCTGGGCGCAATGATGGCCTGCCCGCACCGCCACGCCGTGGCGATCCAGGATGGTGCCGATATCGTGCGGGTGCGCCTGTTCCATCACGAAGGAAATCACGCCCGCTTTGCTTGGCGCATCGCCGATCATCCTGACGCTGTTGATGGCACGGAGTTTGTCGGTGGCGTAGGCCAGCAATTCATCCTCGTGCCGCGCGATACGCGCCAAGCCAATCGTGGCGACATAATCAATCGCCGCCGCCAGACCGACCGCCTCGGTAATCGCGGGCGTGCCCGCTTCGAAACGGTAAGGGGTTTCGCGGAACGTGGTTTCATCGAAACTCACGCTGGCGATCATGCCGCCGCCGGTTTGATAGGGCGGCATGCTTTCTAGTAATTCATGCTTGCCATACAATACGCCAATCCCCGTCGGCCCATACAATTTGTGGCCGGAGAAAACATAGAAATCCGCGTCCAACGCCTGCACATCGACCGGCAAATGCGGCACGCCTTGCGCCCCGTCGATCAGCACCCGCGCACCCGCCGCATGCGCCAAACGCATAATCTCCGCCACCGGCAAAATGCTGCCCAGCGCGTTGGAGACATGCGCGACAGCAACCAGCTTCGTGCGCGGCGAGATCATCGCCTTCACATCCTCAATCCGCACCTCGCCCGCGTCCGTCACCGGCACGACGCGCAGCTGCACGCCCACCGTGTCACGCAACATTTGCCACGGCACGATGTTGGAATGGTGTTCAAGAGTCGTCAGGAGAATTTCATCCCCCTCCCGCAAAAATTTCCGCCCCCATGTGGCGGCGACCAGATTGATCGATTCCGTCGTGCCGCGCGTAAAGATAATTTCATCAGCGCGTTTGGCGTTCAGAAAACGCCGCACGGTCTCCCGCGCCGCTTCGTATTTATTGGTGGCGCGTTGTGACAATTCATGCACGCCGCGATGAATGTTGGCGTAATCGCTTTCCATGAAACGCGTCATGGCTTCAATCACCATGCGCGGCTTCTGCGTGCTGGCGGCGTTGTCGAGATAGGCGAGCGGATGCCCATGGATCGCCTCGCCCAAAATCGGGAAATCCTTGCGGTATTGTTCCGCCTTGAACGCCTGCGGCGCGGCGCAGGCGAAAAGTTCGTGCGCTTGGCTCATCCCATCCATCCTCCGGCCAGATCGCGCACATAACCCCGCGCATCGTCGGCCTGTATCGTATCGATCACCTCATCGACAAAGGCGCGGAGCAACAAATTCCGCGCTTCGCTTTCACTCAAACCGCGCGTGCGCAAATAGAACATCGCGTCGCTGTCCAAATCGCCGATGGCGCAGCCATGGCTGCAGGCGACATCGTCGGCGTCGATTTCCAATTGCGGCTTCGCGTCCATTTCGGCCTGATCCGACAACAGCAAGGCGCGGCACAGTTGTTGCCCGTCGGTTTTCTGCGCCCCTGCCGCCACTTTGATCTTGCCCTGAAACACGCCCCGCGCCTGATCCTTCACCACAGCCTTGTACAACTGGCGGCTAATGCCATGCGGCGCGGCGTGGGTGACGCGCGTCCAAACATCGGCATGTTCATGGTTTTGCAAAAGCATCGCGCCATACAACCCGCACTGCGCCAACGCGCCCGCCAAGGTCACATCCATTTCATTCCGCATTAACCGCGTGTCTTTGATCAGCGCGAAATTGCGGTAATAGGCGCCGCTTTCCACACGCACCGTGGTGCGGGCGAAATGCCCCGCGCCGCGCATGCCGTGCGCGATTTTGTCATGCACCAACTTGGCTTGGGGATCAAGGCGGATATCCATCTCGATCACCTGCGCCATGTCGCTGTCATTGATGTGATGTTCGATGATGGTCAGGCTGGCATTGGCGCCGACTTCCACCGCCAGCCTCACGCTCTTTTCTCCCGCCCCCACAAACACCAATTCAATCGGCGCAGTGACCAAACAACTTTGCGCCGCGAGAGTCAGACGGTAACCGCCGGTCGCGTCTTGCTGCAAAATCGTGGTCGGCAGATCGCCGAATGTTGATTGTTCTTGGCTCCACACGCCACCGACAAACACCATGCGCTGACATGGCGCAGCATCGGCCATCAGACTGGGCAAGGGAGCCCCCGCCACCAACGGGGACGGAGTGATGGACGGATCGCGGCTTACGGTAAGAGCGGTAGGCACTCCATCCCCTCTGACGGCATTCGCCGCCAACACTTTCTCCACATCCGTGTACCGCCATTCTTCGCGGTCGCGGCGGCTGCGGTCGATGATGGAGGCTAGGGCTGCGCTCATGACACGAACCCCCGCTCCAGCAAAATCGGCTTCAATTCATGCAGCGAATGGATGACGTAATCCGGCTTTTCGGCGCGGAGGCGTTCCTCCAAAGCCCCGCCGCCGGTGATGGCGACGCTGATCATGCCGATGGCGCGGGCGATCTCGATCTCCTCCACCGAATCCCCGACGATCATGCTGCCGCTGCCCGCTATGCCCTGCTCGGCCATAAACAAACGCAACCGTTCGCCCTTGGTCATGTCGCGGAATTGGGTTTCGCGCGTGGCATAGGCCAGAACTTCGGTAAAGAAATGTTCGATCTCTAAGCGCCTGAGCTGGGTGCGGATCGGTTCGACAATGTGGTTGCTAAGGATATAGGCATGCACGCCATTGTCATGCGCATGCTGCAACAATTCCGCCGCCCCGTCGCGCAAAGGGGCATTTTCCGCCTTCGGTTCATACACATCATGAAACACATGGCGGTCGAGATTCATCACGTGATCAACCTCATCATCCGCGAAGCCCAGATTGGTGTACAAGGTTTCAAACGGCACTTCATACGCCGCGCGGAACTGATCAATGCTGATCGGCGCTTTGCCAACGCGCTGCATGATATGGTTCATGCATTCGTGGATGATCGGAAAATCATCCAGCAACGTGCTGTTCCAATCGAAGATGATGTTTTTCTGCGCGTTCATTTCTTGCCTTTAAGCGTTATCGAATCCCCCTCCCCTTGGGGAGGGGTTAGGGGCGGGGTGGTGGTTG
>Ga0265331_10003257_pt1 | contig 10583 bp, 9 predicted proteins | sample 41923metaG_FD_202088 | JGI IMG/M metagenome (GOLD analysis project Ga0265331, IMG submission 202088) | Rhizosphere microbial communities from Carex aquatilis grown in University of Washington, Seatle, WA, United States - 4-19-23 metaG | ecosystem: Host-associated > Plants > Roots > Rhizosphere >...
GCCACCCACGCTCATCGCGGAAAATGTCGGCAGCGCCCAGTCCGCCGCCGATGCCGAGCGTGGATTCATGGCCAGCCCCGGGCACCGCGATAACATCCTCAACCGCGCGATCACGCATGTGGGCGTGGGCGTGGCCATTGGGCGCGAGGAAGGCGGGACGGTGCCGTTCTTCTTCACGCAGGTATTCGCCGGCTGGGGCCAGTAGCCGAGTTCGCACCATTCGTGGTAGCAGAAGGCCATGACCCCAGCCAATACCGGAAGCCATCCATCGAATCCCTTGCTCGTCGTGGGCTCGGTCGCCCTCGACTCGGTCGAAACCAGCCAGGACAAGCGCGACGAGATCCTGGGCGGGGCCGCGTCGTTCTCCTGCTACGCCGCTTCGTTCTTCACACCCACGCGATTGGTCGGCGTCGTCGGTACGGACTTCCCGACATCGCACGAGGATTTCTTGCGCGCGCACGGCATCGACCTTGGTGGGCTTGAGCGCGTCCCGGGCCGTACCTTTCGCTGGGCTGGCCGCTACGCTGCGGATTTCAACACACGCACCACTCTCGATACGCAGCTTAACGTCTTCGAAGCATTCAAGCCCAAGCTGCCGGCCGCTTGGTCCGAAACCCCCTTCGTGTTCCTGGCCAACATCGATCCCGTGCTTCAGCTCGAAGTCCTGACCCAGGTGAAGCGGCCGCGCTTCTCTGCCTGCGATACCATGAACTTTTGGATCTCCGGCAAGCGGGCCGAACTTCTGCGCGTGCTCGCCCGTGTGGACATGATCCTACTCAACGACGAGGAGGCGCGCCAGCTCTCCGGGCATTCCAGCCTGCCCGCCGCCGCCAAGGCCATTTCCGCGCTGGGGCCGAAGGCCGTGGTGATCAAGCGCGGCGACGCCGGTGCCTTGCTTTTCCAGGGCGACGATGTTTTCGCGGCGCCCGCTTTCCCGCTCGACAACGTGGTGGATCCGACCGGCGCGGGCGACTCCTTTGCCGGCGGCTTCATGGGCTACCTGGCGCGCACGGGCGACACCTCTCCAGCGGGCGTGCGCTCGGCCCTGGTGGCGGGTACTGTGCTGGCCTCGTTCTGCGTGGAGGACTTCAGCCTCGACCGTTTTCGTAGCTTGGATGCCGCGGCCATCCGCGAGCGCATCGCTGCCTTCGCCAGCCTGGTGCGCTTCGAAGCACCGAAACTGTAGTTTCGGTGCAGAGGGCACAGAGCACGGAAAGAGGGCACAGAGGGCCCTGTCTTCTCCGTGCCCGCTGCTTCCTCAGTGCTCTCTCCTGATCAGGTAGCGCAGCAGCGGGGCGGCGTGCAGGGCTTGAATCATGTCGCCGCTATCGATGAGGCCGATGGCGTCGCCGACCTCCACCAAGTGGACGCGCAGATCTTCGGTCAGTTCGGGTGCGGGCTGGTGGGTCCGCTCGACGCCTTCGGCTAGGAAGGTGGTGGTCATGTTGTTCTGCAAAGCCGGGTTGGCCGACAAGCTCGCAAGCACGCTCCACGTTCCACCGCCAAAGCCTGTCTCCTCTAGCAATTCGCGCTTGGCCGCGGCCTCGATGGCTTCGCCTTCCTCGACCACGCCGGCGGGAAGCTCGTAGTGAACGGCTCCGATGCCGGGCCGAAACTGGCGCACCAACACGATGTGATCGTGCCGGGTCACGGCCACCACGTTCACCCAGGGCGGATATTCGGAAATCCAGTAATCGGCGATCTCGCGGCCCGTGGGCAGGCGGAAACACTGGTGGCGCAAAACCAACCAGGGCGGGCGGCGAAACAGGTACTTCTGGTCGAGTGCCTCCCAGGGCAAGGGATCGTCGGGAAATTTCACGGGCACCTCGGCAGTATTCAGGATCGCAATGACCCCTGCAAGGTAGCTGGAAGCTGGCATAATTTGGAGTACCCTACGGGGCTGCTGCCGTGAGTGAAAAACGTGATTACTACGAAGTCCTAGGTGTCAGCCGCGACGCCGATGTGGCCGAGCTGAAGCGTGCCTACCGCAAGCTCGCGCTTGAACTCCACCCCGATCGCAATCCTGGCGACAAGGAAGCGGAGTCTCGCTTCAAGGAGGCCTCCGAGGCCTACCAGGTGCTTTCGGACGCCGAGAAGCGAGGGCTCTACGATCGTTTCGGCCACGAGGGCCCGCGCGGCGGTGGCTTCGGCGGCTTCTCGAACATGGGCGACATTTTCTCGGCCTTCGGCGACATCTTCGGCGACATGTTCGGCGGGTTTGGCGGCGGAGGGTCGCGAGCGCCCGCGCGTGGGGCCGACCTCGAAACCCGCGTCGAGCTGAGCTTGGCCGAGGTCGCCAAGGGTGCTACCAAGGAGGTCAAGATTCGGCGCCGGGTCGCATGCGCCGATTGCTCGGGGACGGGGGCGGCGGCGGGTAGCGGACGCGAGCGTTGCCAGCAGTGCGGCGGGCGTGGCCAGGTCATGCACCAGCAGGGCTTCCTGATGATCCAGACCACCTGCCCTATCTGCCGCGGCGAGGGCACCATCGTGCGCAGGCCTTGTCCGACCTGTCGAGGCAGCGGACTGACGTCCGCCGAGGAGACCCTTCAGGTCACTATTCCCGCTGGCGTGGAGGACGGTTCGACCCTGCGCTTGTCCGGACGGGGCGAGGCCGCGCCGGGTGGCGGCCAGCCGGGCAATCTCTACGTCGGCCTGCATGTGGCGAGCGATCAGCGCTTCGAGCGCGACGGCGCGGACTTGCACACGCTGGTCGCGGTATCATTTCCGCAGGCCGCTTTGGGCGCGACGATCAAGGCGCCGTCGCTCGACGGCGATATCGAGGTGGCCATCCCTGCCGGCACGCAGCCCGGCGATACCATGGCCCTGCGGGGCAAGGGCCTGCCGCGTCTGCAAGGCCGCGGTACCGGTGACCTCGTCGTGCACCTCAAGCTGGTGGTGCCGAAGACGCTCTCTCCAGAGCAGGAACAATCCCTGCGTGCCTTTGCCAGTGCGGGCGGCGATCAAGTCGAGCCGCCGGGCGAGCGCGGCAGCTTCTGGCGCAAGAAGCGCAAGTAGGCTATTTCGACTTCTTCTTTGCGTCCTTGTCTGGCTTCCCGCTGGCCGAGGGCTTCTTGCCCTTTGGGTCGGTCCCGGCAGCCTTCTTCCCGTCGGGCTTTTTGAGCTCGAAGCTTATCTTTGGCACGGGCTTGTCGGGCTGGTAGAGCCAGGCGTAGGTCAGGTAGCTCGATAGCACGCGCTTGGTGTAGCCGCGGGTTTCGTCGAAGGGGATGGTTTCGATGAATTCGTCGAGTTCGAGGTTGCCGCGCTCGCGCAGCCAGCGATCCACACCGCCCTCGCCGGCGTTGTAGCCGCTGATGACGAGGGGAACCGCGCCGCCGTAGTGATCGAGGAGAAAGGCCAGGAACTTCGAACCGATTTCCACGTTCTTGTCTGGATCGAAGAGCGCCTCGCGCGTGACCGGCCACTTGGCGAAGCGGCCCGCGGTCTTCATCATCATCTGCGTGAGGCCGAGCGCGTTGGCGAAGGATTCGGCACGCGGAGCAAACGAGCTTTCCTCGCGCATGATGGCCCACTGGAGCGCCTCGGGAACATTGTTGGCGCGGCAGTGTTTGAGCACGATGTCGGGGAAGGCCCTGGGGTAGCCCAGGCGCCATTCGGCTTCGCGCCGGCCGCCGCTCGGATAGGCACGACGGAACGATGGCAACGTGTAGCGCGGCACGGAATGCGAGGCGTTCCACTGTCCGCCTCGGTCGAGCAAGATGGCGGTGATCCACAAAACGTCCTCGCGCCCGGGCTCAGCGCCGGTCGGAGCGTCGCCCTTGGCTGCTCCCACGCGCAAGCCCAGTTTGGCCAGCTCGCGCCTCGCCTCGCTGCCCAGGCCCATGCGCGCGAACTCGACCGCGCGCAGAAATCCGGGTTCGCCGAACACGGCTTGCTTGCCGAATTCCCAGGGCGACTTCTTGTCGATGTCGCCCATGTGCTTGCGCAGCTCACGCACCAGCGTTGTTCTTGCCTCGGGCGCGAGCTTGCGTAGGCGCTCCAGGGAAAATAGGGTGTAAACCGACAGCGGATACTCGCGCACGGCCCGCTCGTAACCCTCGTGCGCCTTTTTGTGTTCGCCCTTTTTCTCGAAGATGCGCGCCTTCCAATAGAGCGCGCGGCCCTCGGCGTACCAGATGTCCTCGCGCGGATAGCGCCGCAGATCCTGGTCGAGCCAGTGCAGCGCTTTGTCGTAGTCGCGATCGCGTAGGCGGTCGAAGGCGAGGCGCCACAAGGCCTCGGGCGCCATGTCCCCCTTGGGATAGAGGTCGGCGAGATCGGAGAGCAACTTTTCGGCTTCGATGTCCTTGCCGTCGTCGGTGTAGACCTCGGCCGCGCGCAGGCGGGCATCGTCGGCCAGGCGGTGGCCGGGGTGGTCTTTCTCGATCTGGGCGTAGAGCGCGAGGGCCTTCTCCTTGTCGCCCACCGAGGCATACGAACGCGCACCCTGGTAAAGCGAGCGCACGAGAAGGTCGCGGTCGCCGGCCTCGCGGCAGTCGGCGATGGCCTGGTCGAACATGGGCGCCGCGCGCTGGCGTTGCCGCTGTTTCCACACCGACTGCGCCACGTGAAAGCGCAGCTTGCACACGCCTGCCTTGTCGATACCGGGCATGGCCAGGGCCGTGCTGAAGGTTGCTTCGGCTTGCGTGTTCTGGTTGGCGTCGAAAAGGATCATTCCGCGCGAGAGCAGATCGTCCACGCTGCGGGCGACAAGCGCGCCTGCCTCGGCCGCGGGCACGGTTTTGGCCAGGGCCTCCAGGCTGTCGCTGGCGCGCGTGGCCCAGTTTTCCGTCGGCGACTCGGCCCACACCTTACGATAGGCCGCCGCGATCTCTTGCGTCGGGCGTCCCAACTCGCGCAGGGCCTCGGCGCGCTGGAACATGGCCTCCGCGCGGCGCGGTCCCTTGGGAAAGCGGGCCAGGAAGGTCGTCGTTTCGGTGTCGACCTCGGCCCAGCGTTTGGCCGCGACGAAGGCGTCCACCTTGACCATCACGGCCTCGGCCTCGGGCACGCTGCCCGAGGGCACGCGCCCAAGCCACGTGAAGGCGCCCTCGCCATCGCCGCGGCGCAGACGGCAGCGGGCGGCGTTGTAGGCATGGTACGGGGCAAGCAATGGATAGGACGACCACAGATCCTCGAAGAGGTCGCCCGCGGCTTGCCACGAATTCTGGTTCATGAGCGCGAGCGCCAGCAGGAAGCGCAAGGGGTTGCGTGACGGAGATTTTGAGGGGAGCTCGGCGAGGACGCGGGACAGTTCCTTGCTGGCACTGGCGAAATCGCCGGCCCGAAAGTGCGCGGCGGCAATGCTTGCCGGACCGGCCGCGAAGAAGGGCTCCAGCCACTTGTTGTCGAACGCGACAGGGGCCGACTTGGTGCTCGGCGGGGCTTCGGCGGGCGCGCCTGGCTCCTCATCCTCATCGGAATTTCCAGATTCTCCGGCGAGCGAGATTCCGGGGGCAGCGAGCAGCGCCGGCAAGGCCAGCAAGGCAAGGGAAGAAGGTCGCCTCATGATTGCCGTCGAGAGTACGGATCCGCGCTGGTTGCCGCAAGAAAGCTGGACCGGGCCGATCTATTCCTTTTTGCCGGCCGAGCGCGCGGTTTCGCCTTCGACCTTGCGGATGGACTGGAGTTCGCTGCTGAGGCCGCTGATGCTTTGATCGAGCAGGTTGATGTCGTTTTCCACCATGGCCATCTTCGACTTGAGCAGCCGCACCTCGCTCGACAAGCGCGCCATGGCCCACAGAATGAGCAAGAGATTGGGGATGAGGGCGAGGACCGTGTAAACAATGACCTGAGCGTCGAGAAGATTCTTCAGCAGTCCCACGAGGCCATTCCTTTCCTGCGGCGGTCGCGCACTTTGGTCATTTGGGCAGCCACACGCACACGCGATTGCGTCCCGTGCGTTTGGCTTCATAGAGCGCATGATCCGCGGCCGCGATGAGCGCCTGGGCATCCGCGATGCGGGCATCGGGAATCGAGGCCACGCCGGCGCTCACGGCGACCGGGATGGTCTTGTCCTCGACGCTAAATCTGTGGCCCGCCACCGACTGGCGCACGCGCTCGGCCACGGCCCGGCCCTGGGTGCCGTCCGCGCCCCGGCAAATCACCGCGAATTCCTCGCCACCCACGCGTGCGAAGACGTCTTCCGCCCGGATGAGCGTGGCCACGGCCTGGGCCATGTCCGAGAGCACCAGATCGCCCACCGGGTGGCCGTGGGTGTCGTTGATGGTCTTGAAGTGATCGAGATCGAACACCACCAAGGACAGATCCGCCTTGGTGCGTATGGCGAAGGCGAATTCGCTCTCCAGGCGGTCGGTGAAGTATTTCTTATTGAAGGTCTTGGTCAGGTCGTCGCGCAACGCGGATTCGTACATCTGGCGCTGGAAAACCTCGTCGAGACTATCGTGGTAGGTGAACTTCAGCACCGTGCTCGACCCGACCAGGATCTTGTCGCCGTCTTCCAGCACATGCCTGTCTACGCGCAGGCCGCGGCAGAAGGTTCCGTTGGTCGAACCCAGGTCGTGCAGGATCATGCTGTCGCCCTCGATCTGGATCTCGCAGTGTTCGCGCGAGATACCGTCGTCCATCATGCGCACGTGCGCGGTCTGGCCGCGGCCGACGATGGTCTGCGGGCGGGTAATCTTGAACATCTCGCCCATGGCGCTGCCGGCGAGGACGATCAGGTAGGCTTGGTCGCGGCTCGTCGGCGCCCGGTTGCCGCTGGGCGGGGTTTCCTGGACTCGGGTGATGTCATCCCAGCTGATCGCCACGTTACACTTGATCGTTTCATCCGCCAGCGGCGGCGCTATGAGAGAGCTTCCAAGCCAGGGCGCGCAGAGGCGCCGCTTTTTCGCCGAATTCGGCCAATGCCGCTACTGCCTCGTCCACCAGCTCGTGGATGCGTCTTCGTGCCTCGCTGGCGAAGGCGGCATGCTCGCTATCGTCGCGGTCGTCTGCGTGTTGAAAGGCGATACCATAGGCGATGCCGAAGCGCCCCAGAGCCGCCAGTTGTGAGGGGTTGGCTCCCGCCGTGGCGGCACCGATCTCGACGGCCGCGCGAAACAGCGCCCCGGTTTTTTCCGCGTGCAGGCGCTCGATGGCCTCCAGCGTGGCGGGCGGCGTGGCAAGGGTATCGCGCGCTTGTCCGCGCACCATGCCCGAAACACCCGCCCCGTGCGCCAGGGCGGCGATGGCTGGCAGGTATCGGCCGGGCGCGTTCGCAAGCTTTGCCGCCTCGGCCAGCCATCCGAAGGCCAGGGTCAAGAGCGCATCGCCGGCGAGAATGGCCGTGGCTTCGCCGAACGCCTTGTGGCTGGTGGGCCGTCCGCGCCGGACATCGTCGTTGTCCATGGCGGGCAAGTCGTCGTGGATGAGCGAATAGCAGTGGACGAGCTCCACCGAGGCCGCGGCAATCCGCATGGCTTCGTCGATGGGCGCTCCCACGGCCTCGGCCGCGGCCAAAGCCAAGATGGGACGCAGTCGCTTGCCGGGGGCGAGCAGAGAATAGCGCATGGCCTCGATCAAGCGCCCCGGGTCGTCGTTTGCTTGCGGCAGGCGCGCGTCGAGGAGCGTGTTCACCTCGGCGCGCCTGGCCGCCAGCCAGGATTCGAGGTCGAATGCGCTCATCGACTTTCCTCGTCGTCCTGCGGTTCGTCGAGGGGCGCCGTGGTCACATTTCCGCCCGCGCCCGCGAGCAAGACTTCGACGCGCTTCTCGGCCTTGTCGAGTACTGTCGCGCCCTGGCGGCACAACTCCATCCCTTCCTCGAAGTATCGCAGGCTGTCCTCGAGGGCAAGGTTACCGCTTTCCAGGCGCTCGACGAGCGAGCGCAAGCGCGACAGGATATCGTCGAAGCGCACTGGGTCGGTCGGGTCGGGTGAGGGCTTGGTCGCCATGACTAGGCGATTGTAGCAAGCCTTGCCGCCGCGCGGGCAAAGGTTCTGACACGGGATTATCGTCTGCGTGACGATTCGCATCTTTGTGACTGGCAGTGCTATCGTCACAGCGAGGGTGGTTAGCGCGACGCCGATCTCTTCGATTCCGCGGACGCGGGCCCGGCCGGGCTTGCGCGCGCAGATCATGCTGGGCATGACGGCGGTGACGCTGGTGGCGATCTTGACCACAGGGTACATCGCGCTGTGGGCCTCGGGGGACAGCCTGCGCTTGCAGCGCGAGTCGATGAGCGCGACGCTGGCGGCTTCGGTCGCACGCTCGGTGGCGGCGGAGTGGACGATGCACACGGGGACAACTCTGCCCGAGCGGCGGTCGAGTTTGCACACCATGCTGAGGTCGCTCGCCGAAACCACGAACGCCGTGGGACTGTCCGTGGTCGGCCCCGACCGGGGCGAAATCGCCTCGTGGCCGCAGCGCCGCGAAGGCGACCGCGATGCGCCTGTCATCAGCACGGCCTTGGCGGGCGGGCCGCCGGTGGTCAACTATCGAAAAGCGCCGCAAGGATCCGACGAAGAGCTGCTGGCCTACGCGCCTGTCGAGGTCGGCGGGCGTGTGGTCGGCGCCGTGCGCGTGGAGCTGGCCGCCAGCGAGCCGACCAAATCGGTCCTGCGCCGCTCGGGATTGCTCCTGCTCTTGCTTGCCTTCGCCGATGCGCTGCTGGTGCTGGGGCTCGGTCTCTTCGTGCTCACCCAACTCGTGGTCAGGCCGCTCGGGCATTTGCGCCGGGCCACGGCCTTGATGACAGCCGGCGACTGGGAGCCGCGCATCGCCGAGGAAGGGCCGAAGGAATTCGCCGCGCTTGCTTCGGCCTTCAACCAGATGACGGCCTCGCTGTCCGTGCAGCGCGAGCAGATCATCCGTTCCGAGAAGCTGGCCTCGGTGGGCCAGCTGGCGGCGGGCGTGGCGCATGAGATCGGCAATCCGCTGGCCGCCATCCTGGGCTATGTCGACATCTTGCGCTCCGAGCTCGCGGGCAAGGGCGAGCTGACTTTGGCCGAGCGGCAGGATGCTCTCGACCGGGTCAAGGCCGAAACCCAGCGCATCCATCGCATCATTCGCGAACTGCTCGAATTCTCGCGTCCCAGCCACGAGGATCCCGTCCCCACGGATCCGCTGCGCATCGTTCAGTCCGCGCAGGCGCTGCTGGCCCCGCAAAGCCGTTTTCGCGAAGTGCGCGTGACGACGGTGCCGGCCAGCGAAGCGTGGCCGCAGGTGATGGTGGCGCCGAGCCGGCTGGTACAAGTGTTCGTCAATTTGATGTTGAATGCCGCCGATGCGATGGCCGGCAAGGGCACCATCGTGGTGGCATGCCAGCAGGAAGGCCGCCGCGTGCTTCTCACGGTCACCGACGAAGGCCCCGGCGTTGCCAAGGAAAACCGTCGCAAGGTCTTCGATCCTTTCTTCACCACCAAACCCGTCGGGCAAGGCACGGGCCTGGGCCTGCCGGTGTGCCGATCGATCATCGAGAGTTTCGCCGGCACGCTTGAGCTGGCACCCAGCGCCGCGGGCGAAGGTGCCAAATTCGCGATTTCGCTGCCGGGGACCGAGGACGCAGGTAGATAGTTTCTGCCGGTTCGCGCCGGGCCGTCAGCGGTGGGGCAGTGGCTTTGAATGCCTCATCCAGGGTGTCGTGCCGATTGCATCTGGCCGTTGCCCGATCTCTTCAGCGGAACATGGCCACCAAGAGCTTGTACGCCAAGGGGTCGTCCGTGTTGTTCGGATCCCTCCAGTTGAAACTTGCGACGCCCAGACCCGAATCGCTGACCGCCAATGAGATTCTCTCAGTTTGCAGCGTGGCGTGTCGCCCCAGCATGATCGCCGGATCCCAGACGCCGGCATGCTTGTGCCGACCGTAGACGGCAAAGCTGCCGTCCACGGCCTTTTTGAGCCAGGCCACGAGCACATCTCCAGAGCCATCCACCGCGAGCGTGGCCTCGACATGGTCGATATCGAAAGCGGTGCCAATATGGTTGTCATTCTCGAGGGCCTCGGGCGAACCCCAGGTTCCTCCGGCTTTGCCCGACATGCTGTAGAGCTGATAGTGGCCATTCCTCCATTCGGACCAGGCCAGGGTCACCGTGCCGTCGGACGCCATCACCGCACTCGGTTGATAGAAGGATATCACCTCGGTGGAAATGGTTTGCGGGGCGCTCCAGCCGACGGACGGCACGTAAGAGCGAAGTTGCACGCCGGGCGTATCGCCCCACACGACAACCGCCTGTCCATTCGGGTTCATGGCTACAACGCCGTGGGAAAGGTCGTCCGTGGTATTGGCATCGAGCAGAATGTACGGGTCTAAGGTCTTTCCCGAAAACGTGGCGACGGCCACGCTTGCCTTTGCCTGAGCATCAGCTTGGCTAAAAAGGATGACACCACTGCCGGTAGCGCTGATTGCGATGTTCGGATCTCGGTCTTCCATGTCGGTCTCGGGAGCCAGCGGATCGGGTGCCTCCGTCCAGGCCACCCCGTCGAAGTAATCCGAGTAAACCCTCACGTTTTGGTCAGTGTCCTGCCTGGAGAAGGCGATGCGGGCGGTTCCATCGCGAGCCACACCCAAGGCCAGCGCCTCCACGATCCTGCCTTGGGAGATGCGTTGTGGAGGCGTCCAAGACGCCCCGTCGGTTGAATGC
>Ga0265331_10003258_pt1 | contig 10578 bp, 6 predicted proteins | sample 41923metaG_FD_202088 | JGI IMG/M metagenome (GOLD analysis project Ga0265331, IMG submission 202088) | Rhizosphere microbial communities from Carex aquatilis grown in University of Washington, Seatle, WA, United States - 4-19-23 metaG | ecosystem: Host-associated > Plants > Roots > Rhizosphere >...
ATATCCCACCCGCAACCGCCTGCCGGCAAGCGGGGATCGCCGGAAAGTCTTGTCTCGTGCCAATAGACGCTCATGCGCAGGCACACAGGCCAACTCCCAACCGCGCGCCAGTGACAGATATTCATTGGTGGGAAGCGAAGCATGGTAGGCATACAAAAACAACAGATTACTGTATGGCTCCGGATAATCGGGCTGGATCGATAGTGCCGCAAGAAAATGTTCCACTGCCCCGGATAGATTCCCCTGATCCTTGAGCGCGTTCCCCAAATTATTGTGCGCCTGGGGATAATCATGCTTCAGCGAGAGCGCCGCGTGGAAATGCTCCACTGCCTCGCCTACCTTGCCTTGCATCTGGAGTATCCCCCCGAGATTGGCATGCGGCTCGGCGGAGGCAGGATTAATTGCAAGCGATCTGCCTATCAGATCAACTGCAATTTCAGCCCTGCCCACCTGAAACGCAACCATCCCCAGAAAATGCAGTGCCTCCGGATGATCAGGCTCCTTTTGCAGAATTTGCTGGTAAAGCATTTCAGCCTGAACCAAACGCCCGGCCTGATGGTGCGCAATGGCCTCCTGCAGTGTATTTGAAACAAAAGCGCTATCAGCATGCTTGCTTGCCCCAAGCGCCTCTTCACGCTTGAGACAGCACTGTTTGTATTTTTTGCCGCTGCCGCACGGACACGGGGCATTGCGCTCAACCTTTTTCATGTTTCAGCATCCCTTAAGGCAGGAGTCAGCCACTTTTCAAACATTTCTTCATAAGCGTTTTCCAGAGCGTTTGCCAACCCCCGCGCATCGCACAAAGGGCTGGTTGCCATCCGCTCACGCTGCCCGAATCGCAGCGACTTGCGCCGCTCCACATCCCGCGCAAGCGTGACCGTCTTGTCCACGTACTCTGCTTCCGACGCGGCTATCCACTCGGGGTGACCGATTGCATGCAAAATTGACGACGCCATGCGCGATGCCATGCGGTCTCCCGCAAGCGTCACCACCGGCACCCCCATCCACAGGGCATCGCAGCTTGTGGTATAGCCACCGTGCGCTCCAACCGGGTCAAGTGCAATATCCAGCCTGTCATAGTAGGCCATGTGCTCCCTCCAGCCGGGCGTAGCGCTTCCATCCTGCAGTTCGATTCGATCCGGTGCAATACCATTTTCAGAAAAAATATTCAGAACTCGCTCCCGGTTACCGGCATCGGCAAGCTCTCTGGTTTTCAGCAGCAGTTTCCCCTCCGGCAGGGCACACAGAATTTCCGACCAGAGAGCCAGGGTTGCCGGAGTCAATTTACCCAGATTGTTAAAACTCCCCAACCATACAACACCATCCTGTTCCGCTTGCCAGTCAGGCACGGGAGCCTCTATCTTGCCGTCATAACACGCCCTGACTCTGGGTAAGCGCCATATTTGTTCACAGAAATGTCCGTCTGTTTCAGGTGGCGTCACCACGTCGTCCCCGATCAGATAGTCCATTTCCGTCAGTCCCGTGCTGGCAAAATAGCCCAGGTAATGCGCCTGTACCGGTGCCGCGCGACGGGCAAAGACTCCCATGCGGTTGTGCAGGGTATGTCCGGAAAGATCGATCAGCACATCGATCCCGTCCGACTCGATTCTATCCAGAACCATTTCGTCGCTCATTCCGGAGACAGGGACCCAATGTTCTACCTGTGCCTGCAAACGCTCTGTGACAGCATCACATAGCCCCTGTGTGGAATAGGCGAACAGCTCAATCCGCGCACGATCGTGCCGGGCGAAAAGCTGCTCTATAAAATAGCTCACCGCATGCTGGCGATAATCCCCCGAGACATATCCCACCCGCAACCGCCTGCCGGCAAGCGGGGATCGCCGGAAAGTCTTGTCTCGTGCCAATAGACGCTCATGCGCAGGCACACAGGCCAACTCCCAACCGCGTGCCAGTGACAGATATTCGTCGGGAGCGAGCGATGAATTATAGCCATGGAGGAACAGCAAATTACTGTAAGCAACCGTATAATCCGGTTTAAATCGCAGTGCGTTGCGATAACTTTCAAGCGCCGCGCTATTATTTCCCTGATCCTGATTTATATTCCCAAGATTGTTGTGTGCTTCGGCGTAATCCGGCTTGAGCAACAGCGCTTGGCGATAATTCTCAACCGCCGCCGCCGACTTACCTTGTGCTTTGAACGCATTCCCCAGATTGTAGATGGCCTCGGCGTAATCCGGCTTGAGCAACAGCGCAGCGTGATATCGCTCAATAGCCGCGTCAAACTTGCCCTGATCCTGAAGAACATTACCCAAATTGTATTGAGCCTCGGCATAATCCGGTCGAAGTAATAGCGCCTGTTGAAAACTTTCAACTGCGGCGTCCAATTCGCCGGCATCGTGCAGAGCGACCCCCAGATTACTATGTATGCTTGGGAATCCCGGCTGGAGCGACAGCGCCTGGCGATAGTGCCGGATAGCTTCATTGAGTTTGCCCTGATCGCGCAGCACAAGTGCCAGATTGTTGTGTGCCTCGGCATATTTCGGCTTGAGCGAGAGCGCCTTCTGATAATGATCCACAGCAGCATCGAGCCTCCCCAGGGCATGTAACACCAGCCCCAGGTTGTAATGCGCCTCGACAATATCCGGGTTGCCCTCCAGTGCATGTTGATAATTTGCAAACGCCGCATCGTACTTGCCCAAGGCTTTGAGCGCATTTCCAAGATTGATGTAATACATCGGATTGGACGGATTGCCCCGGATTGCCCTGCCTATCAGATCAGCAGCAACCTCGTTTTGGCCCGACTGCGTGGCAATCACACCCAGCATATGCAGCGTTTCCGGATGATCGGGATCGGCCTGGAGAATTACCTGACATAACGCTTCCGCCTGAGGCAAGCGCCCCGCCAGAAGGTGTTCCAGTGCACTTTGTATATTTTTTGAAATTGAAACGGCTTCGGCAAGCTTGCTCGATGCAAGTTGCTCGTCAAGTTTCAGGCAGCACTGTTTATATTTCTTGCCGCTGCCGCACGGACAAGGATCATTGCGATTGGGTGTACTCATGAATCTTCCGGAAATGTGCTGAATGCGCGCGGAAACTTAGGGAGAACTATAAGTTCACCCATTGCCGTATGCTACCCGACTTCCCTCTGGTGCCGCAACGACAGCGGGCACCAGCAATGTATAAGGTATGTCTGAACCATTATCAGCTTGCTGATTCCCCTCTGAGTATGGGCGTACGGAAATTTGAGACGTGCAAAATCACCCTCTACTCGTAGCCTGGATGAAACGAAGTGTAATCCGGGGATGCAACGCTCCGCCCCCCGGATTCCGTTGCACTCCATCCAGGCTACAGCTGCTGAATACACGTGAAACTTGCGGGTAATTTTTTCCACCCATTGCTGCATGCTACCCGACTTCCCGCAAGTGCCGCAACGACAGCGGGCACCAACAATGTATAAGGTATATCTTTGAGCCATTATTAGCTTGCTGATTCCCCATTGCGTGGGGGCGTATTGCCATGCCCCCACGCAATAAATATTTTTTGATTTATAAATGGAATTACAAGGCACTAGCCGCGATATAACCTATCCAAAGTGATAGACATGATTTGATACTAATTAGAGTACGCTGCCCCCACCTGTTCGACCCGCACATCAATTTCATCATCATATAATTATCATTATGATTTAAAACAATTAATGCTAATTATGGCCGGTTAAATTGCGTTCCATGGGGGTTTATAGGGTGAGGCTTGGTGGCATTTAAGCAGGCATTAAAGCGTTACACGAACTTCGGCTACGACCCAATCCACAAAAAAGCTAAAGTTTTCCAAACTTCATCCGATATCTGAACCCAACGGCGGTTGATTGTGCCCGCTTCAGCAGGTAAACCAAAGTGAACGGCATCATCGCCGTGTATGTAAACCAAAGATTTAAGGAGAACTAAAATGGCTCTATATATCAACACCAACATGGCGGCGATCACTTCTCAAAACAGTTTGAGCAAGTCGCAATCGCAATTGGCCACCTCCCTGCAACGCTTGTCTTCCGGTCTGCGCATCAATAGCGCGGCAGATGATGCGGCAGGCATGGCAATTGCCAGCCGCATGTCAGCCCAGATCAACGGCCTGGATCAAGCTGCACGCAATGCCAACGACGGCATCTCGCTGACACAAACCGCTTCAGGCGCGATGACCACGATCTCCGACAACCTGCAGCGCATGCGCTCCCTGTCCGTACAGGCAGCCAACGCTTCGGCGACCTCCAGCGACCGCCAGTCGATCAACAATGAAATTCAACAGTTAAGCGCGGAAATTCAGCGCGTGGCGACCACCACCAACTTCAACGGCACCAATCTGCTGGACGGCAGCTTTACCTCGCAAAATTTCCAAGTCGGGGCCAATGCGGGCAATACTATCACCGTCGCCTCCGTCGGCAATATGCAAACCTCGCAACTGGGCACCACAGGTAGCGGCACCGGCACATACTCTGCCAGCGTAACCGGCTCGACCTCCACTTTGAAAGCTCTGGCAGCAGGCGATCTGACCCTGAATAGCACCCAAGTTGGCGCCTCCCAAGCCGGTCTTGCAGCAGGGCAAGGCTCCGGCAGCGCCTATTCCATTGCGACAGCGATCAACGCGGTCTCCGGCACTTCCGGCGTAACCGCCACTGCTAACGCCACCACGCTGACTGGTGCTGTCCAAACAGCGTTCGTCAGTATTGCCGCGAACAGCTTCTCCATCAACGGAATTAGCGTAGGAGCAGTAGCGGCAGGCGGCAATGCTCAAGGGCAAGGAGCAAACGTGGCCGCCGCCATCAACGCGGTTACCACTGCTTCCGGCGTAACTGCAACGGCTGACGCAACCACCGGTGCTGTCACACTCACCGCAGCTGACGGCAGAAATATCAGTGTCACCTCACTCAGCCCGTTGGTAGCCGGCGTTCCCACAGGCTATACATCTCTGACCACCGATACGGGCTTCTCAGCTACCTCTAGTGATATAGCCACCGCCGCCGCCGCCGCCGGAAATGGTGCTGCCGGCTTGATTACCTTGGCAGTAAACGGTGGCCCGGCCATATCCAGCACGGCTAACACCAACTTTACCGCCGCTCAGAATGCCAAATCCTTTGTGGACAATTTCAATGCGGCCGCAGCACTGTCATCCAATGCCGCGACTCTTGGCGGCATCAAGGCATCCAGTGACAGCAACGGGGTCATTTCCCTCACCAATAGTGGCACCCAGCAAAATTTCACTATCCTTGATACCAGCACGGGAACTTCCGGTTTTGCCGTTGCTCAGGTAGGGGCAACAGTGGTCTATGGATCGCAACACGGTAGTGTCACCCTGAACAGCAGCAATGCGAGTGGGATCGTGCAGGCGGGTGGTGCTTCGGCCGATGCAGGCTTTACTGGTCAAGTTACGACTGCTGCCACGCAAACTTCCAACGCAAGCACCATTGCTGGCATTAGCGCCTTGACAGCTGCCGGAGCATCGTCCGCGCTCACAACGATAGACGGGGCGCTGGCCATCGTGAACGCCGCCCAAGCGCAACTGGGTGCGTTGCAGAACCGCTTCAATTCTGCGGTAGCCAACATGCAAACTGCCACACAGAACCTGACTGCAGCACGCAGCCGGATTCAGGATACGGACTTTGCGGCCACAACCGGAAACCTGACCCGCGCGCAGATCCTGCAACAAGCAGGTACTGCGATGCTGGCACAGGCCAATGCAGCTCCGAACGGCGTGATGGCTCTGTTAAGATAAGTCGCAGTAGTGTAAAGTAAGCCCCAGCCGGGAATATCCGGCTGGGTTTTCAGCAAAAGTTATAGATCCGGCACGAATAGCGTATACAGGCTTTCTTGCTGGAGTTGTCGAAACCAGGAGTTACTAGCGTTAGACAAGTTCTGCCCGGATGGATGTTATTTATATACCCTATTCGTGCCGGATCAATAGCAATATGTAGTGTAAAGGAGAGGCATCATGCTCATCCAGAATATAGGTAGTGCCGCATCGGCGACCGGGTTCACTGGCAACAGTGGCCCTGCACCTATTGCTGCATCGGGTACACCGGTTGCGCCCAACGAACTGCCGCAAGTTGCGGTCAAGGCTGCTTCAGCGCCCCCCAGTGATGCACAACTCAAAAGTGCCGTGGACAGTATCAATAGCTCATTGAAGCAAAGCAATACCAATGTACAATTTAGCATAGATCAAAGCACCAAGCAGGCAGTCATCAAAGTGACGGATTCCATCACAGGACAAATCATCACGCAATTTCCGTCCAAGGAAGCCATGGCAGTTTCACAGATGATCGAACAATCGCAGCATGGCGCATTGATCAAGCAGCAAGCCTGATTGCAGGGGCAGGATGAGTGTGGCATAACGCATCAGGCATCGGTGATGCGTTAGGTAGCCTCGCGCATCCTGCGTCTCCTGTTTGGCCAGACGCATAAAGTAAAGACGGGACTCGTTATGTCAACATCATCGTCAACCTCCATCTCTGCCAACTCTGCGGGCGGCAGTCTCATTGATGTTTCCAGCATCGTCAGCCAGTTGATGAGCGTTGAGCAACAACCGCTCAAATTCATGGCAGCCCGGGTAGCGAGCTATCAGGCGAAGCTTTCCGCCTACAGCACTGTCAAGGGAGCGCTTGCATCATTTCAGACCGCAGCCACCGGATTGGGTGCTTCCGGCAATTTTCAGAGTATCAACGCCACGTCCTCAAATACAGGCGTGGTGACCTCAACGGCAGCGGCAAATGCAACGGCAGGCTCGTACCAAGTTAACGTGACCAGCCTTGCCCAGGCACAAGAACTCGAAGCTGCCGGTCAAGTCAGCCAATCAGCCTCTATCGGCTCGGGTACTTCAACCACGTTGACCTTCGATTTCGGTACCATTACCGGCAATACGCTCAATTCAACGACCGGAAAATATGGCACGACCCTGAGCGCCACGACAACGAACGGTAGCACCACTATCACGGCTCCCACTGCCGGCCTCGCCGTAGGGGCAGCCATTTCGGGAACCGGCATTCCCGTCGGGGCCACCATCGCATCCATTACCGATGCAAACAATTTCGTCATTTCCGCTCCCGCCACTGCAGACGGCACCGGAGTATCGCTGCAAGCAGGGGCGACCTTCGCTTCAAACGGAAATGGCATCAAAACCGTTACCATTGATTCCACCAATAATTCGCTGCAAGGCATAGCAAGCGCCATCAATAATGCGGGCATTGGCGTCAATGCTTCCATCGTCAATGACGGGTCGGGAACGCCCTATCGTCTGGTGTTAACATCCAACCCGGGCGTGGCAAACAGCATGAAAATTTCAGTCTCGGGAGACTCGGCAATAAGCAGTTTGCTCACCCAGGATCCGGCCAATAGTTCCGGACAGAGCCTTGCCGAAGTGGCCACTGCGAAAAACGCGAATTTCACGGTAAACGGCGTGGCCATCAGCAGCAGCAGCAATATAAACACCGGGGCCATCAATGGTGTCACCCTGAACTTGCAAGCCACCGGAGCATCAAATATAGCCGTTGCGCAAAACACTGCCAACGTCGCTCCTGCCATACAAAATTTTGTATCCGCTTACAACAGCCTGTTTAGTACGCTGCAGAGCGTTTCTTCCTACAATTCGACTGCCAAAACGGGTGCAGTCCTGCAGGGCGATTTCACTATTATGTCGTTGCAAAACGAGATTCATTCGGTGCTGAACACCCCGGTCGCGGGTGCCAGCAGTTCCATGAATTCGTTGGCGAATGTAGGCGTAACGTTCCAGAAGGACGGTACCTTGGCATTGGACACAACCAAACTCAACACTGCCATCAGCGGTAACTTCAGCGGCATTGCCTCACTGCTCTCAACCATAGGCACTGCTACAGATTCGCTGGTCTCGTACACTTCTGCAACCAGCAGCACCGTGGGAGGCAGTTACGCCTTGAATGTCTCCGCAACCGCCACCAAAGGCAGCAGTATCGGCAGCGTCAATCTGAATTCCGGCCCGACAACGATTGCAGCCAATACCACGATCAGTGCAACCTTGAACGGGATCAATGCAACAGTCGGATTGATTGCGGGTAGCTATACCGCCAACCAATTGGCCACCATGATCCAGACCGCCATTAATGGCACCTCCGCTTTTTCCGGCCATACCGTGACAGCCTCGATTGACGGCAGCGGCTTTCTGAATCTCTTGTCGAATTTTTACGGCTCGTCCTCGAATATTTCCATCAGCAATGCAAGCGGTAATGCCGGAACCGATATCACGACGATAATGGGAACGGCAACCAATACCTCGGGCACGGATGTGGCGGGGACAATTGATGGCGTGACTGCATCAGGCTCGGGTCAAAACCTGACCAGTCCGACCGGGCTTAAAATACTGGTTAACGGCGGTGCAACCGGTGCGCGCGGGACGGTGAGTTTTTCTCAGGGCATCAGTTCTACTTTAAACACGTTGGCTACTTCCATGCTGGCTACCGGCGGATTGCTGGATAGCATGACGACTGGAATAAACTCCAGTATTACGCTCATCCAGAATGAGGAAACTGCGTTGAATGTGCGCCTCACCGCCCTGCAAAAAAGTTATACTAAGCAGTATACTGCTCTTGATACGTCGTTAAGCAACATGAACAGCACCAGTACCTATTTGACACAAGAGTTAGCCGCCATTGCGAAATAATTGGAGAGGATCATGAATACCAACGCCGCAATCAACGCTTATACCAAAGCCGGGATTGATTCCAGCGTGGCTTCGGCAGATCCGCACAAGCTGATTTTATTGCTTTATCAGGGCGCGCTCCTCGCTATAAGCTCGGCTAAAAATCAAATGTTGCGCAATGACATTGCCGCCAAGGGCAAGTCTATTTCACATGCCATTTTAATCATCGAATCCGGTCTGCAGGCCAGTCTTGACAAGAATGTGGGCGGTGAATTGGCCCAGAATCTTTCTGCCCTGTACGATTACATGAACCAGCGCTTGCTGGTCGCCAACCTGAAAAACGATGTGTCCGCGCTCGATGAGGTTAGCAATTTACTAAGCGACCTTAAAGGCGCCTGGGAAGAAATCCGCCCGGCAGTTCAAGCTGCCCAGCCCCCCTCCCGCCCGCAGCAGTCGGCCAAGGCCCCCGCGCTAACTTACGGAAGAATGTAGCCATGCATCCCGTAATTGAAAATTACGAGGCACTTTCAACGATCACGGCGCAAATGCGCGAAGCCGCATTGCAAAATGAATGGGATCATCTGGTCGAACTGGAAAAACAATGCACCCGGCGCGTAGCCTTGATTAAGGCATTGGATAACGCCCCCCCTCTCGATGAAAACACCCGGCAATGCAAAGCAGCGTTGATTCGCAAAATACTTGCGGATGATGCCGATATCCGCAATCAGGCCGAACCGTGGATGGAACAACTCAAGCGCATCATGCAAAGCACGCGCCAAGAACAACGCTTGCTGGAAGCTTATTCAAGTTATTAAGTGAAGTGATGGTTTGTCCCCGTAGATGGGTGGCGCTCTAATAATCCATGTGTAGCAAGGATGGAAACCGATCAAAAATAACCTGATCAGAGCGCAGTTCCCGGTTACGCATGAATCTTCGCAGACGAAACCCCTCCCAGCCTCCCCTTGCACCCGCAAGGAGTACGCCGGTGGGTACCCCGCTGCTTTGCAGCGACCCTCTCGCTGTCAGGGGAGGAGCCGAGCGCTTCCCCCATGACAAGGGGGACTAAAGGGGGACTGAGGGGAGTTGGTTTTGCTGTTACAAGGTAGAAACATGCTGCCCGTCAATCTTCTAAATGCGCTCAAACAATATGCAGTGGGGCAAAAAACCCTACCCAAGGGCGTGCCCGATGCTGTGGCAAAATCCGGGCAGCAGTTTGAACTGGGGCAAAAGGTTCAGGGTACCGTTCAAACCCAGGTAGCCACCAACCTCTTCAAGGTCAGCGTTTCCGGCCAGCTTGTCCAGATGGAGCTCCCCCCCTCCGTTCACAGTGGCGATACGGTAGCTTTGCAGGTGATCGCCCTGCAGCCCAAACTGGCTTTTAGCATGGTTAACTCGGCACCGCCCCTTTCCACACCGGAACAATTGGGCGCCACTGCAAAGATGCTGTCTTCCCTTTCACAACAGTCGCCGGACAAGGCTTATGTGCGCGCAGCCCAAAGCACCCCCTTATGGCCGGCATCCCAGGCCCCGGAAAGTAAACAGTTGGCGGGAATTTTGAAGGAGGCTTTGAGCAACAGCGGTCTCTTTTATGAATCGCATCAGGCCCAATGGCTGGACGGCGGGCGCACCACAGCCCAGCTATTGGCTGAACCGCAAAATTTGTCTCCCGAACAAACCAAAGCTGCGGTCGGCAGCAATCCCGCCAGCAAAGCGGCAACCGCAAACAAAACCGTCCCGACGAATGCAACTAACCATGCATTGCCACAAAGCAATGCTGCAAGTGATGCGCCTGCAGCCGATGATACCGGCAAGACCGTGCAGGCAAACAATAAAGCAAACCCGGTGACCATTCCGGGCAGCGCCGCTGAAGCGGACACAAGCAAACAATCCTCCCCGGGCACTCAATCCGCAACTGCGTCAACCTCCATCCCGGATCATTTGCAACCCTTGGTACAACAGCAA
>Ga0265331_10003259_pt1 | contig 10572 bp, 22 predicted proteins | sample 41923metaG_FD_202088 | JGI IMG/M metagenome (GOLD analysis project Ga0265331, IMG submission 202088) | Rhizosphere microbial communities from Carex aquatilis grown in University of Washington, Seatle, WA, United States - 4-19-23 metaG | ecosystem: Host-associated > Plants > Roots > Rhizosphere...
ATGAACGTCAACAATCAATCTTCCAAACTGTAAAAGAAGAAATAATACCTTCATTCGTACCTAGTGTTACTCCAATTACTATTCCTGTTCCACAAGCTACTAAAGAATTTCAATTAGGACCTGGACCGCTAGCTAACGAAAACATCATAACTAACCAACCTCCATTACCTGTTCAAACTAATTTAGCTGAGCCCTATGGTTCTTCAACTCCCTCTACAGGGATTTCCAATACCCCTTTGGGTACTTCCCAGGGTCGGGGTCACATTCCTCAACGTCATAGTACTAAAGCTAAAGCAGGAACTATGGAAGCTGCTCTAGAAGTTGCTACAATGCCTACCACAGAAGGAGGGAAAGTAAGTTATCCTTGCCCCTCATGTGGTAAAGAAGTAGTTACAGGGGACGTTCACGCTTGCTGATGTAAAGGTTACAAAAATGGTCTTCCGACCATTCAGAAACATCACAGATATCATTTATTCTAAACCCTGGTTAGTACAATCAGGGTTTAGTTGTTTGAGCCTTTGAGAGATAAAAAGATATGTCAACCAAACACATTTGCCCTGAATGTAACAAGATAAGTAACATGACCCTTGGGAATGGTCAGGGGACCATGAACCACATTACTCACGAACTATCCTGTTCAAAAGTTATAGGAATGACACCAGTAGACAACATTCCTCCTGACTTTCTCAAAGGACAAACTGTTATTACACGGAATACAACTTTATCGCCAAAATTGATAACATGTGCTAATCCTATCAAACCAGTTGAACTTGCCTTTACAATCCAAGACCCGTGTGGCAATACGGCAATCGTTCTAGCCCGTGAAGTTCTAAGACTCATATCTAACCGTGAAGACGACGGTATTTGCCAATCACTGATACATGAGATGCAACAACTCAATAAACTCTATCCAAGATAACAGGTTCATAATGATACAATTCCGCATTATCTCAGTCTCCAAACGTGAATCCTCTGAAGTAAACACTGTTCGTTACACCTACAAAGAAGGTGAAGAAACACAAAGTGCTAAAACTTTAGGTGGAGTTTGGGAAGAAATTGAATTCGCCATTGTCTACGAAGAGAAACCGCTCATCCAAATAGCCAATGTCGCTGGGGACGGTTACCTCGTAGGTAGTCCAGGAAAACTACTCATAAATAATCCTGACCTATTCGGCAAGTACAAAGTGGGTGATATCATTGACTTTATACCTAAGACGATAGAAGAGAAGATAGTACCACAATCCAACTAGGAGAACTTCATTGTCAAACCAATTCAAAATGAACATTCTCCTAGACATCAATTGTGTCTGTGGTAAACGTATCGCATTTGGATATGATGATGAAAACAATCCATGCATGGTTCACTCATTACCAACATGTGAAAAATTTGATTCATGTGATGACCCAAGTGAACTACTTAAACATATCAATCAAATAAATCAACAGAACATAAAGCCCTCCAATGTGCCTTCATGTGTCTCAGAGCCGCATGGAAATGCACGGTAGGGAATGAATTGATACACATCATTTCTAGCTTTTTAGCTATAGGTTCACTAGTTATTTGTTTAATACTGTTTATCATTTTTCTCATAGTAACAACAATACAAAGGTAAACCATCATGTCCATAAAAATCCAAGTTACAGCAGTCAATTCTATAGGAGCTAAATACGAAATGGTTCAGTTCAAAAAAATTGAACTGCAAGAGGAGAAAAGTGAAAATGCTCCTTTACAAGATATAGAAGGCGTGAGCCTAATGATGAATCAACCATCATTGTCTGGAACGTTCAAACCTGGGGATATTGTGGAACTGAGGGTTGTGAAACATAAAGACGTCTAATAACTAAGTCAAAAAGATCTATGAAATTCCTACCAACTAACATTCAAGCTGATTGTCTCATTTCTTGTCCAACATGTAAAATGTTAAGAGGAAAAACTTGTATAAACACTGGTAAACCTAAAGACAAGTTAAAAATAGGACAATCACACATTGGTAGACGAATAAAACGAATACTCATACTAGGAAAACTACCAGAAGAAAGATGCTAATGAAATATAGCTCATTCCTACCAGTAAACCTGCTTATGACTATCAGTTTCATAGGTCTAGGACTTTTCATCTTTACTAACCTTCGCGGTAAGGGTAGGTCACCGTATGAAAGATATGAACGATGAACCCTAAACTCTTTCTGACTAAAGCGGCCCTAACACTACTCTTGAAAGCAGCAGGCTTAGTCGTCATTGGACTATTCTTTCACAAGATACAATCCAAACCTCAATCATTCTAAACACCAATGCTACCACTGGTTTCTTGTATCTGTCCAACGTATAATCGAATGGAATATCATCCTTCGATATACACTACTTTCAATGAGTTACGTTATCCAAATAAAGAATTACTTGTCCATGATGACTCACCAGTAGTTAGCCTATTCTTCTCAAAACTTAATGACCCTCGTGTATGGTATCAGCATTCTCAAAACCGATTGAGCATTGGGCATAAACGGAATGAACTTATCAAACTAAGTTGTGGTGAGATTATCCAACACCTTGACGATGATGACTGGTACGCGCCTGAATACACAGAAAAGATGCTTAACCATCTATGGGATGCTGACCTAGTAAAACTAACTGTATTCAACATCTTTGATGAAAACAACCGGTTGAAGTATCTATGGGACACACGTTCAACAGGACTAAACCTAATCTCAATATTCACTAGGCTACCTACAAAATGGGGATACGGATTCTCATACATGTACCGTAAGAACTTATGTAACACAATCAAATTCCCAGATATAAACCTAGGTGAAGACTGTGAGTTTATCAAAAGAGCTCGCTCAGTCAATGCAAGACTTAAAGGTATTGAAGATTGTCCAAATCTTGTGTTACATACAGTGCATAAGAAAAATACAAGTTTAATTCTCAAACTAGCATTGAACGGGCAAAACTCCAATGAATGAAGTAATATTTCAAAGAGCTATTAGAAGCAATAACCCTCAAGCTATTCTTGAGGTAGCTTATGCGTTTGATGAGCTAGGTGAGACTGAAAAGGCTTGGGGGCTAATAGAACATGTAAAGGTATTCCACGGAATACAACCTATAGAATTTGGGTATGACATGTCCTATTACACTGCCGTTCAGCAAAAACTTAATGACCTAGGCGCTATGCCTCCATTGGTTGTAGATGGCAAATGGGGGGATAAGAGTAAAAAAGCGTGCGTTGCTTTCCAAAAGTCTAAAGGACTTGTACCAGATGGGATACCTGGTACTAAAACGCTAAGCGCATTGGGCATTGCTCCTTCTGGAATCATACCATCTACTAAAGGGCATGCCGCTCCCGCAAGTCACAATAGTGACACTGCTGCCTATGAAGCTGGCAAACAAGCTGGAGCAGAAATGGGGCTTATTGAGCCTGAAGTTCAATACGTGGTAGCAGTGGCTCGGGGGGAAGGGGGTTACGGTAGTGGATGGGGAAACCCAGGAGCTAAGCTAATAGAAGAATCAAAGAACTTTGGCATTACCGGATATGAAGGCGTTGGCTCAAATAACTGGGGAGCAATACAAGGTTCTGGAAGCGCCGGAAGCTTTCCCCACGTTGACCATGGTTGGATGGTTCCAGATGCGAACGGAAAAGCTACTAAAACCCATTGGTCAGGTAAAGGACCTAAAGTGTGGGGTGTATACGTAGCAAACTATAAAAAATACTCTACAAATGCAGACGCGTTCAAAGATGTAGCCCACACAATCCTTAGTGGTGGTACACGTAAAGCCGTTGGAGCTAAAGAGATAAAAGACGCAATCAAAGAAGGCAATCTCAAGAAAGCAGTCTATGCCCAACACGCTAATGGCTACTTTGAGCTTGCCCCTGAATCTTATCTCGCTCAGGTTGTCAAAAACTACAACGCAATTCTCAATAACGTTGGATGGCCTAAAGTTCTTGCTGAAAATGGAATTACACCAGGTATTGCTGCTAAAGTAGCTGGAGGTACATTAGCACTTTGGGGGTTAGCTGCATTGGGGATATTCTTGTTTAGAAAACCATTAGGATTAGTCAAAATATGAAACTACCACAATGGATACAATGCTTACTTCGCAAACACATATGGATGTACTTACAAGTAAAAGAAACTGATGAATTAGCACGCATATGTGAAAAATGTGGACATGTCGAACGAAGAATAAAGATGAATATATGACTCTTAACAGACAACTCTTTGGATGTGATGTCAGTCACTATCAATCAACAACGCTAATCCCTTGGGATGATGAGCGTATCGACTTTGGTATTGTCAAATGTACTGATGGGCTAAGTGTTGATAGTAGCTGGGAAAAACACTTTGAAGCAATACAAAAGGCTAAAAAAAGTATTGGACTCTATCATTTCTTTCATCCGGAAATTGAAATTCAACAACAGTTTGATAATTTCCACACACAAGCATTAGGTTACATTGCTATTGGTGACATTGTTCCAGCCATTGACATTGAATCCTTTGGCTCAACTCATGGTGTCACTCCTTTATGGTCAGCACCAGCTCAAGCGTTTGCTGAACTATTCACTGCAAACTATGGTAAACCATTGCTTTACATAGGAGTCAACAGTTGGGCTCTAATGGGAAAACCAAAATGGGTCGCAGACTATCCACTATGGGTACCACGCTATGTCTTTGACGGCGTAATGCCACCTCCACCTCCAATCAGTCCCCATAATTGCCCTTGTGGAAAACCGGCGACTATCTGGCAAGGACGTGTGTCACCATTATGGAATGTGTTTCAACATGAGAAAATCGCTGGCGCAGTAGACCAAAATTGGGCTGTTGAATTACCAAGGGTTGAAAAAATAAACTGATGAACCATGATGATAAAATTCTGAATTGTGGAACATGTGGACACTCCGCAATAATTCATCACATGGCACTATCATCAGCTTGCAAAGGCTCTAATAAAGACGGAACTCACTGTCAATGTAAAGGTTTCAATCCAAACCAAAATTCAAAAGGGCAAGAATTGACTTTTGGAGAAAAATATACTTTCGATAAGAAACCTTGAATATGAACGAAGGAGCTACATACTCACTACCAGTCCATTGTTCAAGAGCATGTGGTAAAACAACTGACGTTGGTCTAAAAGAAGCTATAGCAGGGGTATTCAAAATAATAATTCCAAAACACTGGCTATTCAGTAGTGACAAGGGGCATATACTTTTCATCTGTGAAGACTGTGCAAAAACAGTAGGATATATAGGGACAGTTCATAAAGATAAAAACAAGCATTGATAACCATATGGATAAAAGATGGCAACAACCTTGGGAAAAGAGACATCGAACTGTCAAAGCTATCTGTGTCTCTTGTATGAAAACATCTCACATAACACTTTATGGGGCAGCTAGTGAATATAGAGATATGGTGGGGAAAGAAATGTGTAAGCATTGCGGTGTCACCGGTAAATTATCAACCAGTGGCCTTGTGAAAACTCGAGTGAAACTCGACACTACCTGCCAATTGGAAATCAATTGGAAGAAATGAAAAGTAATCATGCAAGATGATGAATACTACGACAAAATAACCCCTCCAGATGGTCATGTGTTTCATACGTTACCTCCACATGCAACACTACAAGAAGTTATTGAACACGCAAACCATCAATATCGTTTATCCATATCAACATACGGTAAACTATCAGAAATACATGCGTATCTATTCAATGGCACTATTCCCTGTACAAAACCAATCGATAAATGTACTGCTCTAGAAGGTGTAGAAAGACTAGAAAGAAGACTCACCTGGCAAAAATGGGCAATCGCCGTACTAACAATCATTATGCCAGTAACGGTAACTATTGTAGGAATCTTACTCACTAACTACAGTAGTGCAAAAGCAAGCTCTGCTGCCGTTGACGGAACTAAGACTACATTAGCCATTGAAATGCCAAAATATCTCAAGTCTATCGAAACCATTGTCGATGAAACTTCTGATAGAGCTACCGATAGAGCACTCAGAAAATTCATGTCTGAACAAAATCCTAAACCAATCAGTAAGATTGGGATAAACGTAACGAAATAAATATTCCATAGAATAACCAATGATGAAGCATACATACTGTAAATGTGATAGATGTGGAAAAGAAGAGTCAATGCTTAGCACAACACGACTACCAAGCGATTACTGGGCACAATTTGAAACAATAGGTCCTAACGCCAAAATTTACGACTTATGTCATGAATGTAAACTCAAAATAATCAACCTCATAGAAACTCCTACACCATGAAGAAACTACTAATATCAACATCATTCGCCCTTACCCTCATCAGCTGCACCCAAGCTCAAATAAACTCGGCTTGGCAAGCGGCTAACACCGCATGTATTGCAGCTGAAACCGCCGACCCAATCATCGCAACACTTATCCCAGCATGGGGTCCAGATGTTGAAACGGTTGTCGCCATTATCTGTGCTATCCCTTCAGTAATCTCCGATTTTGAAGGACTACCAACCACACAAGCTCAAACCAAAACTAAACTCCGTTTGACCACAATGAGTCAGGTACCCACTGTTACTACACCAATCAATCAGCCAGTACCTGCTACTAGTGCTAATATTGACGCTACTAAGGCTCCACTATGAGATCTGTATTCCTCCCCAAGTTGAACCGAAACATCGTATTCGGTCGTAAACGCCCACATCCAGGCACTCAATGCCTACACTTGCGTAATTACCTACGCTCTTCACTGCCTACTCCTCCACCTTCAACAGACTACACAAGCAAAGCCTCTCAAGAACTATCTAACATTGATGAAAATGACAGTCTAGGTTGTTGTGTTATCGCTGGAGGTTATCACATTGTCGGAGTTGAAACAGGTAACGCAGGAAACCAATTCATTGCTACTAACACCCAAATCATCAAAGACTATTCAGCTATTGGAGGATATATACCCGGTAACCCTAACACCGATAACGGATGTGACCTACCAACAGCATTGGGATATTGGACAACGCATGGCTTTGCTAACGGTACTAAGTTACTTGGTTGGCTCGCTGTTGACCCAACCAACGTAACTGAAGTCCAACAAGCATTATACCTATTCGAAAACCTAATGCTAGGACTTGAATTACCAGATGCTTGGATTAGCCCATTCCCTAGTGGCAATGGATTTACATGGGATATAGCAGGTAATCCAGACCCTGAAAATGGTCATTGTATCATTGGAGCAGGATACGCTGCAACTGGTACTAAGGTTGTTGGATACAATACAGCAGGTCTAATCATTGATACCTGGGGCATGCTGGGAATCCTCACATGGGCCGCACTTGCTGAATATTGCTCATCCAAAAATGGTGGAGAGCTATATGTGCTACTCACACCTGACCAGGTTACCAAAGGTCAAACCATCGCGCCCAATGGCGTCTCATGGTCTGACCTCATTGGTGACTTCGACGCGCTCGGTGGAAACGTACCGGTACCAACGCCAACCCCAGTTCCTGTAAACCCACCCACACCTGTCAATCCTCCGACACCAACCACTGGAGTAACACTTGCTCAAGCTACACAATGGGCAACAGAAGGTTTAAAAAAATCTTCATTCCTCATCACACGGCCTCAAGCTGAATCAATCGTCAAGAAGTCATTGACAACTAATTGGCCTAAGTGAATCCGGTACGAACCCGAAACTAAGGAATTGGAGAATCAAATGGGTAATAGCTGGAAAACTACAGTTAGTGGGATTATAGGAGGAAGTATCCTAATCCTGCAAACAATTCTCAAAGCCTACCAAACACACACTCCAATAGATTGGCATATAATAGAAATTGCGTTCATTATCATGGTACTAAGCGTACTCATGAAAGACTTTAATGTTACAGGAGAAACTAAAAAAGAACTTCCTCCAGAAAAAACATTGAGAAGTCTAGACTGAAAATGATTACTCCGGTACCTTTGGCTAAGCGAGCTAAGGCTAAGTCATACGCGCAAAGTGAATAAAAGAGTGTTCTCCCCCGATTTCTCTGGGCTCACTGAAAGTATTAGCCGGTTATCTCTGAAACCTGTCAAAACTTATATAAAGAAATAAAAATAATGGCATCAAAAAAGAAGCGTGGACGTCCAAAGGGCTCTAAGAACAAGAAAAGTATTATTGCAAGTGGAGGAAGAGGAAAAACGTCTTGGTCAATAACCACCTTAGGCCCTAAACGTAAAAAGCGAATGACAAGTGACCAAGAAAAAGTTAAACTGTACCGTAAAGCTATAAAAGAGGGAAAAATAAAGCCACTCAGATATTGTGTAATTGATTATAAAACCATGAGTCCACAAGAAATAAATCGTATAATGGATGAAGCAGAATCCCCCCGATTTCTCTGGGGGGGGGACGAATATAAACGGTCAATTGAAAAACGTTGATTCAATGACAAGATATCGAAGTCTAACAGGTTCAGGTAATAAAAACATCGACGAACTAATCAGTCGTTCAAACCGTGACACGCTACCACCAACCTCAAAACAACCTTCACGTAAACGACGTCGCAAGAAAATTGACTCGCGAATAACAACAGGATTTATTGGACTTCTAATCGGAGCTGCTGGAACTGCACTCATAACACGAAAATCATAATTACAAAAAGGACTTCTACAATGGCTGCTAAAAAGAAAATCAAACTTGCACGTCGAAAAAAGACTTCTAAAAAAAGAACTGTAAAACGAATTGCAGTTCCATTCCAATTTGGACCGTTCGGAGCTCCACTAACAACTCACTATTTTGATAGTGAAACTGGAGATACATTAGGAGCAAAACCTAATCCGAAAAAATATAAAATTATATAAGGAATTCCCAATGGAAGAAATTACATGGGTATACATCAAAAAAGATGGTAAAACCATAATCACTCTCGATTCTGGAAGAAAGATAAAGAAAACTGTCAATCCTAGACTATCAGATGATGACATACTAGAAGCATTGGCAGAAGATAATCTGATAGCAGATGAAGTTACAGTTGAAAGAGACTAAAACATGCCATTCCGAATTGTAAATGAAGGTCCTGAAACATTAATTGCTATTGCAGTTGAAAGTAGCAGTAAACCACTATCTAAACCAATCGACTCAGTAATTATTAAACCGCAAGAAGGAGCTGGATTAAATTTAGATGAACTAGACTCGTGGATTATACAAGTAAAACAAACATAACTATTCTACGGAATACAAGATGCTCTTCGTCGCAACTCCACTACGCGAAAACAAAGTTTCATCTCAATACCTAGATGGACTAATGCAAACTTCTAACGCGCTCAACAGAAATGGAATGTCATTAGAATACGCATTTGAACTAGGTACACAAATTGCAATCAATCGAGAAAAATTAGTTAGACGATTCCTAAAAACTAACTGTCAATTCTTAGTATTCATTGACTCTGATATGGTATTCACAGCGAAAGATGTACTAACACTGTTAGGAGCAGATGTTGACATCGTTAGTGGATTCTATAGATGTAGAATACATGTCTCAGAAAACATTCCTAACCACAGTTTCCGTGGTATCAATGGCAAACCAATTAATGTAGAAAGTAAAAGTGCATTACAAGAATGCTCATTTATGCCAACCGGCATAATAATGATACGACGTAGTGTATTTGAACGACTCTACACCGAACATCAGTTCGTCTTCGACCAAGGATTTTGTGACACTAAATACTTCAGAGCATTGTGTGGAGACGATGAAGATGAAATATTGACGGGCTTTGAAGGTGAAGACGTTCACTTCTGCAGAATCTGGCGTGAAATGGGAGGACAAATGTACGTCAAGACAAATGTGAGAATTGGACATATTGGGGAACATGTTTACAATGTCTGACAATCAAGAACACGGTAGAACTCACCCTGGACCAATGCGTAAACCTAAATGCCTCTGCGGTGCAATTGGTATCCACGATGAAACGTTTGATGCATACTACTGCCCTAATAGCGGAGTATGGCTTGAAGATAAATGTAATGAGTCAAACTGTACTTTTCACTGTGCGGATAGACCAGAAAAACATTCCATAGAATAAAACTTCAATTCGCAAATTGCGAAAACATAAATAAATTGCGAATCTATTGACAAAATGATAACCGAACACTATGATAAAGAATGGGGAAATTGATAAAAGTTAGATACACACACGATAAAATACCAACCTGTTCAATATGCGAGAAAAATAAGAGTATAATCCATTGTTCTACATGTAAAGATGTAATATGTGAACAATGTATAACCAATGAGAAAAAATGTTCTTGTAAACCAATAAGAGATACTACTTATGATTATCTTTGGTCAGATACACATCAAAACAAGATACTATACGATAAAATATTCCGTAAAGCTGTGAGAGAAGGGAGACTTTACGAATAAAACCTAATGTGAAAACGTTTTCATACAATATAAATCACTTATGCCCTCGTATTGAGGGCTTTTTTATGTCTATTCTATGTAACACAATAAACACACATCATTGAAGAATATTCAAGGCGCTCAATGAAATCCACCAACCCAACAGAAACACGGATTACCTCTATCTGTGGACATGTGCGAAAAGTGTAAGGACCATGAGGAATT
>Ga0265331_10003261_pt1 | contig 10570 bp, 6 predicted proteins | sample 41923metaG_FD_202088 | JGI IMG/M metagenome (GOLD analysis project Ga0265331, IMG submission 202088) | Rhizosphere microbial communities from Carex aquatilis grown in University of Washington, Seatle, WA, United States - 4-19-23 metaG | ecosystem: Host-associated > Plants > Roots > Rhizosphere >...
GTACCGCTGGGGGAAGCCGTCGTGTTCGCGATGTTGACTTCCTACGTATTGTCGCGAACGTTGGTTCCGACACTGGCGAAGTATTGGCTGCGCACCGCGGCAGCCGAGCACGCGGCAAGAGCCAATCCCGGCGCCCTGCTGCGCTTCCAGCAAGGCTTCGAGCGGCGGTTCGAGGTCATTCGTGATCGTTACCAGTCCTTCCTGACGATGGCCCTCGAGCACCGCAAGGCCTTCGCCGTGGTCTTCCTCGGCGCCGCGGCCGCCTCGATGTTCATCTATCCGTTTCTCGGCAGGAATTTCTTTCCGGAAGTCGATGGCGGCCAGATCAAGCTGCACATTCGCGGACCGACCGGTACGCGCGTGGAGGATACGGCAGTGCTCGTTGATCACGTCGAGGCTGCCATGCGCGAGGTGATTCCCGCTAACGACATCCAGAGCCTCGTGGACAACATCGGCCTGCCGGTCTCGAGCATCAACCTCACGTACACTAACTCCGGCACCATCGGCAGCATGGATGCCGACATCCTGGTCTCGCTCAAACCGGACCATGCGCCGACGGCGAATTATGTTCGCGCGCTGCGCGCGCGTCTGCCGGGCGAGTTCCCCGGCACCGTGTTTGCTTTCCTCCCTGCGGACATCGTGAGCCAGATCCTGAATTTCGGCGCCCCGGCGCCGATTGACATCCAGATATCGGGCCCGAGTCCGAAGAACCGCGAGCTCGCCAACGACCTGGTGGCACAGCTGCGCCACCTGCCCGGGCTCGTCGACCTGCGCCTCGGGCAGGTATTCAACCAGCCGGAGCTGCGCGTCAGGACCGACCGCAGCCGCGCCCAACAACTCGGTATCAGCCAGCACGACGTCGCGAACAACCTTCTCGTCACTCTCTCCGGGACCGGGCAGATCGCACCCACGTTCTGGCTCAACCCGGAGACCGGCTTGCAGTATCCACTGGTTGCCCAGGCTCCGCAGTACCGCATGACCTCATTGCAGGATCTGCAGAACCTTCCGGTCACCAACTCCACCGGGCGGCAGCAGATTCTGGGAGGGCTCGCGACCATCACCCGCGGCTTCGGTCCCGCCGTCGTCGTGCATCGCGACAGCCAGCCGATCATCGACATTTACGGCGCCTATCAGGACCGCGATCTCGGTGCGATCGACAAGGATATCAACGCGGTGCTCGCGCGCTTTGACGGCAAGCTGCCCAAAGCCACGCACATCACTATCAGGGGCCAGGTCCAGACCATGACCGCGTCCTACACGGGGCTCGCGATCGGCTTCATCGGCGCGATCGTCCTCGTCTACCTGTTGATCGTCATCAACTTCCAGTCCTGGACCGATCCTTTCATCATCATCACCGCACTGCCGTCCGCCGTCGCGGGCATTGCCTGGATGTTGTTGGTCACGGGGACCACCTTGAGCGTACCCGCCTTGACGGGCGCCATCATGTGCATGGGTGTAGCCACGGCGAACAGTATTCTCGTCGTGAGCTTCGCGCGTGACCGCCTGGCGCAAGGCGCCACTGCGTTGCAGGCAGCGCACGATGCGGGCTTCACCCGCTTCCGCCCGGTGCTCATGACGGCGCTCGCGATGATCATCGGCATGTTGCCGATGTCACTCGGCATGGGTGAGGGCGGCGAGCAGAACGCGCCCCTCGGCCGTGCGGTCATTGGCGGCCTGGTTTTTGCGACGGTGGCGACGCTGATCTTCGTGCCAACCGTGTTCGCGATGATTCACGGGCGCCGTGAACGCCGACGAACCTGACGACACTGATAACACTGATAAATTCTGGCCGGCTGGAAAATCGAGACGAGAACCATGGACCAAGCAGCACGTTCTAGTGAACCGGGACCGGGGAGCGCGGTGGCGTCTTCCGGGACACGAGGCGCACGGCAGCTCGGTCGTGCGGGCGCCGTACTCGGTGTCATAGCGCTCATCATCCTGGTCTGGGCTGCCTTTTCCGCGCATCACGCGGCAGCCAAACTGAAGGAGTTGACGGAAGCCGAGGCTGTAGTCAACGTCGCGACCACCAGGCCCGCGGCGCAAGCCGGGTTGAGCGAGCTCGTCCTCCCGGGCAACGTACAGGCCAATTACGAGGCGCCCATATACGCCCGCACCAGCGGCTATCTGAAACGATGGCTCGTCGACATCGGTACGCCGGTGAAGGCGGGGCAGCTCCTGGCGGAAGTCGAAGCGCCGGAAGTGGACTCCCAGCTGCGCCAGGCGCAGGCGGACCTGGCGACCTCGGAGGCCAACCAGAAGATTGCCGACGTCACGGCCGAACGGTGGCGCAACCTGCGTGCGAGCGACTCTGTTTCCAAGCAGGAGGCTGACGAGAAGATCAGCCTTGCCGCTTCCGGCGATGCACAGGTGCAGGCCGCCCGTGCCAACGTGCAGCGGTTGAAGGAGCTCTCGGGCTTCGAGAAGATCGTCGCGCCCTTCGACGGTGTGGTGACTGAGAGAAACACCGACATCGGGCAGCTCATCTCTGCGGGGGAGAACACCGGCCCGGCGTTGTTCCGTGTTGCCGACATGCGCAAGCTGCGCTTGTACGTCAGCGTTCCGCAAACCTATGCCGCGGCTATGAAGCAGGGCTTGCAGGCGGAGCTGATATTCCCCGACCGGCCGGGCAAGACCTATACGGCCACGCTCGACAGCACGTCGAGTGCGATCGACACCGGGACGCGTACGTTGCTGGCGCAGCTGGTCATCGACAATCAGAATCGGGAGCTGCTGCCCGGGGCCTACGCGGAGGTTCATTTCAAATTGCCGCCGGGTGCGGGCGGCGAATCCTACAAGCTGCCGGCCAACGTGTTGCTGTTCCGCGGCGACGGCATGCACGTCGGCGTCGTGGGCGCGAACAACAAGGTGGTATTGAAGCCGGTTGAAGTGGGCCGCGACTACGGCTCCGACATCGAGATCATCAACGGACTCGATGCCAACGACAACGTCATCCTGTCGCCGCCGGATTCCCTCACCGACGGTGTCACGGTGCATGTCACGACCCCGAAGGCGCAGGAGGTCGCGAAATCATGAGCCCGAGGCTCTTGAAGGCGCTGGCAACGGGCGGTGTGGCAGCGAGCCTCCTCGCTGCCTGCTCGCTAACGCCGGCCTACAAGCCGCCGGCAACCGCCGAGCTGGCCAACTACAAGGAGGCCGGTGATTGGATGCCCGCGCAGCCGGCCGATGCGCAGCAGCGCGGCTCCTGGTGGGAAGTGTTCGGCGATCCGAAGCTCAACGAGCTGGAGCAGCAGCTCGATACATCCAACCCCGATCTGCAGGCCGCGGTCGCCCGGTTCGAGCAGGCACGCGCCATTGCCCGAGAGGACGTGTCGAACGAGTTTCCCACACTCGGTCTGGGTGCTTCCGGGAAACGTACCCGCAGCTCCGGCAATGCACCGTTGGGCGGTCTCAACGGCAACTTCCCCGCCACCTCGAATGACTTCATCGCCTCGCTGAACCTCAATTGGGAAATCGATCTCTTCGGCCGGCTCCGTAACACCGCCGCGGCGGCTCGCGCACAGGCGCAGAGTAGCGCGGCGGATGCCGCCGCTGTTGCATTGTCGTTGCAGGCGGAGCTGGCGACGGATTACTTCACCCTGCGCGGTGACGATACGACCATCGCGCTTCTCGAGGACACGATCAAGGTTTACGACCACGCCTATGACCTGACGAAGAACCGCTACCAGGAAGGCATTTCCGCCGCAACCGACGTGGACCAGGCCGACACGCAGCGTCAGAACGCGCGGGCCCAACTTGCGGCGAGCCGCCGCGATCGGGCGCAACACGAGCACGCTGTCGCGGTGCTGCTGGGAGCCGCACCGGCCCATTTCAATCTCGAGCCGGCGCGGCTGGCAGGGTCTGTGCCGGCCTTGAGCAGCGGTTTGCCATCGGCGCTGCTGCAGCGCCGCCCGGATGTTGCGCGAGCCGAGCGTGCGATGGCGGCGGCGAATGCGCAGATCGGTGTTGCTCGCGCCGCCTGGTTCCCGGTGTTCTCGCTGAGCGGGATTGCGGGGTTCGAGAGCGTCGCGGCGTCGACGTGGTTCAAGGCGCCGAGCCGGATGTGGTCCGTCGGACCGGCTGCGACGGTTCCCTTACTCGATTTCGGCGCACGTTCCGCGGTCAATCAACAGGCGCGGGCCGGTTATGAAGAGGCTGTCGCAAACTACCGCAAGACCACTTTGACGGCTTATCAGGAAGTCGAGGACAACCTGGCCGCGTTGCACCACCTGGCTGACGAGGTGGCTGCCGATGAGGCGGCCTCGAAGTCCGCGCAAAGCGCGGCTTTCCACTCCGACAAGCGTTACGATGCCGGAGTCGCGGATTACGTGGAAGTAACAACAACCCACACTGCGGCCCTCCAGGAGCAGCGTGACGCCATCTCAGCGCGGGTTTCGCAACTCAATGCGGCTGTCGCCCTCGTTCGCGCCACGGGCGGAGGCTGGACGAGAGACCAGATCGACCATCTATGAACACAATGAGCGAGGGGGTGGTGCTCAAGCGCATCTGCATGCGGGACCGCATCCGCGATGTGCTCGTTGCACGCATTCTCGATGGAACGTATGCGGCCGGAACCCAGCTCAAGGAGTTGTCCCTGGCCCGTGAATTCAACGTGAGCCAGACGCCGATTCGCGAGGCGTTGCGCGAGCTCGAGGGCTCGGGTCTCGTGACGAACGAGCGCTTCCGCGGCACCCGGGTCCGTGGCGCCGATTCCGCGGAAATGCGGGAGTCCTATGAATTGCGCCGCATGTTGGAAGTGCGCTCCGTGCGCCTGGCCGCGCCCTACTCGAAGGAACTGCTCGCTCACTTCGAGGATTACCTGGCCGAGATGGAAAACGCGGTAAAGGAGGACGATTCGGAGCGTTATATCGACGCTGCGCTGCGTTTTCACCGCCGCCTGGTCGAAGGCAGTCGCAACCGCACTTTTCTGAGCGTCTGGGACTCGCTGTTGTGGGACATCCGCGGCCGGATCGCCTTGCGCCGGCTGACGGACCAGGGACACAGCCTGCGATCGCTGGCCGACGCTCATGGCGAGCTGATGCATTGCTTCCGTTCCCAGGATGCCGAAGGCGCGGCACAGCGGGTGGGGGTCATTCTCGAGCGCGTTGCCTCGGCGTTTATCCCCTGAGTCAGGCTCCATCCCATCGTGGGGCGCCGGCTGACTCCCTGTCGGACCGGCGCGCCCTCAAGGCGCACGGAAACTCTAAGCGGCGCGCGTTAAGCTTCTGCGAATCTTGCGTGAAGGATGTGCGTCCATGTCTGTCGATGAGGCCAGGTCAGTTGCCGAAGCATATGCGAACCGGCTGCGTGCACGTGAGGCGGAAGTCGCCCGCCTTGCGAAGCTGCACGAGCGTATCGGCAACGGTCGCCTGGCATTGGGCGCGGTGTTCCTGCTCGTTGCGGCCGCTGTGCTGCTGGAGCGAGCTCTTCCGCCAGCCTGGCTGTTGATTCCGGCGCTAGGCTTTGTCGCGCTGGTTCTCTATCACTCCTCGGTCAGACGGGCGAGGGTGCGTGCCGAGCGCGCGGCGGACTATTACAGGCACGGCATCGCCCGTATCGAGGACCGCTGGACCGGGTTGGGTCAGACAGGCGAGCGCTTCGCCGGAATCAGCCACATATATGCGGCTGACCTCGATCTGTTCGGTAAGGGAAGCCTGTTCCAGCTCGTCTCGGCGGCCCGCACGCGCATGGGTGAGGACACACTGGCCCGCTGGCTGCTGGCGCCTTCCCCCATAGACACAGTCAGGCAGAGACAGACGAGCGTGCAGGATCTGCGTGCGCGTCTGGACCTCAGGGAGGAAATGGCCGTTCTCGGGGAGGATCCCCAGGTTGGTGTCAATCCCGAGTCGCTGTTGGCCTGGGCGGAAGCGCCCAACGAGCTACCCCACGCCTGGCTGCTCTGGATCGCGCTCCTGCTGCCCGCGTTCGCCATCGCCGCGGCCATCGTCTGGGGCGTCTTGGGATTGATGACTCCGTTTATCCTGATTGTGCTCGTGGAAGCCGGCGTGACCTACTTCGTGAGGCGCAGCATGACCGGAGCGATCCAGGGAACCGACAGGGCGTTCCACGACCTGAGGCTCTTTGCCGACTTGCTCATCCGCATGGAGCGTAACACCTTCCTCGCCCCACCCCTGGTGAGCCTGGTGGCCAGACTCTCCTCGCACACACGGCCGGCGTCGGCAACCATCGCACGCCTCGCCCGCGTCATCGATTTCTCGGACGCCCGCAATAACCCGTTCCTGCGCATATTGGATACCCCGCTGCTCTATTCCGTGCACGTCGCTCTTGCCGCCGAGAGATGGCGTCGCGACCACGGGAAGGTGATACGCGAATGGGTCGATGCCCTGGGGGAGTTCGAGGCGCTCTCATCTCTGGCGGGCTATAGCTACGAGCATCCGCTGGATCCGTTTCCCGAGCTCCGTGCCGGTTCCGCGACGTTTGTCGCTGCCGAGCTGGGGCATCCGTTGTTACCCGCTGCGAAATGTGTTCGCAACAGTGTGAGTATCGAAGCTCCGCTGCGCATCCTGCTCGTCAGCGGATCCAACATGTCGGGCAAGAGCACTCTGCTGCGAACCGTGGGGATCAATACCGTGCTGGCCATGGCCGGCGCACCCGTGCGCGCGCAGAGTCTGCAGCTCACGCCGCTGCAGGTCGGCGCCAGCATCCGGGTGAATGATTCCCTCCACGAGGGTAGCTCACGGTTCTATGCCGAGATTACGCGCTTGCGTGAGATTTACGGCCTGTTGGAGCGGGATCTTCCGGTGCTCTTCCTGCTCGATGAGCTGCTGCAGGGAACCAACTCCAAGGATCGTCTCATCGGGGCCGAGGGCATCGTACGAGCCTTCGCGCAGGCCGGTGCGATCGGGCTGGTCAGCACTCACGACCTTGCGCTCACCGACATCGGCGGGCTGGCGCCGGGTACGTTGAGCAACGTGCATTTTCAGGACGAGTTGCTGGATGGTCGGATGCGATTCGATTTCATCCTGCGGTCAGGGGTGGTGACCAAGAGCAACGGCATCGAGTTGATGCGCGCTGTAGGGCTGAGGGTCTGATGAGCTTCGTGTCAACAATAAGGGGGACACGGGCTATGTTCACTCCTGACCTCCTTCGACTGCGAGCTCGGCTGCCGCAAGATCCTCTATTGCCGTACCGACACTCTTGAAGAGGGTGATGGCGTCGGTGCTGGTGCGCCCGCTGAGCTCTCCTCGAATATCCGACGGCTGAATCACACCTGCTGCGAGCGTTTGCACGAGCTCCCCGGCTTCGACGAGAGCCCCTGCGCGTGTGTCCACATATAGGTCCGCTTTCCTGATGGTCTCGTCATCCGCTTCTCGCATGGTCGGCCGAAAGGCGCCGATCAGATCGAGATGTTGGCCGGGACGCAGCCAGCGGCCTTCAATCAGTGGCGCCTGGCTCAACGTGGCGCAGCTCACGATGTCGGCCCAGGCAACACCGGACTCCAGGTCGCTGCAGACGTCCACCGAGAATGCGTGGCCGCGCAGAGCGGTAGCTATCTCCCGCGCCTTCTCGACTCTGCGTCCCCAGATGCGCACGGACTTGATCGGGCGCACCGTTGCATGGCTCAAGATGACGTGAGGAGCCAGCTCACCGGTTCCAACCATCAGCAGATTTTGCGCGTCGGCTCGCGCGAGGTATTTCGCGGCGAGTGCGGAGGCCGCTCCGGTACGCCGCAATGTCAACTCGTTGCCGTCGAGCGTGGCCCGCGGCTCGCCGGTGTTGGCATCGAACAGGACGTAGCAGGCATGCACCGCCGGCAGGCTGCGAAGGGCATTGTCCGGAAATACGGTTACCAGTTTTACGCCGATGCCACCGTTGGTGCGCCAGCCGGGCATGACCAACAGGGTGTTCCCCGCGCCAGCGCCTCCAACGTCATAACGTTGCCGCACCGGGGTTGCGCCGTCGGCAGCGAAAGCGCGTTCCAGGCGCTCTATCAGCGTGCTGCGTACCAGGCGTTTGGCGAGCTCCGGACCATCGAGATGCAGCAAAATCCCACCCCAGGTAAAATGTCTCGGTGATGTTCGCACGAGGCGCGCTACGCTGTCGCGCTGTAGTCGGGTAGACACTTAGGCGTACCTGAAATCGTTTGGAAACTCGAGCAGACATCGCCATTGTCGGCGGAGGGATCATGGGTTCGGCGCTGGCCTATTGGCTGACGCGCGAGGAGCCTACTGCCTCGGTCGTGGTGATCGAGCGCGATCCAGGTTATGCCACTGCGTCCTCCGCGCTGTCCGCAGCCTCCATCCGCCAGCAGTTCACCACTCCTGTCAATATCCGCATATCGCAGTCGAGTATCGAGTTCCTGCGCGCCGCGGGCGAGCTTCTCGCCGTCGACGAATTGAAGCCTGACATTGGTCTCACCGAAGCGGGTTATCTTTATCTGGCCAGCGACGCTTCGGGTCTGGAGTCTTTGCGCCAGGCGCATGCGATCCAAACGCAACATTGCGCCGCTGTTGCGCTGTTGACTCCCGCGGAGCTGGCCGCCCGGTTCCCATGGCTTGCGACCGCGGATGTCGTCGCCGGGTCGTTGGGCTTGCGGGGGGAGGGTTGGTTTGACGGGTATCAGTTATTAACGGCGCTCGCCCGCAAGGCGCGTAGCCAGGGGGCCCGCTTCCTGCGTGGGGAAGCTGCCGGCGTGGAGGTTCGCGGGCGGCGTGTCGAGGCGGTGACGCTCGGGGACGGTTCGCGACTCTCGTGTGGAAGCCTGATCAACGCGGCGGGGCCTTGGGCGCGAGCGGTTGGACGGCTCGCTGGTGTGGATCTTCCGGTTTTCGCGCGCCGGCGGACTGTGTATGTCATCGCGTGCCGCACCCGAATGGCGGCCTTTCCCTTGCTGATCGACCCGTCGGGCTTCTGGGTCCGGCCGGAGGGCAACGGGTTCATCGCCGGGCTGGCGCCTGTCGATGACCCCGACGATGTGCCCCTGGAGCCCGATTACGGGGCGTTCGAGTCTTTCCTGTGGCCGGCGCTGGCCGCGCGGGTGCCTGCTTTCGAGGCGGCGAGACTCGAGCGAGCCTGGGCCGGCTACTACGAGATGAATGTGTTCGATCACAACGGGATCGTGGGTCTGCACCCCGAGATTGCCAATCTGGGCTTCATGAACGGGTTCTCCGGGCATGGTATGCAGCAGGGCCCCGTGGTTGGCCGGGGCATGGCGGAGCTGATTCTGCACGGTCGCTTCACCACACTGGATTTGTCGGCCCTGGGCTTTGAGCGGATCGCCGCCAAACGTCCGCTGCGCGAGCTGAATGTAATCGGGTAGTCTATGGCTTGGGTCCGCGCGAGATTCAGGCTCGTTGCGCGCGCATGGCGCGCTCGTGAGCGGTATAGGTGTAGACAAGCCCCCAGGTTGGCCTCAAGAAAGAACCCTTTGACAGCGCCAGAATTCCGACCCAGCGCCGAACGCGTCGCTTGTCCCGATTGCGGTCTGATGCAGATGCTGCCGATTCTCGTCGGCCGGCAGACGGCGGTGTGCAGGCGTTGCGATAGCACTCTGGCGGGGCCAGCTACCGGAAGGGTGGATGCCCCTCTGGCCCTGGCTGGCGCCGCGCTCGTGTTACTGGTCCCGGCCCTCATCTGGCCGCTCATGACCGTCTCCAGCCTCGGGGCAGTGCGCGAGAGTTGGCTCCAGACGTGCGTCACCGCGCTCTGGGATCAGGGCTTCGGCTCGCTCGCGGCGGTGGTGGCGGCCTTCAGCATCCTGCTGCCCTGTGTGTATCTCGTTGCGCTCGTGTTCACCCTGTTCTCGTTGCGCTTCGATGTTGGCGCCCCGCTCGGAAGACTATTTCGCTGGGTGCAGAACCTGCGTCCGTGGATGATGATCGAGGTATACCTCGTTGGAGGATTCGTCGCCTACAGTCGCATCAAGGTCGTCTCCACCATCGAAATCGACATTGGAGGCTGGTGCCTGCTGGCGGCCTCGCTGCTGTTTCTGTTGGCGTTGACGCAGCTCGATGCGCGCACGGTGTGGGAGGCTTTGCCTTTGCGGGCGGATACGCGCCAGGGCGAGAAAACGATTGCCTGCACGGCCTGCGACCTGGTGGTCACCAGTACCGAGGAGGGCCGCAAATGTCCTCGCTGCGCCAACACTCTGTACGTCCGGAAGCCGGATGCCTTCCGACGCACGACGGCGCTCGTCGTGGCCGGCTTTTTGCTCTACGTGCCCGCGAACGTCATTCCGGTACTGACTACGGTTCGTCTGGGGCGGGCCGACGAAAACACGATCCTGAGCGGTGTGCTCGAGCTCGTGCAGAATGATCTTTGGCCCCTCGCCATCATCGTTTTCTCGGCGAGTATCATTCTGCCGCTTCTGAAGCTCTGCGGGCTGACCTGGATGCTGCTGGCCACGCACCTGCGCTCACCTCGCCTGTTGGTCGGACGGACGCGCTTCTATCGAATGATCGATGTCGTGGGACGTTGGTCGAATATCGATGTGTTCGCCGTGTCGGTATTGATCGCCGCTCTGCGATTCGGCGCACTGACCGAAGTCCATGCGGGTACCGGCCTGATCGCCTTCGCCGCCGTGGTCATCATCACCATGGTGGCAACCACCGCG
>Ga0265331_10003267_pt1 | contig 10549 bp, 4 predicted proteins | sample 41923metaG_FD_202088 | JGI IMG/M metagenome (GOLD analysis project Ga0265331, IMG submission 202088) | Rhizosphere microbial communities from Carex aquatilis grown in University of Washington, Seatle, WA, United States - 4-19-23 metaG | ecosystem: Host-associated > Plants > Roots > Rhizosphere >...
CAAGATATGCTTCAAAAATTGTATTGTCAGGTGTGCTGCGGCAATCATAAAATGTAATATAGATATTGCCCTGCTCATTGCATGTCATCCATGGGAAATATTGTTTCTTGCCGTTGTTTTCAGGGTCATTGTTTACTCTTTTCCTGGCTGACCATGTTGCGCCCGCGTTTGATGAATAACTAAAGAAAATATCTTCATCAACATTTTGGGGATCGTAGTTTATGGGGCAAGACCACACTGCATAAACATACCCGCCTCTTGGTCCGTTTGAAATATCGGTTGCTATAGAGGGTAATCTGAGCAGAAACCCCTGGATTGGAATATGATCTATTAAAACAGGCTGCCCAAAACTTAAGCCGCCGTCCGTTGATTTATCAATATATATACCAGCCTGCACATTTGTATCCTGACCTCCGCCTATGATATATACAATGCCTCCCAAACCAACTGCGGGTACAAAGCCTCCGCCTCCCAGTAAAGGAAAATTAACCGGTTGCGACCAATTCAAACCGCTATTAGTAGAACGAACCAGGATATTAGGATTTTCCGGAGACCTGTTCCATACAACATAGATATTATTTTTATATGGGCTATTTGGAACCATGTCGCTGGTAATATATTCCTTGTCGTCATTGCTCAGTATTGAATCCGGAAGCGGGGCTATGTTAACTGAGAAGTTGAATGAAATTCCGCCGTCTGTAGATTTAAAGACAGCTGTGCGGTAATTATGAGGGCTTATTGTATCAATAGCTATCTCAGAAATATAAAAATTACCGGCAGTGTCGGTGCATACCGCAGGGTCGCTTGCCCGTGGATGTAATAAATCGAGAGAAGGCAATAGCGTTCCCGGAGACCATGTAACCCCGCCATCGGTTGAATGGCTGAATCCAATTCTCCTTACGGCGGGATCAACGCCGGTTCTGAAATCACGCCAGGCGGCGACAATGTTGTTGGGATTCTTACGGCTTATCTTGACCGAAGGTTCATTTTGAGGAAATGTATTTTGCGTTATATTTATATTCGTGAATGAAGAATTAGTAAATTGAAATGTACCTTTAGGCATAAGCAATAACAACGGATCAGTTTGCACCCATGAATCATAATAAAAGTCATGTGACTTTCTGAAAAGGGTGTCTTTGAAAATAGTATTAGGTCCGGAACTCTCTATTACCAGAACAGGAACAATAATTGAATTAAATGATAAGACGAGAATTAAAAGTATTGAAAATTTAAATGAAAAGTCTAATATTTTTTCCATGATTTTGATGTGAATGTTCTTACGGGTTCTCAAACATGAATTCTATACTCATATATCAAAATAACTATTTGTTTCTGAATAATATATTACATTAAGATTGTTTAAAGATTGGCTTAAATACAATGTTTATGCGTCAAAATTAAGGTTTTATCCTTTTTTGGTTTTTCATTGAATCTTTCATAACATAAGCATAAGATTGTGGTTTACGTTTAACGAATTGAATAAATAATCACTTCATGACCGAACAAAGCGGAAGCTTAAATCCAAATCCCACAAACCAGGGCGCTGTTCAGAAATTTAAGTACAGGGATCTGAAAGTACATGGAACCGGCGAATGGCTTCATGGCGAAAACAGAAAATACAGAACAGTATTTGACGCGAATACATTGAGGTATGTGTATTTCGAGCTTTCGTTTTACAATTTGCTGTTTGATAAAGAGGATTGGAATTTAAGCGTCCAGTATAAAGTTAGCGACCAGAACGGAAAAATCCTTTGCGACCAGGCCGTTTCTTCTGTGATAAATAAAGAGGATTGCATTGGATATGCCCGGTACTCGTGGGGCGTTGATAAAGCAGGCACATATTGGCTAAAGGGCGCATATAAGCTTGAAACATGGATCGACGGAAAGCTTGTTGGAGCAAGAAATTTTTACACGGTCAACGAAGGGGAATTACAGCCTGACGGCGATCCGTATTTTAAATTGCAGACTGTTAAGCTATATGAAGGTCCCGGCGCCGATGTACCTTATGGAACCAGGAATTATCTTAAGACGCTTGCCGCAGGAAAGACAAAATATCTCTGGATAGAGATTGAAGGCGATAACCTGCAATTTGAAAAAGCGCCATGGCCCGGCGAGTTTTTTATCAGGATTAGAAATTCTGCCGGAGAAATGATAACAGAAATTGTTGATTTCTTCACTTACATCAATAATATAAATCTTGTAAGATTCAACCGCGGCTGGGGCGGCGAAACTCCCGGCACATGGTACAAGGGCGATTATATTATAGACATTGTGCTGCTTGAAAAACTTCTCGGCAGGGTTGCGTTTTCTGTTGGCGATGAAGAAGAGCCGGATACAGAAGGCGGGAAAGTATTCATTCCGTCTGAAGGAGGAATAGAGTTCAAGCCATCAGACAAGGGCCCCAAACAACAGCTGAGTGAAGAAGAGATTATGAAAGAGCTTGACAGTATGATCGGGCTTGAAACCATTAAGAAGAGTATAAGAGATAAATATGATTACCTTAAATTCCTGAAGGTAAGAAAAGATAAAGGCATTGATGACGTTGATGAAAAGATGGGGCTTCATTCAGTCTTCACAGGTAATCCCGGCACCGGGAAAACCAAGACCGCGCTTCTGCTTGGAAAAATATTCTATAACTTGGGGTTACTAAGCAAAGGACATGTTTATGAGGTCGACAGGACGGATCTTGTAGGCGAGTTCGTAGGTCAGACTGCTCCAAAGACCAAAGCTGCAATTAAAAAAGCCAAGGGGGGTATTCTTTTTATTGATGAAGCGTATTCGCTGGCCAGAGAGGGCGATACCGAACGCGATTTTGGCAGGGAAGCGATTGAAATATTGCTAAAAGAGCTCTCAGATGGCGATGGCGACTTAGCCGTAGTAGTTGCAGGTTATCCTGATGAGATGGAACATTTTCTGGATTCTAACCCGGGTTTAAAATCGCGCTTCAACAGCTATTTCAGTTTCCCGGATTATAATCCCAAAGAGCTTTTGGCTATTGGAAAAGAAACCACCGTCGAGCTTGACGTTGAGCTTGATAAAGGCGCTGAAGATTATCTTTACACCAAGCTTGTTGAAATATACCGCGATAGGGACCGCACATTTGGCAATGCAAGGTATGTTAACTCGATCATTGGAGAAGCGAAAATGAACCTCGGGCTGAGGATAATGGAATCTAATCCGCAGCTTGATAAAGTGGATGATAAAACCCTTTCTACAGTTACGGCAGATGATATAAAAGAGATTTTCAGAAAGAAGGAGTTTAAGGGCGCAGATATACCGCCGGATGAAGAGCTGCTGCGTGACTCGCTTAACGAGTTGAATAAACTTATAGGGATTGAGAACATTAAGAATGACATTCACGAAATGGTGAAGCTGGTTACTTATTACAGAGATATCGGCAAGGATGTTACAAAATCATTCTCACTGCATACGATCTTTACAGGCAACCCCGGTACAGGCAAAACCACAGTCGCAAGAATTATGGCCAGAATTTTCCGCGCGCTCGGCGTATTAGAAAGAGGGCATCTTGTTGAAGTAGACAGAGAGAATCTAATAGCCGGTTATATAGGCCAGACAGCAATTAAAACAGGCGAAAAAATTGATGAAGCTATGGGCGGCGTGCTGTTTATTGATGAAGCTTATTCCCTTTCAAACCAGGGCGGGGAAAACGACTTCGGGCAGGAAGCAATAGAAGTTATCTTAAAAAGAATGGAGGACAGGCGCGGTGAGTTTGTTGTGATCTGCGCGGGATACCCTGAGGAGATGGAAAATTTTCTGAAGATGAACCCCGGGTTGAAATCACGGTTTGACAGGAAATTTAATTTTACCGATTATAACGATGATGAATTGTTCGCTATCGCGCAGGTTATTTTGAACGAGCAGGAACTGAAAATGGATGCCGACGCATCGGATCACTTCAAAAAATATATTGCATCGATTTGTTCTGCGCGTGATAAGTTCTTCGGTAATGCAAGAGAGATACGTAAAGCGCTGGGCGAAGTAGTGAAGAACCAGAACCTGCGGCTTGCCGAACTTCCAAAAGAGCAGCGGACAAAAGATATGATAGCCGCGATAACGCTTAAAGATGTTGAAGAACTTCCAACTGATCTAAAAGAAACCAGGCCAAAATTTGGTTTTGAAACATAATAGGTTGTAACCTGACGCCCTACAAAAACGCGTTTTTTGCTGAACAGGGTGTTATTTTTTTAATAAATTAATAACACAAAAAAATGGAATTCGTAATTCTCGCAGTAGTTGTAGTGGGCGTTGTTGGGATTTTTATATGGCTGACAAAAAGCGGCGGAAAATTAATTAATGAACGCAACCAAAAACTAAAAAAGGCTGAAGCCGGCAAAGCTAAAGTTCTTGCGTTCAAGTCTGTTGGATTCAGAGGGTCGGGCGCACAAGGCGAGTTTCAGGCGTACACTTTTACGCTTGAAGTAAGCTCGGCATATAAAGCTGCATATAATACGGATACCGTTTGGAACGTTTATCAAATGGGGGCTCCTAAAGTGCAGGTCGGTTCTGAAGTAAATGTGAAAATTGACGCGGATGACCCTGCAATAGTTTATCCGGATGTTGAAGATGTGGAGTATTCATGGAGCGCGGCTATCATGCTTAGGCCGCGAAGAAGTATGTGACGTTTCCGCAGGAATTTCGGTTAGGAATTACATAGCTTTCACAACAACAATTGTCATATCATCGTGAACCGGGGCAGTTCCTGAATATGTTTTTACGTCTGCAAGTATTTTCTCTATGATCGTTTGAGAGTTCAGAGTTCTGTTCTTTTCAACAACCTCTATCAACCTGTCTTCGCCGTAAAGTTTTTCATCTTCGTTGAATGCCTCGGTTATCCCGTCTGTATACAAAACAAGAACATCTCCGCGTGAGAACAGTATCTTATTCATTTTATAGGCAGCGTTCTTATCAACGCCGATAACAAGCCCTTCTGTATCAAGCCTTTTCAAGGGTTTATCGAAGGGCAAATAAAGGGGTAGGTTGTGTCCGCCGTTTGTATATGCGAAGCTCTTTTCTTTTATGTTAAGCAGCCCGTAAAACAATGTAATGAACATCTCATCATTCGAGCTTTCAAAAATCAGCCTGTTTGTCTGGCGTACGCATTCAGAGGGCGTTGGATTTGATACAGTCTGGCTCCTTACAATCGCATGCAGGTTCGCCATTAACATGGCGGCGGTAAGGCCTTTACCCGAAACATCGCCGATGCAAATTGACATTAGCCCATGCTCAATTGGAATGAAGTCGTAATAATCGCCGCCGACAAGCTGTGCCGGGATATTTTTTCCGGCAATGTCAAATCCGGGCAATTCCTCCGGGTTCTTCGGCAGCCACCTTTGTTGGATATCCTGCGCAAGTTTCAATTCTTCGGTGACGCGGCTCAGCGCTTTTTCTTTTTCATAAAGCAGCGAGTTTTCTATTGCGACCGCAGTTTGATTGGCAACAGTCATAAGCAGGTTTATATCATCCTGCGAATAGTTTTTTTCGGATAGTTTTGCCCCTGTATTTATAGCCCCCATCAGCTTATCCTGAAACTGGATCGGGATAACAAGCTCAACTCCTGTTTCATCTATTATTTTTCTCACCTGCGCGGCTATTTCATTGTTCTCATACCATTCGTCGGTAATATTCGCAGTCAGAATAGCTTCCTTTTGCTCGGATAAGTAATTGTAGAAGTTAGTTTTATTGGCGAGGTCAAGTATCGAATCGGATATATCTTTCCCCACGAACATATTTCCGTGTTCTTTATCAAGCAAAACAACCCCAACTTTTTTGATATGCATGGTTCCGGCAAGCGTTGTAACAACAGAATTCAAAATCTGTTTCAGATCGATCTGCAAAGGCAATCTTCGGCTGAATTCAAGCAATACTTTCTGGTAGTTCTGCCTTTCTAAATAGAAAATTTTATCGACCCAGTCCTGGATCCTTCGCTTAAGCGGGTCGAACACAAATGCTATCACAACCAAAGCAAGCAAGCTCAGCGTCTGGTTTTGTTTGTGGCCAAAAAACTCGCCGATAATACTTCCTGTACCAAATACAAGCAAAACATATATAGCGGCGATCATAGGAGTAATAATAGCGTACATCAGGCTTTTCTTTATCAGGATCTCAGTATCCATAAGCTTATACCTGAAAATACTATAGCCATATCCAACAGGAACAAAAAAGAGAGCCAGCGCAGGAAGAAACGCCATTGGGTTCACATATATTGTAAACGGATTTACAAAGTTTGTATATGTTGTATAGAGATTTGCGCCAAGCCCGATAACCGAACCATAAAGTATCGGAGAAAGCGATTTTTTTCTCCTCTTATCCACAACCTTAAAATAACTATGCGTGAAAATTAAGACGCCTGCTATCAGGAAAAAAAGCGGAAGATTATCTATGATCTGGTTAATGAAATCGCGTATATTTGGCGTATCGCCCCTGGGGGTTCTGTAAAATCCCAGATATACCAGCGCCAAAAGATTCATAAGAGCTGCGAACCAATACAAAGTCTTTTTATATTTAAATTCTTTGCGCACCGGAAAATTCATGAAGAAAGCCAGGAAAGCCACAGGCCCTAAAATTCTTGAAATCAGCATGAAGCCGTTCATAATAAGCATTACAGCCGCGCTTGTATTTTCTGCGAACTGAAGAGACGAAAGGCCGCATATCATCATGGCAAGGAAAGCAAAATATGCAAATTGCCTTTGAACCATGCCTTGCGGTTTTGACATCACAACAATAAACCCGACTATAAGGAAACCCAGCCCGAACAGGAAGCCTGAAATATAAACTATGTTAATTACTTTAAGTACTTCAACTTTTGTTTCGAATTGTTTACCATCCCGCTCAACAAGATAGGTGCAGAACTCTCCTTTTGGCACCGCGTTTATAATACGGTTTGGATTATTATCCTTAAAATCATCCCCGTTCAGTTTAAGCAGAATGTCGCCGTTCTTAATCCCGGCTTTATCTGTTACTCCTCCCGGCACAACATCTGTTATCAGATAAACCCCGGGACGCTCGGGTATTGGGCGCCATGCGCATTCATCATTGCTGTTCGCGTTCAGGAATACTACGTTGATGCCGTTCCATAATGATACGGCAAACGCAAACAGAAACAGTATGGTAAATATGAATTTGATGGTCCGGTTAGAAAATCTTTCAGAGAGGCTTTTCATTGTCTTCGCATTAGGATATAGTTCTACCGTACAAAACTATGGAACATATTCAATTCATACAATATCATTGCATGTGGTCAATGAATGAAGGCGATTACCTGGCAATGTTTAATCCGTGGACATTTGGAAACACTTGTTTTTTAGTATTTTGGTACGAAGATCAATTTAGATTTAATCCTGATAATTGCCGGACAGATACTTGACTTATTTGCCGCTTATACCCTAACTTTGTATAATTAATTAAACGCTTGTAAAGGAATTCTATGAAAAAATCGATCTTCATATCGGCCCTCCTTATTTGCTTTATTATAGTTAACGCTTATTCTCAGGATCCTGCTTATGACCTGAAATATACAGTGGATTACTCACTGAAGGATGCCGGTGGAAATGTAAAGGGCGGCGTGAAGCTATACCGCGATAATGATAAGATGAAATTCACCGCGACTGAAAACCGCGGAACAGACATGGAAAAAACCACGGACATTTATATTTTTAAGAATGAAGGAAAAATATATACGGTCATCTCGGGGCGCGGTTATAAGACAGGGAGCAGGCATGCTATGGATATTTCATTTGTGGGGATGCAGATAGGCGTTTATATAATTGACTTAGGGGATCCAATTCCGCTTTTTCCGTCATCGGAAATATCAGGAAACGGGACTGTGTTAGGAAAAAATTGTACAAGATATTTGATAGTTTCTTTCGGCGATGCCAAAACTGAATACTTTATGTATCAGAACAACCTGATGCTAAAACGTTCTGTCGGTTCGTCAACGGAAGGGAACACGATTGAAGCTACATCGTATGATAACACAACCGATATCCCGCCCGGCACATTCACTTTGCCAACAGGGGTTGACTTTCCTGATCTTTAAAGATATTTCATACGATGTCTTTAAGACATAAGATGAAAATGCCAATAAAAAAAGGACAGATAAATATCTGTCCTTCAATTAAAAGAATGGTTCCGGCCCCCTACTTAACCAGAATCATCTTCATTGTTTTTGTAAAAGTCTGATTTCCGCCTTCTGCAATTATTCTGTAAAAATAAACTCCTGAAGCCAGGTTTACGCCGTTGAAAACTACGCTGTAGAATCCGGCCGTTTGGTTTGCATCCATCAAAATTGCAACTTCTTTTCCCGCTATATCATACACTTTAATAGAAACCTTACCGTCAAAAGGTACCTGGTAATTGATCTTCGACTGGGGATTTGACGGATTAGGATAGTTCTGTGAAATTTCAAAAGCCGCCGGTTTGCCGACAACTACATCTGAATTATTCGGCAATGTGAAATATTCCGAGTTGCCGTTATAATCTATTTGTTTCAGCCTGTACTGGTAGTTTCCGGTGTTTAACCCTGCATCTGCATAGCCGTAAGTGTGACTGTTATTCGAAGTCCCGTTACCTTCAATAAATGCAATTTTTTCCCACGCTGAGTAAGTCTGCTTTCCGGAAATCTGCGCGCGTCTTTCAATATTAAATCCTGAGTTATTAATTTCTGATACTGTTGTCCAGTTTAACTTTACGCTTCTATCCTGAACCATGGAGCTGAATGAAGATAATTGCACCGGGAGTGGACTGTTAGTAGTCGAACCAATGTAAAATGTATTCCCCTGGGTTGTACCGCCAAGTGTTGTGATATTCAATGCGGTACGGTTCACCTGCGGAAAAGTTGTTGTCCCTGAGCCGGCTGTGTACGAACCGCCCGCTGCGGCGCTGTTCATAACAAGACTCAGATCGGCTACGCTGTTAATTGAAGGCAATCCTGAGCCGAATATTCTTACCGCGATTGTTCCGCTGCCAATGTTCCATCCGCCGCTTTGTGCAATTGTCCATGACATGTTGCTGCGCCTGTCAATATGCAAACTATTGTCAAAGAACGGCTGAGCCATCATTGTAAGGCCTGTTACGTTTGAGTGCGAAACTGAGATCTTTCCGCTGCTTGTAACGCTTGAAGTTGAAAATGACAATTGAACAAACCTTGTGTTTGTATCATTTCCCATAGGGAACAATGTTGTTAACGTAGTCGGAAGTCCAGTGTTAGAAAACCACCTTGAAAATGTACCCGCGCCTGTTATGAAACCTGATACGTACGTCAGTATTCCGGGTAAAGAAGCTGAGGCGCCTAATGTAATTGTATTTGAACCAAGTTCTATGTTTCCACCCGACATACTTAACTCAGGGGCAACGCCCGAAGAAATGTTTATATTCGAGCTCCCGCCTGTTGAGGAAAGTGTAAACTTGCTTCCGGCGCTGTTAGCTATTGTAAGCTGGTTTATATTAAGCGCCAGGCCGTTTCCGGTATATGTCTGGTTTACGGAGCCGTTTAAAACCAGCTCTGCATGATTTGAAAAATTAGATGTTTGAGAAGCTGTACCGCCCAAAGTCATATCGCCGCCGACCTGCAACTTAAAATTATCAGCGCCCTGGTTATCAAGAAGCGTCGAAATTACCGTGAAATTCTTTTTGATCAGAATGTTCGGGCTGGCAATTGTGAACTGGTAAGTACTGTTTGTTGATGAATTCAGGAGAAGGTTCTCGTAAGTCGCTTCGGCAGGCAGGTAAGGAAGAGACGCGGTAAATAAAACCTGCAGGCTTGAGCCGGGGTATAAATTTCCAAGCGTGATCAAATTACTCGTTGATTGCGATATAATGAATGTAGAATTCTTCTGCATATCAACAACGCCGTTTATCTGCGCGCTGTTTATTGTGGTAAAAGCGATTGGATTTATCCCGTCGCCAAGTACTATTTTTGAATATGAACCGCTAACGGTCCAGTTCCCGTCAAAGTTCAAAGAAGAAATATTCTTAATTATGAAGTACTGTCCGTCATCCGTAAAATTTCCGGGGTGTGAGCCAGATCCGTCCGAATTCAATCCCCAGCTGGTTGTTGATAATAAAGATCCCGATCCTTTGTAGTAATAATGGATCACTTTGCCGCCGGCGCCTTCGATGTCGATATAATCTATCGCAAAGCTTGGCATTGAGCCGCTTCCTGCAACCTGTCTTGAAACCCACCTTAACTGGACTACGCTCTGGTTCTCACATTCAGCGGGAAGAGTAATTGATAACTGTTGTACATTCTGCCCTGATGTTCCTGAAGTCTGAGCCGTTGTGCCGTTTATATAGACTTTTGAATTAATTGATTTAAAGCTTCCGGTTGTACCGACTCTGTATTGCAGCTCCACGCCGTTGATCCTGTAATTGGATGTTCCGTTATACGGATTGCGTATTGTCATCAGATCATATTCAACTAATATATTGGTTACTCCCGTTGTTTTTATAGCAAGTGTGATACAGTAGTCGCCGGTAGTTCCGTTCAGGAAGCCGATCTTGCTGTTGTAGTTGTATATTCCGCCGGTTGAGT
>Ga0265331_10003269_pt1 | contig 10546 bp, 7 predicted proteins | sample 41923metaG_FD_202088 | JGI IMG/M metagenome (GOLD analysis project Ga0265331, IMG submission 202088) | Rhizosphere microbial communities from Carex aquatilis grown in University of Washington, Seatle, WA, United States - 4-19-23 metaG | ecosystem: Host-associated > Plants > Roots > Rhizosphere >...
ACGGGCGCCAAAAAGCAGGTCTCGTGCCGGGCCCTCGGCTTTGTTGGCCTGTGACGGGGATTCAACCCCGGCCGCCGCGCAGTAATACGATGTTGGCCAGGTCGTTCTTTTCGAATTCGGCCCAGTAGCGCTCCTCGTGCTTCTTCAAACGTTCGTCCGGCGTGGGCGCCGGCTCGACCCCGGGAGTCTCCAGCGTGCGCTGGCTCTGCTCGCCCGCCAGATCGCGGTCGGCCAGGCGGTTGACCAGCTCATGCCAGAAAACGTCGTTCTGAAATTCGCTCTGGATGTCGCGAATGCGGTCGTCCTCCGCCAGCTTCGTCGCCGGCTGAAGCGTGCCGTCGTCGCGCTCCTCGACCATGTCGGCACAACCGAATTCCGTCGCGTGGCCCAGCAGCCGCTGGTCGAGATCGAAATAGCGCTTGGCCGAAGCCGTGTCCTCACCCTGATAGGCGGTGACGGCCCACATGCCGAGGTGAACGAGTTCGAGCAGCTGACGGTACTGCTTTGGGGTGAACGAGGTTTTCATGGCGGGAGGTCCCACCGTTGTCCGCCCCGCCGCGCCCGCAAGCGTGAAGTGCAGCGCCTACTTCACCGGCGCTGGCGCCGGTTCTCCGGGTACCGCCGGCGCCGGCTGGACCGACACCGCCGGAAGCTTCGCCGGCACGGTCACGCGGCCGGCCACAAAACCGCCCAGGCTCGGACGGGGCGCCACCCGCCAGGTCCAGTCCGGTTCGCGGCCGTTGATCGAGAAGCTCACGGCAATCCGCCAGCGCGACTCGAAGACGTCACCGCCCTTGGTCATGGCCGGAATGAAATTCCATTGCTGAACGGCCGCCTTGGCGGCCTCGGCAAATTCGGGATGTGAGGACCGCAGCGCCCGCACCGTCTTGACCTTCCCGTCGGTGCCAACAATCAGCTCCAAAATCGCTCCACCCACCTCCCCCTTGGCCGCCAGTTCCGGGGGATAGACCGGCTGCACGACATCGCCGTGCAGCTTGGGCTTGGGCGTGAGGTTCGCCGCCGCCCCCTCGTCGCCCTCCACCGGAAATTCGAACGGCACCTCGCCCTTGAACTTGATCGGTTTCCCGTCCTTTGTCCGCGGCGGCAACTTGATTCCCCGGGATTCCGCAATGGCCAGGCTCACCAACAGCTTGTCCCCGGTGGGGTCATCGGTCTTGGCTTCGACGAGATTACAATCCTCGGGTTCGCCCTTTTCATCGAAGGTGATGGCGAGGGTGACCGTGTACCCGGGCTTCGATGCCGGGGTTTGCGCGCGGGCATCCGCGACGGCCAAGGTCAGCAGGGTGAGGAGCAGGAAGCGGAAGGGGGTCTTCATGAATGGAAAGAGGTAGACACGTGACCGGGCGGCGGGTTTCTGGCAAACTCATAGTGAGACCCCGGGTCCCGTGACACCGCAACCCGGCATTGACCGCCCCGCCCTCGCCCCCTTCACTCGACGGCTCGCTTTTTACCAGCGTCCTTCAGCCTTCAGCCTTCAGCCTTCAGCCTTCAGCCTTCAGCCTTCAGCCTTCAGCCTTTCACTTTCCCTCCGCATGTCCTCCCCCGCCGAATCCAGCAACCTCATGGAAGCCCTCGTGTCGCTCGCCAAGCGCCGCGGCTTCATCTACCAGTCCTCCGAGATCTACGGCGGCCTCAACGGCTTCTTCGACTACGGCCCGCTCGGCGTGGAGTTGAAACGCAACATCCGCGACTGCTGGTGGCGCGACATGGTCCAGCGCCGCGACGACATCGTCGGCATCGAGACCTCCATCATCATGCACCCGAAAGTCTGGGAAGCCTCCGGCCACGTCGCCGGTTTCACCGACCCGCTCGTGGACTGCAAAGCGAGCAAACAGCGGTACCGGGCGGATCAGCTGTTCTTTGCGCCGGTGGTGGTGGACGGCAAAACGATCGGTTACGTCTCAGCGTTGGAAAACGAGAAAACCACCGAAGACCTGCAGACCGCCGCGGATAGCCTCAAACGCAAGAAGGCCGTCCAAGGTGCGCTCGAACCGGTCAAGCCGCGCGACTTCACCGAGGCCACCGAGGCGGAAATCCCGCTTATCCCCTCCCCCGCGACTGGCGAGCCCGGCAGCCTGACGGCGCCGCGCTCGTTCAACATGATGTTCCAGACGAACGTGGGCGCGATGAGCGATGCCTCGTCCGTCGCCTACCTGCGCCCCGAAACCGCCCAGGGCATGTTCGTGGATTTCAAGAACGTGGTCGACACCAACCGCGTGAAGCTGCCCTTCGGCATCGCGCAAATCGGCAAGTCGTTCCGCAACGAGATCACCCCGCGCAATTTCATCTTCCGCTCCCGCGAGTTCGAACAGATGGAGATGGAGTACTTCATCCACCCCGACGCCGACTGGCTCGCCTGCCACGAGGAATGGCTGAAGTGGTGCCAGGATTGGCTCAAGTCCATCGGCCTGCCCGAGTCGCACCTCTCGCTGCACGAGCACCCGAAGGAAAAGCTCGCGTTCTACTCCCGCCGCACGGTCGACATCATGTTCAAGTACCCCTTCGGCGTGCAGGAACTCTGGGGCATCGCCGCGCGCAGCGACTACGATCTCCAGCAGCACCAGAAATTCTCCGGCGTGCCGCAGACGTATTTCGACGAAGCCGCCAAGGCCCGCGTCGTGCCGCACGTGATCGAACCCGCTGTCGGCGTGGACCGCATTTTCCTCGCCGTGCTCGCCGCCGCCTATGCCGTCGAGGACGTCAAGGACGAGAAGGGCAACGTCGAGCAGCGCACCGTCCTCCGGCTCTCGCCGCGCCTCGCGCCCTGCAAGGTCGCCGTGCTCCCGCTGCTCAAGAACAAGGAGCAGCTCACCGGCCGCGCCAAGGCCCTCTACACCAAGCTCCGGAAGCGCTACGCCGTGCAATACGACGATGGCGGCGCCATCGGCAAACGCTACCGCCGCCAGGACGAGGCCGGCACGCCGTGGTGCGTGACCATCGATTTCGACACGATCGAGAAGCCCGGCGACACCTTCACCCTCCGCGAGCGCGATTCGATGCAGCAGCGCCGGATTACCGAAGCGGAACTCTTCCAGCTTCTCGAAGAATATGTGTACTAAAACGCATCTGCCCAGCCGAACCCTCCGGCAGAGGCTGGTCACGGAACCCGAACTCTTCGCCCTGCTCGAAGAACAGATTTACTGAAAAACCGGTCTGCGGGCGAAGCCGCCAGCGCCCTTTCCTCATGGCTGCCAAACAACGCCTGCCGGTCACGCGCAGCGTCAAACTGCCCGAAGCCCTCACCGAACTTCGCGCCTGGCTCGACACCTTCGATCCGGTCACGCGTGAGCGGGGCGAGAGCTATTTCACGGGCTTGCACGTCGAAAAAGTCTGGGCCGACGCCGACCATTTTGTGCAAGCGTCTGTGCGGGGCCAGGAACTTTATGCCGTCCGGCTTTTCCTCACCCGCGGGAAATGGAGCTCGCGCTGCACTTGTCCGGTGGGCGTGAGCTGCAAGCATGCCTACGCGGCTGGGCGCGCGTGGGTGCAGCAGTGCGAGCAGGATCCCGTCGCGCCCGGCCTGACCGACGACGCGCCGCCGCCGGTGGCGTTCAGTCTGGGCGACGAACCGTTCGTCGCGGAGTTCACCGCGGCCACCGGGCAGCCACCGGATAGCCGTCAGCTCGCCTTCCTGCGCAATCTCGCGGCCGTGCTTCGCTCCCTGCGGCAATCGAGCCACGGTTGGTTCGACCACGCCGCGCTGGCCGCCCTGGTTCCGCTGCCGGACCGCCCTCTTCTCCGACAGGATTCCGTCAGTCCGTTTCAGGGCTGGTGGCGCACGCCACCGGCCACGCCGCTCCAGCTCTGGCCCTTCGTCGCGCTTCTTTTCACCGAGCTCGGCATCCCGCTTCCCGCCTTCACCGCCCCGTTCGACCGGCTCGCCGCGGCCCGCGAAACGCGCGAGGCCGCACGACGCGACGCGCTGCTGCAGGCCTGGAGCCAGCGCTTCGCCGAACTCGATCAGCTCGTCGCCCCTGCGCCGACCCCCGCCTTGCTGCAAGCCGTGCGCCTGCGTCTGGGGCCGAAGAAATGCCTGTGGGAAATCTCCGCCAGCGGACCCGCCGGGCCGTTCAACCCTCTGTCGGCCGGCGCGCTGCGCAGCCTCCTCGACGATCCGGTGGGTTGCGCCCAGACCATGGACGACGCCAGCAACGCACTGCTGACCTTCCTGCGCGCCAACCTCGCCGCGCGCGGCCGGTCGGTCGTGTCGCTGGCCGACACGGAGGATCGCGTCCTCGTCGGCCATCTGCTGGGCCATCCCCGCACCCGCGAGTCGGTGGTCGCCGACGACGGGAGCGCCATTGCCGACGATCCGCGGTCGCTGACCTGGCAGATCGAGGACCACCCTACGGATCCGTCCCGCGTGGTGGTGCGGCTGGTGTTCGCCGACGGCACGCCCCCGCCCGGACCGTTGCTCTACCTGCCGGCCCGACCGGCGCTCTATCTGCTGGGCCACCGCACCCTTTTCCGCGGGCTGCCTCCGTTGCAGGAACCGCCCAAGCCGCTCGACCCCGACTTCGCGACCGAAATGCCGCGGTCGGTCCTGCTGCTGCCTGAAGCCGGCCGCTTCGCCGCGCGCACCGGCGTGAAACTGCCCGGCGACACCGCCGGCCGTTTTCGCACCGAACCCTTGCGCGCCCGCTTGCGCGCGACGCTGGACTCCCGCTCAAACCGCCTCGAAGACGAAGCGCTCGTGATCGAACTGCACGCGGTGTCTTCCGAGGGTGAACCGCGCGCGCGCTGGCAACCGGAAGGTTGGAACACGCAGGCCCCCGGAGTCGTCCGGCCCGCCGAGGCGGCGTTTCTGCTTCATGATTTCGCCGGGCTGCAACCGGTGGCCGACCACCTGGCGCATCTCCCCGGCCTGGCCTGGAATGGCTGGGCGCCGGGCGGCGGACGCTACGTCTCGGACGTTTCCACCGGGGCGTTCGCCGATAATTTTTCGACCTGGCTGGCGGGCGTTCCCTCCGGCACATTGGTCGAGCTGGATCCCGCACTCGCCGGTTTTTCCGACCAGCCCACCCGGGCGCATTTCGCCCTCGAAGTGAAGGAGAGCAGCATCGACTGGTTCGACGTGCGCGTCGCGCTGCGCGTCGAGGACACCACGTTGACCGAGGCCGAGATCCAGCTGCTGAGCCGGGCCCGCGGACGTTTCGTCCGCCTCGCCGGACGCGGCTGGCGGCGGCTCGAACTGGCGGTCAGCCCGGAGGAAAGCGCCCGCTTTGAACGCCTCGGGCTCGATCCCGCCGTGCTCACCGAACCGACGCGGGAAGCCCCGCGCTTTCATGCGCTGCAGCTCGCGGACGAAACCCTCGGTGAAGCCCTCCCCCAGGAGCTCTGGCGGCAGATCCGCGACCGCGCGGCCTCGCTCCGCCAAATCGCCAGCCCGCCGCTGCCAGCCGGAATTCGGGCCGAGATGCGGCCGTACCAGCTCGAAGGTTTTCATTTTCTCGCCCACCTGACCGAAAACCGTTTCGGCGGCGTGCTCGCCGACGACATGGGTCTCGGCAAAACCCTGCAGACCCTCGCCTGGCTGCTCTGGCTCGCCCGCCGCCCCGCCGTCTCCCGCCTCGAGGAGAATGTTCTCAATAAGAACAAAATCCCCGGACCGGGCGCGCGGGTCGCGGAAGAATTTGTTCTCAATAGGAACAAACTGGTTCCGTCCCCGCGTCCGTTTCGGGCGCTGGTGGTCTGCCCGAAATCCGTGGTGTTCAACTGGCAGACGGAGACGGCGCGGTTTGCCCCCGGGCTCTCCACGGCGCGGCTCGTCCCGCGCGCGACCGAGCCGGTGCCGGCGGACGTGGACCTCGTCATCGCCAACTACACCCAGCTCCGCCTGAAGGCCGACGCGTTGAAGGCCATCCACTGGGACGCCGTCATCCTCGATGAAGGCCAGAACATCAAAAACCCGGCCAGCGCCACCGCCCACGCCGCGCGCGCCCTCCGCGCGGATCACCGTCTCGTGCTGACGGGCACGCCGGTGGAAAACCGGCTGCTCGACCTGTGGAGTCTGTTCGCCTTTGCGCAGCCCGGGCTGCTGGGCAGCCAGACCGCGTTCAAGCGACTCTACCACGACCAGGAAAATCCCGCCGCCGCCCATGCGCGGCTCGCCAATCGTGTCCGCCATTTTCTCCTGCGCCGCACCAAGGCCCAGGTGGCGCGCGACCTGCCCCCGCGCACGGAGGAGGACATCGTCGTCGAACTCGAGGGCCCGCAGCGGGCGCTGTACGACGCGGAGTTGAAGCGGACGCGCCAGATGCTGCTCGGGGTGGAAACGCCCCGCCAGTTCGACGCGCAACGCTTCAACATTCTCCAATCACTCCTTCGCCTCCGCCAGATCTGCTGCGATCCGCGCCTGATCGGGGCGGAACTTCCGCCGGGCATCCGCCCCGGCGCCAAAAAGTCGGCGGGCGAAGCCGCGAAACCGGGCACGAGCGCGAAGCTCGACGCCCTGCTCGACACGCTCGAACCATTGCTTGAGGAGGGTCACCGTGTGCTGGTTTTTTCCCAGTTCGTCACGATGCTCGATCTCATCCGTCCCGAGCTCGTGGCGCGCGGGATCAAGCACCTGATGCTGACCGGGAAGACCGAGAACCGGCAGGAGCTGGTGGAATGGTTCCAGGCGCCGGATGGACCACCCGTGTTCCTGCTTTCGCTCAAGGCCGCCGGCGCCGGGCTCAACCTGACCGCCGCCAGCTATGTGGTGCTCTACGATCCGTGGTGGAATCCCGCGGTCGAGGCGCAGGCCATCGACCGCACCCATCGCATCGGCCAGACGGCGCACGTGATCGCCTACCGCCTGCTCGCACGCGACACCGTCGAGGAAAAGATCCGCGCCCTGCAAAAGGAAAAAGCCGCCCTCGCCGCTTCCGTCGTCCAGGAGGAAAGCCTCGCCAGCGTGATGGACTTGGAAAGCCTGAAACGGATCCTGTCCTGAGCCGACCCGAACGCTGTTGCTACAGGAAGGCTTCTGGCAATAGGGCGCGGGCTGGATGCGCCGGGTCGTAGAGCACGAAAACCGGCTGCTTGGACGCGAACCGCTCCTGCGCCAGCGCCACCTGGGCCGGTTGGTATTTTCGCAACAGCAGCGGGGCGGTACTGCCCGGATCCGTGCGCTGCAGGGTGATCCGGTAAAGCGGCTGGTTGTTGATGCGCACGTTGGTTTGTTCCAGCCCCGTCACCAGGGCTTCCGCCACCACGCCGTTTTTCAGCAAAGCCCGCACCCGCCGGCGCCCACCGGCAACCCAGGTCATCAAGGCGATACCGATCAGGGGAAACAGGATCACGAAAGCGACCGCCGCCGAACCCTGGCTCAGCCGCGCGCCGTCGAGGCAGCTGACCGCGGGATCTTCCGGGCGGTATCTCACCGGCACGATGGCACCCCGACTCCAGCGCTGGCCGGTGGTGAAGCACTCGCCGCGCATCCGCCCGCCGGCGGGCGGTTGAAACTCGTAGCCGTAACGGTAGACGTACTGGCGGTTGATGCGCCAGTTGGTGCGGTCGACAGACAATACGTGACCGGACGCGACCGGGGCATCGGCCAGTTTCCAGTCCACGAACAGGGCCCACGGGAAAAACTGCCAGACGAAGAACAGCCCGAACCCGCCAAAAATCAGGCCAAACAAGGCGAGCGCAACCGAAGGACCCTGCGCTCCGGCGGCGCGGAGCAGCTCCGGCGGCACTTTCCTCGGCGGCGGTGCCGCCAGCAGCGAAGCCAGCAGGTCGGCGCGCGGAGACGAGGCGGGCTCGGGGGGCACGGGACGGATTATCGCCGGCCGCCCCCGGCGCAACAAGCGCGATTTTCCTCGTCGCCGCCGTCGTCCCACCCCGCCCGCCCGGGCCGCGTTCGCCGTTGCCCGGGCGGAAAAAATGGCGACACTGGCGGGATGCGTCTCCTGCTGCTCCTCGCCCTGCTGCTTCCGGTGTCGGTCCTGGCGGGCGCGCCCGCGGCGCCGATCCCGGTGATTTTCGATACCGACATTGGCACCGACATCGACGACGCCTACGCCCTGGCGCTGATCATCGGCAGTCCGGAGTTGAAGCTCATCGGAGTGACCACGGTTTCCGGCGATGCGGCGGCCCGGGCGCGGTTGGCGGCCAAACTGCTCGCCGCGGCGGGCGGCCCGTGGCGCGACGTGCCGGTGTACGCGGGGACTTCCACGGCCCCGCAGTACATGGCTCAGACCAATTGGGCGGCGGGGTTTTCCTCACCCAGCCTGCACCTGTCCGGCGGGGTTGAATTTCTGCGCACGCAAATCAACGCGCATCCCGGGGAAATCACGATCATCGCGGTGGGAGAGCTGGGCAATGTCGCGGCGTTGCTCGCGTCGGAGCCGGGCATCGCCGCAAAAATCAAACGCATCGCGCTGATGGGCGGAGCCGTGATGCAAGGCTACGCCCCGGGCTCGACGCCCGAACCCGAATGGAACATCAAATCGAATGTCGCCGCGGCGCGCGCCGTTTTCACGTCGGGAGTCCCGCTGGTGGTCGCCCCGCTCGACGCCACCACCCCACTGAGCCTCGAAGAATCTTGGCGCGTGACAATCTTTTCCCATGGCACACCGCTGACCGACGCCCTGGCCTCGCTCGATTTCATCTGGCGCCACACGAACACCTGGAAGGGAGACGTGCCGATCCTCTTTGATGTCCTGGCCGTGGCGCTTGTGTCTGCGCCGCAACTCGCCCGCGCAGAGCCGATGCAGCTCAAAATCGAGGACAGCGGCCTGACCCGCCCGGTGGTAGGGGAGAAACCGAACGCCACCGTCGCGCTGGCCGCCGACCCGAAGACGTTTATGGAGTATTTCACAGACCGCGTCGCCGCGAGCGGCCGCTAATGCCTGCACGCGGCAGGTGATTCTCCCTTTCGCCAAAGCCGTTTGCCGCCTGCTCCGGCCTCCTCGCCTCCCTCGCACGGACCAGATTCAGGCTAGGACATACGCCAGTGTGAAGCCGTCGTAGCCCTTGCTGCCGACCGTCTGGATCGTCGTCGCGCTTACGCGTGACTCGGCCGCGAGGAGCTCGTTGAGCCGGCGCACGCCCTGCACGGCGGGATCGACGCTGGCGGCATCGACCACGGCGCCCTGGCGCACGACGTTGTCCACCACGATCACACTGCCCGGCCGCGTCAGGCGGAGCGCCCATTGAAAATAGCCGGGGATGCCGGCCTTGTCGGCATCGATGAAAACAAAATCGAACGGCCCGCGTTTCTCCTCGGCCAGCTGCGGCAGCGTCGCGGCCGCGGGCCCGAGTCGCAGTTCCACGATCCCCTCCAGCCCGGCCCGGAAAAAATTCTCGCGGGCGACGGCGGCGTGCCGGGCGTCGATCTCGAGCGTGATGAGCCGGCCGCCGGCGGGCAGCGCCCGCGCCAGCCAGATCGTGCTGTAGCCACCGAGGGTGCCGATCTCGAGGATGTTCCGGGCGCCCTGCATCCGCGCCAGCAGCTGCAGCAGCTGGCCCTGGGGCGGCGACACGGCGATCGCCGGCAGGCCCGCCGCCACCCCCGCGGCGAGCGCCGCATCCAGCACCGGGTCCGGCGGCAGCAGCAGATCGGTCACATAGCGGTCAACGGCGGTCCATTGCTCCTGATTCATGCCGCGATGTTTCACCGCGCGCGACCGCTGTCAACGCCACCGGACCGCACCGGCCACGCGTTCCACTCTAACGAATGCGATCTCTTGGCCTTGCCTTCCGGCGGGCGGGCGCTGTGCTGTTCCGCTCTGCCCCGCCTGCTTTTTCTATGAATTCCCCTACCCCTGCCGTCCGTAACCCCTGGTCGTGGGTGACGACTTCATACTTTGCCGAGGGCATCCCCTTCGCTCTCGTGATCTGGGTCGCCGGCACCATGTTCAAGAATCTGGGCCACAGCGACAGCCAGATCACTCTCGCGACCGCCAGCGTCGGCATCGCGTGGTCGCTGAAGCCGTTCTGGGCGGCGTTTCTCGACATGTTCCGGACGAAAAAATTCTTCGTCCTGGCCATGGAGTTCCTCATGGCGGCTCTGCTCATCGGCATCGCGGTGGCGCTGCCGCTGCCCAATTATTTTCAAATTACGATCGCGGTGCTCTGGGTGCTGGCGTTCGCCTCCGCCACGCAGGACATCTGTGTGGACGGCATCTATATCACCACACTCGACGAGAAGAAACAGGCGGCGTTTATCGGTGTCCAGGGCGTGTTCTGGAATGTCGGTCGGATTTTTTCCACGGCCGCGATCGTCTGGGTGGCGGGTTCGTTGCACGACCATCACGATTTGCCGGCCACGACGGCGTGGAGCTGGGCCCTGGGACTGGGCGCGGCCACGCTGGTTGCGTTGGCGGTCTATCATATTTTCATGTTGCCGCCTGGTTCGATTACAAAGCGCCCGCAGAGCGTGGGCGAAGTGGCCGGCGAGTTTTTCGATACGTGGGTGGATTTCTTCCGCAAGGACAAGATCTGGGGCATGCTATTGTTCGTCTTCCTGTATCGGCTGGGCGAGGGCCTGTTGCTGGTGGAGGGTCCGTTGTTCCTGCAAGCAGCGCCGGCGGCGGGC
>Ga0265331_10003270_pt1 | contig 10545 bp, 9 predicted proteins | sample 41923metaG_FD_202088 | JGI IMG/M metagenome (GOLD analysis project Ga0265331, IMG submission 202088) | Rhizosphere microbial communities from Carex aquatilis grown in University of Washington, Seatle, WA, United States - 4-19-23 metaG | ecosystem: Host-associated > Plants > Roots > Rhizosphere >...
TGCGCCAATTCACGAGTCGCATTTTCTAATGGAGGAGTGATCAATGTCGGAGAGCAAAAAGCTTCGGGGCGGTGTCCTCGTCGCAAAAACGCTTGCGGCTAAGAAAATCGATGTAGTTTTTACGTTGAGCGGTGGTTTTATTAATCCCGTGTTGGAAGGCCTAATGCTCCACGGGATACGGGTAGTAAACGCTCCACACGAACAGATTGCAGGGCACCTCGCGGATGGCTGGGCGCGCGTTACGCGCGAACCATCCGTTTGTCTCGTTGGCCCGGAAGGCTTCGCTAATGCCGTTCCCGCCATGCTCGAAGCGTATGGCCAGGGCTCACCGATAATTTTTATCACGTCCGCATAGCCGAACCGTTGACCAAGTACTCGGTCCTCGTAACCGACGGTAATCGAATACCAGATTTCATCAACAAAGCGTTCGAGATCGCTATGGGCGGCAGTCCTGGCCCGGTGCACCTGAGTATTCCGACGGATATTCTGTACTCGTCGTTCGAGGATCGTGAAGTACGTGCGGAGCGGCCATTCGATTATTCGCGCAAGGACGCTCAGGTTGCGTGGCCAGGCCCCCGCGATATGGATCGTCTGGTGGAAACGCTACGCAAGGCAAAAAGGCCCGTAATTGTGGCGGGAAATGGTGTTTGGTGGGGTCAGGCTGAGCGCGAACTTTCGGCGCTTGCTGTACAGCGCAAAATCCCAGTATTGATCGTTCCCTACCATCAATCCTTGTTCGCGGAACACTGCGAGGCCAATTGTGGTCTCGCGGATGTTCACCAGTACCCGCCCGCTGAATACGCGCTACAGAACTCGGATCTTGTTCTTACCATCGGCTGCCGGTTGGACAACATGCTTAATTTTGGCAATCCACCGCTCATGCCGGCACAAACGAATTTGGTTTGCGTGAGCGCATCAGCAGACGACGTAGCGGCCAACCATGCCGCTGATGTAAACGTTTTGGGACATCCCAAAGCAGTACTGTCACAACTGGCGATGGCGGCGCAATCCGGGCAGTGGGCTGACACTCACGACTGGATGAAGGCGAATCGGGACGCGCGGGCACGCTGGATCAAAGGCCTCGAAGAATTGCTGCTGCGCGAGGAGTCTAGCCGTCCGTTACATCCCTTAAGCGTCTCAGTTGCGCTCGTCAACGCGATGGGCAGTAATGACTTTCTCGTTATTGACGGTGGTGACACGCATTATTGGGCAGAGATGGCATTAAATATCGCCGAATTCCACGGTAAGAAGTTGCGCGGGGTATTTCATCCGGGGCCTTATAGCTTGCTCGGTTGTGGCGTTGCATTCGGCATCTCAATTAAGATGAATCACCCGAACAGCAATGTCGTTGTGCTTAGTGGGGACGGCGCATTTTTGTCCGGGGGGCTGAGCATCGAGACGGCATTCAATCAGCAGACGCCGATCACTGTCGTGATCGACAATAACCGTGGTTTGGGCTCAATTGCGCAGCAGCAAATGCGCATCTGGGAAAGCGGCAAATCGTATGGGACGAGCTTCCGTGACATTCCATTCGATGGCCTCTTCAAGGGGCTGGGTGGCTACGGGGAAACCGTAGAAGATTCGGCCGCGATTGGCACCGCGCTCAAGCGGGCAGTCGCAAGCGGTTTGCCAGCGTGCATTAACGTACGATCTAAGAGCGTCATAAGTCCGCTTGTCGAAGCGTTGACCGACCGTCGCGCCAAAGCATCCATCGAATAATTCCCCAAGCACCGCTCATGAAATTTGAGGTGAACATGGGTGAACAAGGAAATCGCATGATCTACAAGACGAACCGATTTGCACGGATCGCGGGAATACTGCTTTGGTTCTGCAGTGCATTTGTAGGTGCACAGTCTTGGCCCGCGAAGCCGGTGCGGATAATCGTCCCGTACGCGCCTGGTGGAACAATAGATATCATCGCGCGCCAACTTGGAGAGGAACTTTTCCGATCACTAGGCCGCCCTTTTATAGTCGAAAATCGAGCTGGAGCCGGAGGGGTGGTGGGTACGGAGTATGTGGCCAAGCAAGCTGCCGACGGTTACACGATTCTCCTAACCACCGTGAGTCACACTCTTACGCCAAGTCTTCAAAAGCTCTCATTCGATGCCGAGAACGATTTCGTGGCGGTCGTTCACATCGCCGATAGCCCGCAAGTTTTGTTTAGACACCCGTCGTTTCCTGCACACTCCCTAAAGGAGCTGATACGACTGGCTAGAAGCAAGCCGGGTACATTGAGTTACGCACACGGCGGAACTGGAAGTCCTGCATTTATAGCGGCCGAGCTACTTAAGTCGATGGCGAAAATCGACCTAGTAGCCATCCCATATAAGGGGGCAGGGCCTGTAGTTACGGATGTTATGGCTGGCCAAGTAGCGCTTGGTATCGGCAGCCTGCCTGCCGTGCAGGCGTTCCTCAAGGCGGGGCGTCTGGATGCGATAGGCGTTTCCACCAAGCAACGGACGAAATCCCTGCCTCAGGTCCCCACTTTCGAAGAGCAGGGCGTCGCAGGCTATGAATTCAATACTTGGTTTGGATTTCTCGCGCCCAAGGGGACGCCAGCGGGAATCGTTGACCGCCTCGCCGACACATCTAACCTAATACTCCGGCGCCCAGAAATCCAAGACAGTTTTTCTGGCCAAGGCGCCGATCCTGTAGGCGGAAGTCCCGGCGAATTTGACCGATTGCTAAAGGCTGAGTTTGCACGCTGGCCGACAGCACTTCGGAATGCGGGAATTAAGGGCGACCAATAAGAAGCTTTAATCTGGTCAACTAGCAATAATAGCTAGTTACCGCTATCCGAAATCCCCGCTGCTCGATCTCTCCGGTGTGTGGTTACGATTTCCTCGCGGAGGCGAATTTGCGTTTCGGCTTAAAACTATATACCTTTATATCTTTTGGTGCCTCTACGTGGGGTGCCACTTGGGTTCTTATCTTCGCGGAAAGAGAGTGAAGCCTTGGACGTTACGCGCAGTCTCGCCACATACATCGTAGGCTCCCGCTGGGAGGATATACCGTCGCCGGTCCGCGCTGAAGCTGTGCGATCGTTACTCAACTGGATGGGTTGTGCGATCGGCGGCGTCGAGCACGAAGCCAGCCGTTACTCGCGCGAACTTGCCTTGGCCTTTAGTGGTCCGCCACAGGCGACGATAGTGGGCACGCCTTTTCGGGCGGACATTTTTCGTGCGGCTTGGGTCAATGGCATCAGTTCGCACGTCTTCGATTTCGACGACACGCACCTACGCACGGTCATCCACCCCAGTCCGCCGATCGCCCCGGTTTTGCTCGCACTATGCGAATATCAGAAGGTCTCGGGGCAAGAGTTCTTGCATGCATTCGTGCTAGGTGTGGAGGTCGCGTGTAGGATCGGGAATGCAGTATGTCCCGCTCACTATAACGTGGGATGGCATTCGACTGCGACCACGGGCGTATTCGGCGCAGCAGCGGCAGCGGGAAAGTTGTTGGGATTGAACGGAACTCAAATGTGCTGGGCCCTCGGCTTAGCGGGCACCCAGTCATCCGGATTACGCGAAAACCTCAACACGATGGGCAAATTCCTGCATCCGGGACATGCGGCGCAGGACGGAATGACGGCAGCCTTTCTCGCGAAGAAAGGATTCACTGCTTCTGAGCGTATCCTCGAGGCGCCGCGCGGTTTTGCGCACGTCTTGTCCGCTGAGCGGAATTTGGACGAGTTGACTGACGATCTCGGGAAGCGCTTCGAGATCCTCATCAATACTTACAAACCGTATCCGTGCGGCGTTGTGCTGCATCCAGGAATCGACGCGTGTCTGCAGTTAATGCAGGAGCAGCACGTAACGGCAGAGGACATCGTAAAGGTTGAGCTCGATGTCAATTTCCTGGTGCTCGAAGTAACGGGCAAACGTCATCCCAAAATCGGTGTCGATGGAAAATTCAGTATCTTCCATTGCATCGCGGTTGCATTCATCGACGGTCGTGTGGAGGAAGATCAATTTTCCGATGCGCGGGTACTCGACGCCCAAGTCGTCGCACTTAGCGACAAGGTCAGCGCACGTGTTGACCCAGGAATACCCGCGGCGTCGATGCGCATGACCGTCACCCTGCGCGACGGGCGCACGCTGGTGAAGCATGTCGAAAATGCGCTCGGAAGTCTTAAGCGCCCATTGACGGACGCGGAGCTGGACGAAAAATTCAGGCGCCTTTGTGCGCCGCATTTGGCGCAAGGGCACGTTGAGGAACTAATAGAAGTTTGTCGCTCACTGCCGCAGCAATCCGATGCGTCGCGATTTGCGAAGGCTGCCGCCGTGCGTCAAAGCCAGGAGACTTGATTATGAGCAGCATTTCTGCTGTCACTGCACTTCGAAATGGTTGTCTAATCACGCCGAAGGGGGAGCGCCGAGAAACGATCTACCTTTCTTCGGGAAAGATCGCGGCCATTGGCGATAACCCGCAACTCGAACAGCAAGCGACGACCATCGATTGTGCCGGAAACTATGTTGTTCCAGGCTTCATTGACGGGCATGTTCATTTGCGTGAGATGGGTTACAGCGACCGCGAAGATTATCTGACGGGCACCCAGGCTGCCGCTGTCGGCGGCATTACGACAGTAATTGATATGCCCAACAGCAAGCCGAACGTCATCACTCCCGATGACTTCAAGGCGCGCCGAGATCGCGTGATGGAGCGCGCGTACGTCAACATAGGATTGTATGTATGGGCGTGTGCGAAAAATGTCGATCGCCTGCACGAGTTTCAGGATCTCGGGCCATGCGGTTTTAAGGTGTTTACGGCGGAAACAGGCGCATACGATCCGGAGTTCGCTCAATACATCACGACCGATCCCTCCCTGATGTACCGCATTTTCACGCAGACCGCGCGGATGGGAACGGTAACCGCGGTGCACTCGGAATGCCAGTCGCTTATTAGTCATTTCGAAGACCATGCACGTAAGAACATGGCACCGGACATGCGTGCGTATTTATACAGTAGGCCGCAGTCCGTCGAAGACGTTGCAGTGTTCTCCGAGGTCGCGATGGCCCGCGAAACGGGGGCCAAGCTGCACATCTGCCACATCGTTGGTAAAGGCAGTGTCGACTTCATGCGCTGGGCAAAGCGTGACTACTATCCAAACGTGTCGTGCGAGGCCGCACCCTGCAATCTGCTTATGAACGATGAGGATTCGATCCGGCTGGGTTCCGTCGCAAAATTTAGTCCCCCCGTGCAAGGTGAAATTCATCGTCGCTCGGTTTGGGACGGACTGCTCGATGGGACAGTAGATTTTGTTGGGAGCGATCATGCCCCGCAGGACTATGAAAAGAAGCACAACCCAAATATCTGGCAAGCGTCGCCGGGCAGTCCAGCTCTCGACTACTGGGTTCCACTCATGCTTGACCGTGTGGCACGCGGGGAAATTTCGATGTCCCGCTTCGTTGAAGTTGCTTCCGCGGCGCCAGCGCGGCGATTCGGCCTACATCCCTCGAAGGGGATCCTGCAGGAGGGCGCGGATGCTGACGTAGTGGTGATCGATATGAATAAGACATCGACGGTTCAAGCGGCGAACTTTAAGAGCAAGGCACGTTATACGGCATTTGAAGGATGGCCAATGCGCGGAATTCCCGTGCTGACAATCGTCAACGGAAACATCGTTGCGAAAGACGGAAAAATCGTCGGCAAAGCCGGCGACGGAAAATTTGTAAGCCCGAAGATTTGAAATAGACCTTGGCAATGATGATTCCTTACGGAACGGCAATGCGAGGTGTCGATTGGCGTTAACAATTGCCCTCGGAAAGCTGCACCCGGACAACGAGGATGGCCGGCCGCTTTATGTGCAGGTCAAGTCCGCCATCGCGACTGAGCTGGGCAAAGGCGCCTGGAAGCCCGGCGAAAAATTGCCTACTGAGGGAGAGCTAAGCCAACTCTTTGAAGTAAGCGAAGGGACGGTGCGCCTGGCGATAGTTGACTTGGTAAAAGAAGGGCGGTTGACCCGTCGTTCGGGCAAAGGCACGTTCGTGGCGCGGCCCAATTTCGAGCGGAGTTTTGAGCGTTTCTATCGGTTTCGAGACGGCCGAAATCAATCAAACCCGGAATACGGCGTGCGGGTCATCGGATTGAAGCGCGACGTCGCGGCCGACGCAACCATCGCAAAAACGTTGAGCGCTGGGGCGCGAACGAAAATCCTGTCCATACATCGCACAATCGACCAGAACGGGATTGCGGTGTGCCATTCCACCTCTTATTTGCGTCAGGACCGCTTCGGCGGGCTGGTCGAGACCGATTTTGCCGACGCTGCCCTCTACGAGGTGCTGCAGACCAAGTTTGGCGTGCATATCATGCATGTGGTCGAGAGCCTCAGCGCGCGGGTCGCAAAGGCGGACGATTGCTCGATTCTGAATATTCCCCGCAAATCGCCCGTGATTGCCATCGAACGGGTTGCCTATACGTACAGCAATCAGGTCGTCGAGGTCAGGCGCACCGTCGCACGCAGCGACAAGTTCAGCTACCAGATCGAGCTGAGTTAGTGGCTCGTTGCTTACCGAGAAAACCGTCAACGCGCAGGGAAGCAAATGTTAGCGAAACGAATAAGCCTCAAAGTCCTCTTGGTGATTGTGTTCTCGCTTTGCGTATTGAGTGCCAATGCACAGGAATTTCCCGTGCGGCCTATTCGGGTTGTGGTCCCGTGGCCACCGAGTGGGACGGTCGACATCCTGGCTCGGCCATTGACCCAGCGATTGTCAGAACTGACCGGTCAGTCAGTAATTGTCGACAACCGTCCTGGCGCGAACAGCATCCTGGGTTCGGAAATCGTCGCTAAAGCCTTGCCCGACGGCTATACGTTGCTTCTCGACAATGTTACCGGGCATGCAATCAACGCAACTCTGTACAAGACCCTGCCGTTCAACTCGGTCAGGGACTTTGCGCCTGTAGCGCTACTTGCGTCGGTCACGAATTTGCTGGTCGTTACGCCGTCCTTAGGCTGGAAAAGCGTAAAAGACGTGATCGCTGCAGCGAAATCGAAGCGGGGCCAAGTGAACTATGCATCATTTGGTGCGGGCAGCACCGCACATCTCGCTGGCGAATTGTTCAAGTCTCATGCCGGCATCGATATCGTTCATGTGCCTTATAAGGGCGGAGCGCCGGCGCTGATCGACGTGATGGCCGGGCGTGCATCACTAATGTTTGCAACGCTGCCCTCTGCTTTGGGGTTTGTCAAAGGCGGACGGTTGGTCGCTATCGCCACGACCGGACTTAAGCGATCGCCGGCAACACCAGACGTGCCGACCGTTGCAGAGAGCGGCTTACCCGGTTTCGAGGCAACGACTTGGTATGGCGCGTTGTTGCCTGCCAAGACGCCGCCTAAAGTGGTGCAATCGCTGCACGATCGCCTTGTGAGTATCGTAAACGAACCGCAAATGCACGATCGCCTGGCGCAGCTCGGGTTCGAGGCGCACACAAGTTCATCTGAAGAAATGTCGCGGCACCTGAAGGAAGAGACGGTCAAATGGGGCAAGGTTGTCAAATCTTCGGGTGCGCAGCTCGACTAAGACAAGGGATGCATCGTGATACACAACTCGCTTATTTACGGAAACAAATTTGGCAATGCCGCCATGCGCGCCGTGTGGAGCGAAGAATCAATGGTGCAGCGCTGGCTCGACTTCGAGGCAGCGATTGCCTTGGCGCAGGGAGAGTTGGGTGTGATCCCGCGCCGGGCGGCGGCGAAGATTGCTCAGCATTGCAACGTCGCCACGGTCACCCCGGCTGCAATTGCGGCCTGGCATGTGAAAACCGGGCATGTAATCGTCTCTTTGGTCAAAACATTCCGCGATGCAGCGCCCGCTGTCGGTGAGCTATTTCATTTTGGACCGACGACTCAGGACATTCTCGATACTGGGTTGACCCTGCAGATTCGTGACGCACTGGCACTTCTGGTTCCACGTTTGGCGAACCTCGGAAATACGATCAGAGCGCAGGCCAAGCGTTATCGAAATACCGTCATGGCGGGACGCAGTGAGGGCCAGCTTGGATCGCCGATTACGTTCGGCTATAAGCTCGCGGTGCTTGATTCCGAGATTGCAGATCATCTAGCAAGACTTGCTCAGGCGTCCGAGCGATTGATGTGGGTGACGCTTTCTGGCGCCACTGGCGTGCAATCGTCGTTCTGCGGCATTGCAGGCGAGAGTAAAACGCGGCGTATGGTCAGGCTGGTCGGCCAACGCCTGGGGCTGCCCGTGCCGTCGATTTGTATGCACCATCGTACCGATCGCTTTGCGGAATTGGGAACAGTTCTGGCTGGGCTCTTGTCCAGTCTTGGCGAAGTCGGATTGGAAATCCGCGATTTACAGCGGTCGGAAGTTGCCGAAGTCGCAGAACCCTGGGGCACGGATCGGCATAGTAGCAGCACGATGCCACAAAAGCAGAATCCGGAAGTTAGCGAATGGCTGGAAGGGTTGGCCAAGCTGGCGAGGGGATACGCGATGGCGCTTCTCGATACGCAACAGCAGCACGAGCGCGACATTTCACGTCTGCCTCCAGAGTTGCACGCTCTTCCCAATCTGTTTCTGCATACGATCGCAGCCGTTGATTCAGCGGAGTACATCCTAGGAAATCTGCGTGTTTTTCCCGCTCGTATGCGTAAAAACGTGATGATGAACGGCGGACTCATTATGTCGGAGTCGTTGATGCTGTTGCTTGCCAAACGCAGTCGTCGCAAGGTCTGGGCGCATCAGCTTTGCCACGACATAGCGATGCAGGTGACCACCGGCGGTGGAACGTTGGCGGATGCGATGGGGCAGAATGCGGAGGTCGCGCGCTATCTCTCGCCTGCGGATATTCGCGCCGCTACCCGCCCGGAAAGCTACATTGGAACCGCGGTTTCGCAGGTGAACGAGTCGAGTAGGATGTCCACGACCAATGTCCAGACTGCCATGCGGATATTGCGCAAGACCGTGCTCACCCCTGCAGGCAGCTCGAAGTCCCGCCGCAAGTAGCAGGGTGTCGTGACCATCGAAAGCCTGCTTTCCAAACACGTCGCCGAGGCGACTTTCGATACTTTGCCCAAATCATCGGTAGAGGCTGCGCGGCGTTCGCTGGTCGATACCGTGATGGTCGCTTGTGGCGCAGCAAGAGCTCCGGGCATGAAGGAAGCGGCGCGTGCCGCACTGAGCGGTGCCGCCGGCGACGTTTCGATTTGGCATACCGGTCAAAAATCTTCTTCTCGCGCTGCCGTATTTTTAAACAGCCTCGCGGCTGCGGCGCTCGACTACGATAGCATTTATCCCGACGCTGCCGTGCATCCAGACCTTATTGCTGTGCCTGTGGCGCTTGCACTATGCGAGGCACACGGTCGTTCCGGTCGCGACTTGCTGTGTGCCATCGCACTCGGTGGCGACTTGATGTGCCGCCTCGCGCGTGCGACACGGGCAAACACGGGCTGGTTTTATACGTCGTTATATGGAGCCGTTGTTTCTGCCGCAGTAACGGCCCATCTCTTGAAGTGCAAATCTCCGGAAGTCATGCACGCAATGGGGCTGGGCGCGATGAACGCGGCCGGCACCTATCAACCCGTCAAGGAGCGATCGCTCAGTAAACGGACCCTTGCGGCATTTGCCGCCGATTCCGGTGTTTTGTGCGGACAGGTCGCGGCGGCAGGATATCCAGGCCCTTCGCAATGGCTGTCGGGGCAGTTTGGCATGCACCTGATGTATGAGGCGGGTGATTCAGCCACCATTGTGCAGGACTTAGGCACCGTTTTCGAAAACGAGCGGATCAGTCTCAAGCCTTATCCCAGTTGTCAGTGCAATCACGCAGCAATCGACGCTTTGCTCGATTTGAGATCCGAGCACTCGCTCGTCGCTGAAGATGTTCAGTCGATCGAAGCGATCATATCTCCTTACATGTCTAGGCTTGTCGGGGCGCCCTACGCGCCTGGAATGACGCCTCAGGTGGCCGCGCAATTCAGTATTCAGTATTCACTTGCACGAGCACTTTTAGATGGAGAGTTCGGCATTGCCGCAATTCAAGATGCGGCCGCGTGCGATCCTAGAGCGGTCGAACTGACGACACGTGTACGCGTCACCGTCGATCCGGACAATTCCGGCAATTACGGCCCGGCCGTGGTGCGACTCACTTTGCATAATGGCACAGTTCTTGCGAAAGAGAACACCGTGCTGCGCGGAAGCGTGGATAGTCCGCTGACCGCGAATCAATTGAACGCCAAAGCGTACGACTGCCTGATAGCTGGGGGTTACAAAATCAACCACGCTGTTGCAGGAGAAATTGTCGATTCATTGTTGAATGTGGAGCAAGAATCTTCGGTGTCCGACTTTATGACGCAGTTTCGAAGTGCTTTGCGCGGCATGTCGTCGTCCGCTGAATAGGCGAGCTCGAATCAAAGATGGCAAAGATCAATCCAGGAGACGTGATGGGGCGCATTAATCGGTTGTGCATTCAGGTGACGGCGGTGGTGCTTATCTCCGGATTTGTGCTCCCGGCCGGTGCGCAGACTTATCCTGCCCGAAGCATACGTTTCGTGGTTACGTTTCCGCCAGGAGGCACGACGGATATCCTCGC
>Ga0265331_10003275_pt1 | contig 10532 bp, 10 predicted proteins | sample 41923metaG_FD_202088 | JGI IMG/M metagenome (GOLD analysis project Ga0265331, IMG submission 202088) | Rhizosphere microbial communities from Carex aquatilis grown in University of Washington, Seatle, WA, United States - 4-19-23 metaG | ecosystem: Host-associated > Plants > Roots > Rhizosphere...
CAGGTGCTAAGTAGTTTCCGGCTCTTACAAAATATCGTCATCTCTGGCATTTTATTTTTTATAATAAAGTGCGATTTCTGAACTGATAATACCAGTATTTTTGGAGTTTTAAATATAGCATACAAGCCACTTGTAAATGACCGTGCAAAATTTACCGCATTGTTGGTTGGTATTAGCTTTGCGGTGTTTCTGATGATTCAAATGACATCCTTGTTCGCGAGAATTCTTTCTAAATTTTCAACTGCGGTCGTCAACGTTGGCTCACGCATATGGGTCATAGACCCAGCAGTTCAGACAGTTGCCAACAGCATTCCCATGCCGGATTACGTTCTTGATGAAGTGCGTTCAATTGAATTGAATGATCATCGCGGGATTATCGTCGACATTCAGACTCGTGCGACGGCTACCAAGATACAGTCGCCCTCTTTGTAGCACTTGGTGGTGGATGGCGGAATTCTGGAGCTGAACCGTCCAAAGATGCACCCTCTGCATCTAAGTAATTTTCCGGCAGCAAATCATAGAGCAGGAGCAAAAAGCAAGATGTTCGGTTGGATTGAAATTTGCCTTCTCTCTATGGCTGTCGTGCTTCTGTTGCTTCGTGCCTTACCGTACTTCCGATCCTATCGCCGACTTTGCGATGGAGGTAGTTTGCTCCTGTTGATATCTGCGATCTTTCCGCGGGTTGGTAATCCACTTGGGCAATTTCTATTCGGAACGGACGGAGGGAGGGCGCACCTACCACTTGAATTGTTTGGGGTCGTGTGGTGGATTCTGGGGGCGTGGCTGTTCAAAAGCCTGCTTGATCTGGTGTTTCTCCGGACGTTTTTTCCCGAAAATGATGAACCTCATGCTCGCCGCTTGTTTGCGGATCTGGCATCGGGGTTAATCTACCTTCTTGCCTTCGTAGGAATCGTCGGCACTGTGTTCAATCAACCTGTCTCAACCTTCCTAGCGACGTCAGGAGTCCTGGCAATCGTTCTTGGCCTTGCGCTTCAGAACACCCTTGGAGATGTGCTTGCCGGTCTTGCGATCAATATCGAACGCCCATTTGGGGCCGGAGATTGGATAACCCTGTCCGATCAGGTCACTGGCCAGGTCATGCAGGTCAATTGGCGGGCTACCAGACTCAGGACATGGTCGCATGACATGGTCATTATACCGAACAGTGCCATATCGAAAACGATCGTGACGAACCACAGCCGTCCGAAAGGTCCCCATCGCTGTATTGTGCGCCTCAAGATTGATCACGCAGTGGCCCCTTCTCGGGTGATTGAAGCGCTAAAAGCCGCCGCCACTGGTAGTCCTAACGTCGCCCACGGCACGACCCCGCAGGCCTACGCCTGCGCATTCTCAGATTCTCTGGTGGACTACGAGTTGGCTTTCGCGATCGATAGTTTTGCGCTGACCCCTGGCACGAAATCGGAAATGCTGGTCCGCATCGTGGACACCTTCCGGGAGCATAACATTCACATTGGTGCGCCAGCGATGGCTGTTCGGATTATTCAGCAGGACGGCACCACACCATGATACATAAAGAGACACATCTCATTGCACGGATAGGATGGCTGCGCGCCGCCGTGCTGGGGGCAAATGATGGCATTATTTCGACGGCTAGTTTGATCCTGGGCGTGGCCTCGGCAGCGGGTTCGCAAAACAGCGTTCTGATCGCCGGGATCGCAGGCCTGGCTGCTGGGGCGATGTCTATGGCTGCTGGAGAATATGTTTCGGTCAGTTCGCAGTCCGATACCGAACAGGCCGATTTGTCGCGCGAAAAGCGGGAACTGGTCAAGACACCAGATACCGAGAAGGAAGAACTGGCGCGAATTTATGTCGCGCGCGGTGTTGATATTGGCCTCGCCCGTCAGGTCGCGGCCCAGCTCATGGACAAGGATGCTTTAGGAGCTCATGCTCGGGACGAACTCGGCATATCCGACATCACAACCGCCCGCCCCATACAAGCGGCGATGACCTCGGTGGTCGCGTTTTCCGGTGGCGCAGCTTTGCCACTTGCACTCGTCGCAGCCTCTCCCTCGCACTGGTTGCTGGTCAGTATTCCCGTTGGGTCGCTGATGTTCTTGGCGTTGCTTGGTGCCATTGGTGCGAAAGTCGGGGGTACCGAGCTTTTAAAGCCGACAATCCGCGTGACCTTCTGGGGCGCATTGGCCATGGCTTTAACCGCCGGAATTGGTGCTCTTGTCGGCAGGGGTATTTGAAGTCGTATTCGGTTGCTCGCGGTTCTGCTCGACGTCATCAAGCGATAGACCGAGTTCCGAAACTGCTTCCTCAAGATAATCTGCCAGGAGAGGGGTGCCGATCAGATAATCGGCCTCTGACGTGGTCCGGCTGTTTCGCGCTTGGATCATTGCCTGATGCCAATCGGCCTTGCCGAAATCGCCTCTGCCAATCCAGATGAGTGCCAGTAGTTCTTCTTGTTCGTCGATATTCAGGTCTTCGATTGCATTGCGGAGTTCAGCAAGGGTCGGATTGTTCGGTGTATCGAAGAGGATATCGCTTTCGCCATCATCCGCCGGGTTCGAGTCGGAGTCCCCAGAATCAGCCGGAACCTCGGCATCGAACTCGCGTGCTTTTTCGATGATAAAGGCAAGTTTTTCGAGGGAAATGGTTAGCATGGGTAGGGCGTCCTAATGAACGGCACTATTGAAAGATGTGAGGTCGAGACGATCAGCTCGCTCATCGGCAAATGGCGTATTATAAGCACAATACCGAGCAATGGCGTCTAGATGGCAGGCTCGGAAACTACCTATTGAACCTTTGCCAAATGTCGGTCTCCCTCAGCCATATGGAAATGACGATCAACCAACGCAGACGACAATTGAACAATGATGGGGCGATGGTCGGAATTGCCGCGATCAAGGACTTCTGCACTTTCGCACGATAGGCCTCGGATAAAGCAGCGGTCCAGCCGGAAGGACTCAACAGTCTCAAGATAATGAGTCGTTTGACGCGGGCCAACGTCAGAGAAGTCCTTCAGAAGTGACGGCCCTAACAAGTTGCAATCACCCATGATTACTGCCGTGTGTGGTAATGTTTTGGCAAGTCGCCTGAGTTGACGACGATTCAACACTTGCCCATGAGACAGATGGACATTGGCAACCACATAGTCACCCATATCAATGATCTGACTTATCCGTCTAATGATCAATCCAGGTTGTAAGGATAGCGTGTAGGCTGGCGCATAAAATGGTTTTGGACTCCAGGCAGCAAGACCGTGACTTCGATCAGGTAACGTATTCCTGACGTAGTTTCCCCCGATTTCAAAAGGGAGTGGGTCTATCAACGCCGTAGCCTCCTGCATTAATAGCAGGTCTGGATTGTATTGAGATATCAGACCTTTGACCTGCTCAAGAGTTGCGCCCGACCAGTGCAGCAGATTCCAACTGATAATTTTATGTCCGTGTCTAAGGGTCATTGTTTCGCGACACACCTATTTTCCGATTTCTGATCAAAATTGAGAAGCCGATAAATGCCGAAAGTGATCCGAGAATTATAGAAAATACGTGCGGCCACAGGAGTACAAAAAGACCAAAAATCATAAACGTCGAGGCGCCAACCGAGAGGACGATTCTTTCGGCTTGTCCCGGGGTTCGACGTTGGCTCATCGAGGCGCCAACAATATTGCCCAGACTGACAATGCCTGCAATAAATCTGCCCATATGTGCATGGTGTCGATGTTTAAGGATTTGCCCCGTTTGTTTGATTTCGCCGGTCGTCTTGGATATAAGAATAATTTCTGTGGCATTGCGCAGGTCGCGCTCAAAAATGGTCTCCATCTCCTTCGCCAATTGACGGTCCTTGATCGTCACATCCAATTCTCGGTTGGATATCCAACTTGCAAAATTGGAATTGCTTGATCCTATGCGCGACCAGCACCCGTCGGCAACAGCCGTCTTAGCGTGCATCATCGGACCATTCCATTCAAACACGCGGACACCGGCCTCCAGCAAAGGGCGGTAACCAGCTTGAGAGAGAATGCCGATGATTGGCCAGTTGCTGGAACCAGGGACTAGCAACCGCACGTCCACCCCGGCGCGAGCAGCACCGCAAAGGGCGCGAACATATCCTGTGGTCGCCACAAAATACGCATCGGTCAACCATAAGGATTTCTCGACTATTTCGGCTATGAGCTGTTCCAGCCTGTAAAGCCCCATGCTGTTAGGTCGTCCAGCAATTACCCACATCGACATGCTTCCAACTCGATCCCTGGATTTTGTCAGATAGTGGTCTTCCGGCGGAAGTGCGGGGCCTGCCGTTGCCCAACTATCAGCAAATGAAAGTTCTAAATCGCCAACCACAGGGCCTTGGACCTCGATAGCCGTGTCTCGCCACGGGGGGTGATTGAGCTTCTTATTCCCTACCCACTTATCACCAATGCACAATCCGCCAGTGAAGGCGACATTTCCATCTACACACAGTAGCTTGCGATGATCTCGACTGATCCAGGCGAGTCCTTTAAACCATTTAGGAGGGTTGTAGCTGCGAACGTCGACGCCTTTGCTCCGCAAGGTATCCCAATAACGCTTCGATGATTGAGTGGTGCACCCCATCCAATCGTAAAGGACACGACACCGAACTCCACGCGCTGCGGCATTGGCCAAAGCATTTGAAAAGGTCTGTCCAATTTCATCGTCAGCAAGAATATAGTTTTCGAGATGGATTGTGCGGGTGGCGCTGGCAATAGCTGCCAGCCAGACTGGATAGTTTTCGGTGCCGTCACACAAGACACGCAAACTATTTCCCTCGGAAAATTTGGCGTCTGCAACCCGTGAGAACGCACTGCCGCCCAAAGCTTCGAGTGGCGTTGGTCGAACAGGATCAATCAAGTTGGCGGCACATTCGGCCACTTCAGCAATTTTGAGCACTTTAACACCTTCAAGATCTTTCAGCGGAACTACGCCTCAATGTTCTCCTGTTTAAAATTATGAGTTATCGAATGGCATCGCCAAGACTAGGCGATGGAGGGATGGCGGACGAGGTTCGGACAATACTCAGATGCGTTTGGAGGAGTCCTCCTGGCAAGACGACACCAAGTCATTGTGCATTGTAGAATCATCCTGGGGCCACATTCGACTCGGCGCAGATGTCGGGACTGACGGCAGTTCAGTCGGTTGCTGAGTAGTTGCCGAGCCTTTTGAGGGGTTTGATGGGCACGCTACACTACGAGTATGATTTGTCCTCATTTCACTGTGATGCGCCGCTATCCCATAACCATAGGGAGAGCTGCCATACTGTCGGCATGACCAGTAACGGGGTGAACGACGCGCTGCGCTGAAGACGGCCGCCGTCAGGAGTAGCTGTCGTGACTAGATTAAAACGACAAGGGGGGCGCGGTGAACCACGACAACACGGAGGCAACCCTGTTTGGCACGGCTTTGCCAAATTGAATTCAGGTCATGCATCAATAACAGAGGAACACCAAATGCCCACGAATCCCCCGATTAAATGTGCGGATTTCTCTTTAATGAGTATACCTGCGTTCTGGCCGATGGCGATGGCTGCAAAGCTGATTGAGCAAGGCGAAGGGCTTTACGTCAAGAATCTTAAATTCGCCAATGAAGAAATCAAAATTCACGAACGCTTACGCCCTAAGTTGGCGACCACTAACACCGAGCGACTTGATTTGCGGACGATGGTTCTGCGCGATTATGGCAAGCCAGGAGGACTTCCCACACTTGTTGACGCCCCCCATGCTGGTCATACCGCTATGATTGCCGACTACCATAAGGGACAAAGTCTGGTTGAGACGCTGCTAGACAACGGAATTAGCCACGTCGCCTTAACGGATTGGAAGTCGTCGACAGATGACATGAAGGACCTAGAGATCGACAACTACCTTGCCGAAATGATCGTGGCCATTGACGACCTCGGTGGCCGCGTGAATTTGGTTGGCCTCTGTCAAGGCGGGTGGGTGTCGGCAATGATCGCTGCGCGATTCCCGGAGAAAGTAAATTCTCTGGTTCTTGCTGGCGCGCCTATTGATACGGATGCGGGTCAGGGGGTGATCAAGCGCATGGTCCATAAGTCTCCCTTGTCGCTTTACCAGGAATTAGTGGCTGTCGGCGGGGGCTTGATGTTAGGTAAATTCATGCTGCAAGGGTGGAAAAACATGCACCCCGAGCAGCATTACATTCAAGGCTTTATTGATCTGTACGAGCATATCGACGATCCGAAATATCTAGTCAAAGAGGAAACGTTTGAGCGTTGGTATGAAAATCCCATTGACCTGCCGGGCCGTTGGTATCTGCAGGTCATTACCCAGATATTCAAGGAAAACCGACTTGCCAAGGGTGAGTTCGTTGGATTGGGACGTCGACTGAATTTACGCGACATCACATGTCCAACCTATCTGTTGGCCGGTGAAGCAGATGATATTACTCCGCCTGAGCAGGTCCTTGATGCCATCAAATATCTTGGAACACCACAGGATCAAATCGTGCGGAAAACAGTGCCGGGCGGCCACATTGGTCTTTTTATGGGCGCTCGAACCCTGAAAGAGCATTGGCCCCAGATTGCCCGGTGGATTTCCGGGCAATAGGCTTCGGACTAAGCCTTGTATGACAAAGAGATATCCGATAACGCCGATCATAATCGCCCATAACAGGGCTAAATCATCTTGAGTGCGGCATGCTTTGCAGCCTGTTAAAGCGACTGCGCTGACAAAAATCTGATCAATTTTTGCCGCATTTCATCCGAGGAAATGCGGCTGACGGCATCACAGAGTTCTCGCATACGACGGCGTTGATCGTATAATTGATCCAGCAACGACAGTACCACAGGCAATGCCTCTTCATTGACCAGCATGACATCTCGCAACTCTTGGATCAGTCGCACCCTGGCGACATCAACATCTTGGAAAAGATAGTTACCGGCATGCCCATCGGGACGGACCCACTGTTGTGAAATCCAAAAGTCGATATCCCGACGCTGAAGACCAGATACTTGTGTTACCAGAACATCGATGCTGATCATGAGTTTTCTTCCATCGCTTTCCTGGGTTCAATAGGGTGCTCGGGCTTCCAACTCTTAAGGAACGCCTCCAATGCAGCATCGGGCGGCCCCAAAACCACCTCCAAAACAGCAAATAAATCGCCAGATTCCTTGCCGTTTTGGGCAGGGATTCCCCGTCCGCGAAGGCGCAGTTTGGTCCCCACTGCTGAATTTGATGGTATCCGCATATGCACGGACCCGTTTAGCGTTGGCACATCAACCGTTGCGCCAAGGACAATTTCGGACAGTGTGACCGGCAGCACCAAATTGATGTCTTGTCCATTACGTTTAAAAAGTGGATGAGGGCTGACATGAATTTCGATCAAAGCATCCCCTTTGGCTCCACCACTCCCACCATCAGTTCCTTGATTTCTTAAACGCAGAATTTGTCCATCGGAGGTACCAGACGGAATTTTGACATCCAGAACGCGGCCATCAGGCAGCGTGAGTCTTTTGGTCGCGCCATTGGCCGCATCCAGAAAGGAAACCGTCAAAACATAGCTTTCATCCCAACCATTACCGAAAGTTTCATTTTGAGAGCCAGGGTCTTGCTTGAAAATAGAACCAAACAGATCGTTCAGATCGTCAGTGCTCCACCCGCCAGGCTGAAATCCAGAAGGGCCATACCGTCGCCCCGGATCAGCATCGGCGAAATCTCGGTACGATGTTTGCCGTGCCCGTTCTTGCCCGGCGGCATCAATCTCCCCTCGATCGAATTTTCCACGCTTAATCGGATCGGATAACAATTCGTTGGCTGTCGCAATCGACTTAAATCGATCCTCAGATGCGACATTACCCGGATTGAGATCAGGATGATGCTTTTTGGCCAAATTGCGATAGGCTAAACGGATATCATCCTGACTGGCGGTGTTGGATACGCCCAGTATCTTGTATGGATCATCCATCGGACCAGCTATCACCTTGATCCATCAATTGTGCCAACTGGTCTCGTCAAACAACGGGTCTGTCACAGCCCTCAGTCGACCATCACTCGCTGTGATCGAGTGTCCTTTAAATGTCGAGGTTTTTCTTATCATAATCGACTCCTATTTAGGGCTCACTTGCCTTGAAGGATAGTCGCCAAAGGATCGCCCTGGCAGATAGGGAATCTACCTAACACCGGTATCATCAATTGGGTTTGTCATAACTGGGTCAATACTCGTTTGTATTTTGCAGGAATTGAGTCACGGGATTTGCAAATTATATGTCATCTCAGTTAGAGAAATCAGATGGTTAACGCAATACGGTTTGCAGGTTATGCGTCACTCTACAGCAGCAGGAAATGCTCAGCCTCGCCATCTAAATACTTGAGCAAAATCAATTCCATAGTCCGCGTGTGGGTATGTATTGACTCCCTTGCATGAACCGATCATTATTTTTTGATGGCTACGGCTCGGCGCGAAAAATTCTATGATACGGCACGGGGCGGCTCTTGTGGGCGGCTTCGCCGAAGATTTGCCGCTACTCTGGGCGCACTTGTTCTTGCCTTCAATCTTTTGGCGGGCGGTATCTTTCCGTCAAGACTGGACGAGGCGTTGGCGTCGTCCGAGAATGATAGCTCTTCATTAGATCGATTTGTTGTTTGTACCTCCACCGGCATGGTGGTGATTGATCAAGATGGACATCGGGTTCCATCAAACAATACCGCCGGACACAGTGGTGTTTGTCTGCTGTGCTTGCCGTTATTGCATGGCGATACTGCGGTTCCTGCTCAAGTGGCAGGCATTCAGCCCCCACAATCTTCGCGGCAAATTGATGTCGCGATTGCTTCGGAGCAACCGTCTTTTGCGGCTCGACTCCGAGGTTCGGCCTCCCCCAGGGCACCCCCACTCTCCTAATGGCATGACGATCATCGTGTGATCTGGTTCAGCGCGCGAAGTCTATGCTTCGGTCCTTGATATGGCCGAGCTCCGTCATGTTTCCCATGCGAATCCGTTGCGCCTATGGGCGGCAACTCCTTTTTTGCAGGATCATTTTGGGGGCATTTCCATGCACATTACCGATACCATGCGCACGCGCATGCACCGACTGGGCAGTGCGTTACAGATTATTCAAGACAGGACCACTTGGGCGGAAAAACCCCGCACTGTGCCAAAGCAAGGTGCAAGCGGAAATGCCTATCGAATCGCCTTTGTCATTCACAAATGGTCTGGTTTGGTCGGGGCTCTGTGGCTTGGTGTCCTGGGGTTGACGGGTTATTTTCTTGATCACGATACATGGCGTTGGCAGTGGCACTCGAAGGTACCAAGCTGGATGATGCCGGATCGCATCGTCGAGCAAAGCAATCGCTCCGTAACCAAGTTACTGCAAATAAATCCACTCAACCTCAAGGCTCAAGTGTCTGGGGGGCCAAGAGGGGTGTGGTACAGCATTGATGGCGGAGCAACCTGGCAGCCCACAAAGTTTTACGATGGCAACCATCTGCAAAACTTTGCCATCGAGCCCGATCCTGTCCGGGGTTGGGCACAGTTATGGTTTGGGACCGATGATGGGATTTGGACCTCGGAAGATGGGGGGGCCACGGCCATTCCATTTGCATTGCAGGGCACAAAGATAACGGCGCTATCGGCGGGGGCAAACGAATTTCATTTGATTGGGGTTGTTGATAAGACGGACGTCTTTGACATCAGCACCAAAGATCCAACTTTGGTCCACGGCTTCAACCTGATTCCGCCTTCTGAAGAGAATCGCCCATTGGAATTTCCGCTCAATCGTTTTTTGCACGAATTGCATTTTGGCCGGGCTGTTTTTGATCGCGACACGTCCCTGCTGTTGAATGACGTGGGTGGTGTGGGGCTGTTTGTTTTATGTCTTACCGGGTTTCTGTATTGGATGCTGCCCAAAAGCTGGCGCTCCAAATCAAAGGATGGACGTGCCAAAAGTGCGATCGCCCCGGCGACAAAGAAAGCGACGATCCTGTGGTTGTTTCGCATTCATAGCGTCACCATCGGCATCGCCTCTTTTTTTATGATTTTCTACTTGGTCGTCAGCGGTGTCCTTATCGGCCATGGTCGAGAGCTTGGAGATTGGATGCGGTCGGTCAAGATTCCACATGCCTATCTTCCCCCGGCATTCGATTTAAGATCTTGGGACAGTTCAATCGATTCCATCGCGGCCTATCAAAATGAGCCGGGCAAATTTTCCATCGGCAACCGCTTTGGGTTTTTCACCACCGTGGATGGCGGCCTAACATGGAAGCCGGAATTGGATCAAAACAATCGACCAGTTACCGCCGCTGCAAGTCTTCGGCGCATTGGTGGTGATTTGCTGGCCGTCAATGGCATGGCGGCCCCTAGCTTTATTCGTGGTGCAGATTCGCAGCATCACGAGGTCAAACCCAAACCCCGGATGATGCAGCATGTGGAAAAGGACGGGGCAGCCATGCCGCCGTCAAATGCTGGAAACAATGCGATGCGGCAAGGTGCTGGGGGCGGAATGGCAGGCATGTATATGCCCACCGATGTGACCGTCTTGGGTGATCGATTCGCTTGGCGTAACCAAGACAAAATCATTCTGACCGATGCCTA
>Ga0265331_10003290_pt1 | contig 10506 bp, 9 predicted proteins | sample 41923metaG_FD_202088 | JGI IMG/M metagenome (GOLD analysis project Ga0265331, IMG submission 202088) | Rhizosphere microbial communities from Carex aquatilis grown in University of Washington, Seatle, WA, United States - 4-19-23 metaG | ecosystem: Host-associated > Plants > Roots > Rhizosphere >...
CAGCGCATCGGGATCGGTCACCGCGGCGAAGTAAACGGCGAGTCCTTTCTTCAGCGCCTCCGCGAACACGAACGCGAGCGGCACGAACAGGAACAGCGTCAGAAAGATGAGGGCGACGACGATCAGCAGGCGCCGGATGATCGGCGGTTCGGCCGCCGCGCGGGGCAACCCGATCGGCAATGATGTGGCTGCGGGCATCGGCGAATGCGCCTTGGTCATGCCAGCGCTCCCTGCCGCCGTCGCGCCCACGCCTGCAGACCGTTGATCGCGAGCAGCAGCGCGAACGAGGCGACCAGCAGCACGACGGCGATCGCGGTCGCACCGGTATAGTCGTATTGCTCGAGCTTGGTGATGATGAGCAGCGGCGCAATCTCGGACGCCATCGGCATGTTGCCGGCGATGAAGATCACGGAGCCGTACTCGCCGATCGCGCGTGCGAAGGCGAGCGCGAAGCCCGTCAGCAGCGCCGGCATCACGACGGGAAACACGACGCGCCGAAAGCTCTGCCAGCGCGACGCGCCCAGCGTCGCCGCCGCCTCCTCGAGCTCGCGCGGCAGCTCCTCCAGTACGGGCTGCACCGTGCGCACGACGAACGGCAGGCCGATGAAGGTGAGCGCGACCGCCACGCCGAGCGGCGTGTAGGCGACCTTGATGCCCGCCATCGCGAGCAGGCTGCCCAGCCACCCGTTCGGCGAGTAGAGGCCCGCGAGCGCAATGCCGGCGACCGCCGTCGGCAGCGCGAACGGAAGATCGACCAGCGCGTCGACGAGTCGCCGGCCCGGAAACGGATACCGGACGAGCACCCAGGCGACGATGAGCCCGAACACTGCATTGACGGACGCGGCCGCCAGCGAAGCGCCGAACGTGAGGCGGTAGCTTGCGAGGACACGCGGCGCCGTCACGACGTCGATGAACGCGGGCCAGCTCAACTCGGCCGTCTTGATGAAGGCAGCGGACAGCGGAATCAGCACGATCAGCGACAGGTAGACGATCGTGTAGCCCAGCCCGAGCCCGAAGCCGGGCAGCACGCGCTTGCGCCGGCGCACGCGCGCCGGCGCTGCTTCCTCCCCGGATGACGTCCTCACGATCACGACGTGCCTGTGCTTCGCTGCCGCCGCTGCGAAGTCGGCGTTGTCGGTGGTATTGGAGTGCGCGACGAGCGGTTCATGTCGTGGCGGCGCCGCGCGCCGGGTTCAGGTGGCGAAGGCGAGGCGGGTCCCGCCCTTGGCACGCGAGTGCCGCGAACCGGATTCTATTTCATGCAGGAGCCGCAGGCCGTCGGGCCAGTCGCCGAACCCCGAGTCCGCGTTGACGTGGCCTGCGTTCCGATATGCGACGAGCCGGCTTCCCCATGCGGTCGCGAGCGCACCGGCCTTGACGAGCTTCATCCATGGATCGTCGGTGCTCGCCACCAGCGTGGAGGGAAACGGCAGGCGTTCGTGCGGAACCAGCGGGCCGACGCCGAGTCGGTCCGGATCCGGCGGGGCGACGAGCAGGGCGGCCCGCACGTCGGCGCCATGGATGACCGCGGCGCGCACCACGGCGAGGCAGCCGAAGCTGTGTGCGGCGACGATCGGCGGTGCATCCTGCGCGCGCACCGCGTCGGCGACCGTGCGCGACCACGCGTCGAGGTCGCGCGACGTCCAGTCGCGCTGCAGGACCCGGCGAAAGGACGGATGGCGTGCCTGCCAGCGCGACTGCCAGTGTTCCGGTCCGCTGTCCCGGAGCCCCGGGACAATCAGGACCGGTGCCGCGGTCGATTCGAGCGGCCCGCGGTCGGTTGTCAGCAGCCGTCGCAGCAGCTGCGACGGCGCGAAGATGTGCGTGCGCATGTCCGCCTCACTTCGCGCCGGGCTTGTAGATCTGGTCGAACGAGCCGCCGTCGGCGAAATGCGCCTGCTGCGCCTTCTGCCAGTCGCCGAAGTACTCCTTCAGCGGAAAGAGCGTCACCTTCGCGAACTGCTTGTCGAATTTCTTCGCGACGGCCTCGAGCGTCGGCCGGTAGAAATTGCGGGCGGCGATCTCCTGACCTTCGGGCGTGTAGAGGTACTCGAGATAGGCCTGCGCGACCTTGCGCGTCCCCTTCTTGTCGACGACCTTGTCGACGATCGCCACGGGCGGCTCGGCCAGGATGCTGTACGACGGCACGACGATCTCGACCTTGTCGGGCCCGAGTTCCTTCACCGCGAGATAGGCTTCGTTTTCCCATGCGAGGAGCACGTCGCCGATGCCGCGCTCGACGAACGTCGTGGTCGCGCCGCGCGCGCCGGAGTCGAGCACCGGCACGTTCGCGTAGAGCTTGCGCACGAAGTCCTTCGCCTGGGCCTCGCCGCCGTATTTCCGCTGCGCATAGCCCCAGGCCGCGAGGTAGTTCCAGCGTGCGCCCCCCGAAGTCTTCGGATTCGGCGTGATGACGGCGATGCCGGGCTTCACGAGATCGTCCCAGTCCTTCACGCCCTTCGGGTTGCCCTTGCGCACGAGGAACACGATCGTGGACGTGTAAGGCGAGCTGTTGTGCGGAAGCCGCGTCTGCCAGTTGGCGGGCAGGAGCTTTGCCTTTTCGGCGATCGCGTCGATGTCGTAGGCGAGCGCGAGGGTGACGACGTCGGCGTCGATGCCGTCGATGACGCTGCGTGCCTGCGCGCCGGAGCCGCCGTGCGACTGCTTGATGGTCACGGTCTCGCCGGATTTCGCCTGCCAGTACTTCACGAACGCGGCGTCGAAGTCGCGGTAAAGCTCCCGCGTCGGATCGTAGGAAACGTTGAGCAGAGTGGTTTCCGCATCGGCAACCGACGACGTGGCGGCGGTCGTTGCGACGAGTAGACTGATGACGAAGGTTCTGAGGTTCATGACAATATTATCTCTTGATCTAGCGATGATCGCAAAATAGATCATCTGGTTATAAGTGGGTCCAAAGGATGGCCGCGAATCGCGGCCATCGGGCTCGCCGGAGCCGGCGCGTTCAAACGCCGGCGGCAAGCCTCAGCATCGCGAGCGACGACATCGCATTCGCCACGCCATGGCCTGCGGTCGAAGCACGCCGAAGCGGCAGTGCTGCATGAGGGTGCTGTTCCGGGGGATCACTGGATCATCCCCGCCGCGACCGTGTTGTTGGTCGTCTCGTCGATCAGGATGAAGCTGCCCGTCGAGTGATTGACGCGGTACGGCTCTGCGAACACCGGCTGCGCCAGTTTCAAAGCGATGCGGCCGATGTCGTTGCGCGCAAGTGTTGCTAGCGCAGGCTCGTGCCGCTGCGTCGAGATGTTCCACAGGTCGTCGATGCGTTCGACGTGCGCGCGAACTTCGCGCGTCGTGTGTCGCAGCAGATATCGGCGCCGCGGATCGAGCGGTGCATCGCCCAGCCAGCAAAGTGTTGCGCTGAGACTCCGTGCGACAGCCGGAGGTGCGTCCGCGTGCACAAGCATGTCGCCGCGCGAGATGTCGATCTCGTCGTCCAGCACGACCGTCACCGAGGCGTGCAGGCCGGCAGCGGCCTGCGGGCCATCGAAGGTCTCGATCGCACGGATGCGCGTCGTGATGCCGGACGGCAGGACGGTGACCGCGTCGCCGACCGCGACCGACCCGGATTCTATCCGGCCCATGTAGCCGCGCGGACGCCCTTCGGTCGGACGCGCGACGAGCTGGATCGGAAAGCGGAACGGCGCCTGCGCGAGGTCCCGGGAGACCTCGGCGGTCTCGAGAATCTGCAGAAGCGTCGGACCGTCGTACCACGACAACCGGTCGCCGCGATCGACGATCATGTCGCCGTCCAGCGCCGAGATCGGCACGAAGCGGACGTCCTCGATGCCGCTCCTTTCGGCGAACGCGACGAAATCGCGGACAATCCGTGCGAACGCCTCTTCGCTGAAGTCGACCAGGTCCATCTTGTTCACGGCCACCACGAGGTGCGGAATGCCGACGAGGTGGGCGAGCGTCGCGTGCCGGCGCGTCTGCGTGACGACGCCGTGGCGCGCGTCGACCAGCAGGATCGCGAGCTGCGCCGTCGACGCCGCCGTGACCATGTTGCGCGTGTACTGCTCGTGTCCGGGCGCGTCGGCGATGATGAACTTGCGCAGCGCCGTCGCGAAATAGCGATAGGCGACGTCGATCGTGATGCCCTGCTCGCGCTCCGCGGTGAGGCCGTCGGTCAGGAGTGCCAGGTCGAGTGCCGTGCCGCGGCGCTCCGACGTCCGCTCAAGCGCCGCGAGCTGATCCGCGAGGATCGCCTTGGTGTCATACAGCAGGCGTCCGATCAGCGTGCTCTTGCCGTCGTCGACGCTGCCCGCCGTCAGGAAGCGCAGCACGCCGTGATCGAGCACGTCCGGAGATTCGATCGCGGACATCAGAAATATCCTTCCTTCTTGCGCAGCTCCATCGATGCGTCGTTGGTCTGGTCGTCGAGACGCGTCGCGCCGCGCTCGGTGATCGTCGTCGTAGCGGTTTCGGCGATGATCGCGTCGAGGGTTGCCGCGGTCGATGCGACCGGCGCCGTGCAGGTGATGTCGCCGACCGTGCGAAAGCGGACTGACACGTGCAGGACCGTCTCTCCGTCGCGCGGCGGCGTGATTTCCGTCACCGGGACGAGCGCCGTGCCGCGACGCACGACCGGACGCGTGTGCGCGTAGTAGATCGACGGAATGTCGAGCCGCTCGCGCGCGATGTACTGCCAGACGTCGAGCTCGGTCCAGTTCGAGATCGGGAACACGCGGACGTTCTCGCCCGGATGCACACGTGCGTTGTAGAGGTTCCAGAGCTCCGGCCGCTGGTTCTTCGGGTCCCACTGACCGAAGGCATCGCGAAACGAGAAGATCCGCTCCTTCGCGCGCGCCTTTTCCTCGTCGCGGCGGGCGCCGCCGATCAGCGCGTCGAAGCCGAACTCGGCGGTCGCGTCGAGCAGCGTCACCGACTGGTGCGGGTTGCGGCTTTCCTGCGGATGCTTGAGGACGATGCGCCCCGCGGCGATCGAATCGTCCAGCGTGCGGACGATGAGGCGCTCGCCGAGCTCGGCGGCGCGGCGGTCACGGCAGGCAATGACTTCCGGAAAATTGTGGCCGGTGTCGATGTGCAGCAGCGGAAACGGAAAGCGGCCGGGGCGGAATGCCTTCTCGGCGAGGCGCAGCATCACCAGCGAATCCTTGCCGCCGGAAAAGAGCAGCGAGGGGTTGCGGCACTGTCCGGCGACTTCGCGCAGGATGTGAATCGCCTCCGACTCGAGCCAGCTCAAATGATCGGAATCGGCAGGCGCGACGGGAGAGGTCGCCTCCGGCGCGCGCAGTTCCTCGGCGAGGGCCGCGGTCGTCATGACGTCGCTCCTGCCGTTGCGGTCGTCGCTTCGCCCCTTGGCGTGCCCGCGGGCGTGCGCGGATGGAGGCCGCATTCCTTGTGCTCGGGTTCCTCCCACCACCAGCGGCCGGCACGCACGTCCTCGCCGGGCTGAATGGCGCGGGTGCACGGCGCGCAGCCGATCGACGGATAGCCGCGGTCGTGCAGCGCGTTGTAGGGAACGTCGTGGCCGCGCACATAGGCCCAGACGTCGGCTTCGCTCCAGTCGGCGAGCGGATTGAATTTTGGCAGCGAATGGACGGCATCGAATTCCTCGAACGCGACATTGCTGCGCGTCACCGACTGCGCCCGGCGCAGCCCGGTGATCCATGCGCCGCGGCGGACGAGCGCGCGCTTCAGCGGTTCGGTCTTGCGCACCGCGCAGCAGCCCTCGCGCAGCGGAACGCTCCGATAGAACGCGTTGACGCCGTTGCGGCGCACGAACGCCTGCAGCCGCTTCGTGTCGGGTGCGAAGACTTCGATCGCCACGCCGTAGCGTTCGCGCGTGCGGTCGATCAGCGCATACGTCTCCTCCGGCAGCCGCCCGGTGTCGAGCGTGAAGATGCCGATCGGAATCGAGTGGCGTGCGATCAGATCGATCAGCACCATGTCCTCGGCGCCGAAGCTCGCGGCCAGCACCGCGTTGGCGTGGCGCTCCGCGATGTCGCGCAGCCGCGCGACCGTGCCCTCGACCCGGCGATCGAGCGATGCGGGGCCCGCGCCCGGCGCCGCATCGCCTGCGCGGCGGCGAAACCGCGGCGCCGGCGTCCGCGCGGTGCTCGCATACACGCCGGCGAAATCGGCAAGGCCGGCGAGCGCGTCTTCGGCACTGCGGTCCGCGCGCAGCGCAAGGGCGTCGAAGCCGCATTCCGCGAGCAGGTAGAGCTGGTCGCGGAGGATGTCGCCGATGGCGCGCAATTCGCCGGTGAATCCGTGGCGATCGCGCAACAGCCGCGCGATCGAATAGCCGCGACCGTCGGCGAACTGCGGAAAGTCGACCGCGATCAGCGGCAGGGACGCGATGTCGCCGGTCAGTGCGGCGGGATCCTCGGCCGGCGCAAGCCACACGCCGACGTCGCCGCGCGCGCGCAGCGCATCGCGCTCGGCCAGCCACAGCGCGAGCGGGACGATGACCGGTGTGCCGGCCGGCACGTCGGCGAGCGACGCCGCCTCGCGCAGCAGCGCGTAACGATCGTCGGCGAGCGCGCCGTTCCTAATGAGCTGCGGCATAGACGCGTTCCTTGAAGGGCTCGTGACCGATCCGGCGGACGGTTTCGATGAAGCGCTCGCCGTCCTGGCGGTGCTCCACATAGACGTCGACCAGCCGGACAATCACGTCGGGGACATCCACCGCGGCGAACGACGGTCCGATCACCTTGCCGAGTGCCGCCTGGTTGCCCTGGGCGCCGCCAAGCGAGATCTGGTACCACTCGGCGCCGTTCTTGTCGACGCCGAGAATGCCGATGTGGCCGACGTGATGGTGGCCGCAGGCATTCATGCAGCCCGACATGTTGAGCTCGAGGTCGCCCAAATCGTGAAGATAGTCGAGATCCTCGAAGCGGCGCTGAATCGCCTCGGCGATCGGGATCGACTTCGCGTTGGCCAGCGAGCAGAAGTCGCCACCCGGGCAGCAGACGATGTCGGTGAGGAGGCCGATGTTGGGCGTCGCGAGCCCGAGCGCCGCGAGCCCAGTCCAGAGTGCGTGCAGGTCGGACTGCAGCACGTCGGCGAAGACCAGGTTCTGCTCGTGCGTGACGCGGACCTCGCCGAAGCTGTAGCGGTCGGCGATCGCCGCGATCGCGTCCATCTCGTCCGCGGTCGCGTCGCCCGGCGGCGTGCCGGTACGCTTCAGCGACAGCACGACGATCGCATAGCCGTTGCGCTTGTGCGCCTTGACGTTGCGCTCCGCCCAGCGCGAGAACGGGCGGCTGTCGGCACGTGCGGCGCGATAGCCGATGTTGTCGCGGCCGAATTCGCGGTAGGCGGGATCGACGAAATGCGCGGCGAGCCGCGCGATCTCCTCGTCCGGAACGGTGCCCGGGCCGCCTTCGAGGCGAGCCCATTCGGCGTCGACCTGCCGCCTGAATTCGGGCAGCGTCATTTCCTTCACCAGGATCTTGATCCGCGCCTTGTACTTGTTGTCGCGGCGGCCGAAGCGGTTGTAGACGCGCAGGATCGCGTCGAAATAGTTGAGAAGCTCGGCAGCCGGCAGGAATTCGCGGATCACCTGGCCGATCATCGGCGTGCGGCCCTGGCCGCCGCCGACGACGACGCGAAAGCCGGTGTTCCCCACGTCGTCGAAGATCGCCTGCGCGCCGATGTCGTGGACGAGGATCGCCGCGCGATCGACGGTCGCGCCGGTGACCGCGATCTTGAACTTGCGCGGCAGGAACTCGAATTCGGGATGCAGGGTCGACCACTGGCGGATCAGCTCGCACCAGGGGCGCGGATCGATCACTTCGTCGCCGGCGACGCCGGCAAGCGGATCGGAGGTCGTGTTGCGCACGCAGTTGCCGGAGGTCTGGATCGCGTGCATCTCGACGTCGGCGAGCTCGGCGAGAATGTCCGGCACGACGTCCAGCGACGGCCAGTTGAACTGGATGTTCTGCCGCGTGGTGAAGTGGCCGTAACCTCGGTCATACTTGCGGGCGATGTGGGCAAGCTTGCGCAGCTGCCGCGACGACAGCAGGCCATACGGAATGGCGACGCGCAGCATCGGCGCGTGCTTCTGGAGGTAGAGGCCGTTCTCGAGGCGAAGCGGCCGGAATTCGTCCTCGGACAATTCGCCTGCGAGGAACCGCCGCGTCTGGTCGCGGAACTGCGCGACCCGCCGGTTCACGAGGTCCTGATCGAAGGCGTCGTAGCGATACATCGTGCCAAACCCTGCATATAATCAATGACGCAGGATACGGGCGACTCGCTATAATTTGAAAGAATATAAAGTCATGACGAACTCGCCGCCGGCTATATCGGGTCAGCCAAGGGCCGCCGCCGAGAGTGCCGCCGGCGTCGTTCTCTTCGCCCACGGCGCGCGCGACGCGCGCTGGGCGGAGCCGTTTGCCAAGGTCGCGGAGCGTGTGCGGGCAGTGGCGCCGGAGATGCCGGTCGAAATCGCGTTCCTCGAGTTCATGGTCCCGGATCTCTCCGCCGCGATCGGCAAGCTGGCCGCGCGCGGCGTGACCCGGGTCCGCGTGATCCCGCTGTTCCTCGGCACCGGAGGGCATCTGCGCGCCGAAGTGCCGCGTCTCGTGGCCGAGATCGCGGCGTCCCGTCCCGGCGTCGCGATCGATCTCGCCCCTGCGGCCGGCGACGACGCAGGTGTCATCGACGCGCTGGCGGCCTATTGCCTCGGCGAAGCCGCCGCGATCCGATGACGGCCATCGGATCCTCGGGGAGCTTCGGGCGCAACAGAAGGGCGATCGCATGGAACTGAAGCAGTGGATCGGCAAGTCCGAAACTCTGGCGGACGTGGTCACCGCCACGCCGTTCGCGGCGCTTGCCGCCACGCTCGACCGAACGCCGGAGCGACCCGCTGCGGGGACGGCGCTCCCGCCGCTCTGGCACTGGCTCTACTTCCTTCCGCTGCACCGGCAGTCCGACATCGGTCCCGACGGCCACGCGCGACGCGGCGGCTTCCTGCCGCCGGTTCCGTTGCCGCGGCGGATGTGGGCCGGCAGCCAGTTCGAGTTTCATGCGCCGCTCCGCGTGGGCGACGCGATCTCCCGGACGTCGACCATCGCGGACGTCACCGAGAAAAGCGGCCGAACCGGGCGCCTCGTGTTCGTCAAGGTTCGGCATGAGATCCGCCGGGCATATGAATCGCACGTCGCGCTGACCGAGTTTCACGACATCGTCTATCGCGACGCGGCGAAGCCCGACGACGTGCCGCCGCCGCCGAAGCGTGCGCCTCCGACCTGCGCCTGGGAGCGCCAGTGGATCCCCGACGACGTCCTGCTGTTCCGCTATTCGGCGCTGACGTTCAACGGGCACCGGATCCATTACGATCGACGCTACGTGACCGAGACCGAGGGTTACCCGGGACTCGTCGTTCATGGTCCGTTGATCGCGACGCTGGTGCTCGACCTCTTGCGCCACGAATGGCCGGATGCCGACGTCGCGCGCTACGAGTTCCGCGCGGTGCGCCCGCTGTTCGACCTCCATCCGTTCTTCGTGTGCGGCGAGCCGCAGCCGGATGGCAGGACCGTGCGCCTGTGGGCGCGCGACCACGAGGGCTTCCTGACGATGGACGCCACCGCGGTGATCCGGTGAACGGGAACCCATGAGACCTCTCGCAGGCATCACGATCGTCACGCTGGAGCACGCGATCGCGGCGCCCTTTGCAACACGCCAGCTTGCCGATCTCGGCGCCCGCGTCATCAAGGTCGAGCGGCCCGGCGTGGGCGATTTCGCGCGCGGCTACGACGAGCGCGTGCGCGGCCTCGCGTCGCATTTCGTCTGGACCAACCGCTCGAAGGAAAGCCTGACGCTCGACGTCAAGCATCCCGAGGCGCAGGCGATCCTCAAGCAGCTGATCCGCGACAAGGCCGACGTCGTTGTGCAGAATCTCGCGCCGGGCGCAGCGGCGCGGCTCGGCCTCTCCTATACCGCGCTGGCGAAGGAGAAGCCGGGCATCATCGTGTGCGACATCTCGGGCTACGGCGACGACGGCCCGTACCGCGACAAGAAGGCCTACGACCTCCTAATCCAGAGCGAGTCCGGCTTCCTCTCGGTCACCGGCACCGAGCAGGAGCCGTCGAAGGCCGGCGCGTCGATCGCCGACATCGCCGCCGGCATGTACGCCTATTCGAACATTCTCGCCGCGCTGATGCACCGGCGCGAGACCGGCCGCGGCCAGCACCTCGACATCTCGATGCTGGAGTCGCTCGTCGAATGGATGAGCTATCCGCTCTACTACGCACACGAAGGCGCGCCGCCGCCGGCGCGCACCGGTGCGAGTCACGCGACGATCTATCCGTACGGGCCGTTCCCGGCAGGCGACGGCAAGGTCGTGATGCTCGGCCTGCAGAACGAGCGCGAGTGGGGCGCGTTCTGCGAGAAGGTGCTGCTGCAGCCGGGACTCGCGCGCGAGGAGCGCTTCGCGACCAACTCGCGGCGCAGCGCGGCGCGCGAAGAGTTGCGCGCGGTCATCGTCGAAGCCTTTGTCGCGCTGACCGCCGAGCAGGT